>JFJP01012207.1_pt1 | contig 18866 bp, 13 predicted proteins | sample 431651 | NCBI WGS metagenome assembly JFJP01 (sample SAMN02602958, study PRJNA72255) | Microbial mat metagenome, whole genome shotgun sequencing project. | biome: fresh water; feature: sink hole; material: water; isolation source: purple microbial (photo- and chemosynthetic) mats found in...
TACATGCCGGCCTTTAAGAATGGACTGGCTGATTGGGAGATCAACTTTATTATCACCTACATGAAAACCAAATGGGATATTAATCAACTGAACTATCAACATGGATTCATGATCCTCACGCCGCAGGTGACTCCGACCCTGGTCGGTACAGGTACGGCGACGCCCCGATGATCGATCCCGCGCCTGCCCCAAAATCAAGCCCAATGCAGATCCACTCGCTGTAATTCAGTTGCCGCCTGGAGCTATCGAGCTTGCTCATCTTTTTCTCAACAATCATTCTGTAGATCAAGCTCCTTCCAATTTCCCTTCCAGAGCAAGGCTGCGCCAATGATAGTCGTCGCGGACATCTCCCAGATGCCCACCAGCGGACCGAAACCAATGGACTTTTCAATGGCATCCCGTACTTCATCATAGGCTGAATGGTACACGCTGGATACTGCCAGACTTTGCGTTGCCGTCCAGACATAGGCGAAGATCACGGCGTTCATCATGGCTGGAATCAGGGAAATTAAAAGGGTCCCAGTGATCACCATACCCATATTCGCTTCAATGCCTTCGATACGCGAACCAATTGCGATTAATGCGGGGATGTGCCAGGCCCACCAGATGAATGCGTGGATCAGGAGGGCTTTACGTGGAGTGTATCGCCTTGCGAGATGCGGCAGCATGTAACCGCGCCATCCAAATTCCTCTCCAAAACCAGGGATGAGCGTGATGATGAAGCGCAGTAAAAAATTTCCCAGGATTGCAAGGACTGATACTCCGACGGGTAGAATACGCAACCCAAGCACCGGCTCCAGCAGGGTTGGGACGGCGAAGATGAAAAGTGCCAGACTAAACACCCATACGTAATGTTTTGGGTTTCCCCAACTCCACCCGGCATTTTTGAATCCATCCCGAAAAATATAGCGTCCGGCAATGAAGGAGGCCACCGTTACCATTACCATGGAAAGCGAACTTAATAAATAGCTGGCTGTCGGTGTCGCGCCCCAAACCGCATACGCGATCTGAAAGGGCCAGGATAACCCAAAGACGATAAGCAGGTAAATCGTGAGTGAGAAAGGTCTCTGAGTTTCGACCTTTTGTGTTTCTTTGATCCTTGTTTCCATCGGATAAAACTCCTGTTTTGAAAAAATTTTGCTTTATGAAGATCTGCACCACATTTTGTCTTTCACAACCATACCCACAGCAACGATCAGACAGAGCACCATCAATATCAGGGATGGAGTCGGCAACAGAGAGGGTGTCCGATTGAAACTGGCGTGCAGGAACATGGTCAGGAAAAGATTTCCGCCAGAGCGGTTGAAAAACCAGGCGAGGAAAATCGCCAGCGGAATGCGGTAGATGCCGCCAGATACCATCCCGATTACCAGGTCGGCGTCATATACGCCATTTACGAAGAGTGGCAGATGCCACAGCGACCAGAAGACCGAAACGATCAAGGCGGCAATCAGCGGACTGAATCTCTTTTGCAGTTCGGGTTGCATAAATCCACGCCAACCGAGTTCCTCGTTGCCGCCCTGTATCAGCAGGGTCATACAGAAGGTCAGGGCATAGAACGGCAGGATTTCCAGCGCGGATTGTCCCCATAGACCTGGGTATTCTGCCTTCATCCCAAAGAGGGCGGACATCCCCCACGAAGCCAGGATCATGGCAGGATAAAAGATCACAGCGAAGATCGTCCAAAGCGGAGGCAGCCGCCAGGGCAGGATGGATGCCATGCCGCCGCGAACTGTCGGATTCTCTGAAACCGCGCTGGAAAAGACCCAGCCGCCCACCAGACTGGCGATCACTGCAATTACGACAATCGGGGTTGTGAGGGTCAAATCCTCCGCGAGGATGTCAAAGTTGGGAATGTTCCCAACTAGATAGCGCAGGGTCAGCATGCCAAATATCAAAGCCGAAATGAGGAGCATGGTCAGAGTGCGTTTGGGTGACATGCCCGGCTTTTGCCCACTTTGTAAACCGAGAGTCAGGATACCGCCGACGGCGGGGCCATAGCCGCCGATCAGCACGATGGCGGTCACGAGCAGGGTTTGCCCGCGAAAGGGCATGGCGGCAAACCAGAACAGCCATGTCCACACGAAGTTAATGAGCAGGAAGGTGATCATAGGATGTTTTTGCGCGAGTATTTTCATGAGTTTTTCCTTTGAACAGGGATGAGTTCCAATCCTATCTTAATCAGGGCTGGTAGGTCTCAGGCAAAACGGTGTTGATCATGAGGTCGTGGAATTTATCGGCTTCCTCCCAGATCATGCCGTGACCTGAGTCTTCAAAGAAATCCAACTGTTTTGTTGGGGCTTGCAACAGGTTGAAGTATTCCTCGGGGATCTGGTAGGGATTGTTCATGTCGTGACGTCCCAATACGATGTAAACGGGTAGGTCGAGGCGGGGAGCATCGAGGCGGAAGTCCATGTCTTGTAATTGCGGATAGACCACGTTGAAGGTGTTTACCAGACCGAGCAGGTAATACAACCGGTCGAGCCAGCCATACTCGGGCTGTTTGAGCATCAACATGAGAATGTCTCCATCGCGTCGATATTCAGGGTCTTTGATATTGGGGTCTTCGTAGATGGCATATTCGCGTCCAAAGAGTGTGGCATAGGGCTGGATGGGACTCTTTCCCGTATAAGGTGGTTCCCCTTGCGCCTCAAGGGTCTGCACAAATTTTGTGTCGCCAGTCTGACGTGAATATTCCATTACCATCCGATAGATGATCTGGTCGGTTTCGCGCACATCAACCATTTGAGCAGTGCCGACATAGGCATGGAATAGATCGGGGCGGGCTTGTACGGCGCGCACCCCGATAATGGCGCCCCACGAATGTCCCACCAGGTAGATCTTCTGCTCATCAAAGCGGGCGCGTAGAATTTCGCTCAGTTCGTTAATGTCGGCTGCATACTGCTCAATGGTCAGGTCCGATGTAGGGTAGCGTGAAGGATAGGATTTTCCACAGCCGCGTTGTTCCCAGATCACAACCACGAAATGCTTCTCCAGTTCCTGATTGAAGCGCAGTACGCGTGCAGCCTCGCTCGCGCCGGGACCACCCGAGAGAAAAAGCAGCACAGGTTTATTGATATCCTGCCCGCGAATGATCAGCCATTGGTCAACCCCGCCGATCCTGACTTTTTCAAGCGAAGCAATGCTGTTGGGCAGGGGCTTTCCATCTGCGCCCAGGATGGGAGGGGTGTGTGCCAGCCATTGTGACATGGAAACAAGGAAGGCAAGCAAAATGAAAACTGAGAATAGAAAGACCATTTGACCTCGTGATCTTGTGCGCCAGGAAGTTTTCTCTTTTGAAAAGATAAGCGCCGCCAATGTACCCAGGGTAACCAGCAAGGCACCCAACAACACCAGTACCAGTCCGCCAAGTACGATCCTCTCGATCTGTGAAGCACTGGCCAAACCGAGAAATGGACGTACACCAAAAAAGTAAGTGACCAGCATGAGCGCGGCTGCTAAAAATAAATAAATCTTTTTCATAAGGTTTTTCCTTTATTCATGATGATGCCCCGGTATTGGATCGTTGAACATGGATCAGTTCAAGGCCCAGGTCGCGGATGCGGTTGAGGACACCGTGCAAGGCAGATTGGTCGAGCGGTCCACTGATGACAGTATCCCCATTTGGTTGAGGAGAAACATCCAGACCCTCGAACCATTTTAGCCAGCGTTGATCCAGGTGACCTTCAATGCGGATCTGATACACTGGGGGATATTTGTTCGTTTCCATTGGATATCCTCCCGTGCTCAAGGAAATTTAATGGTCTCGCCAACCCGCAGAAGTCGAAACCTTTCTGTAAAAGCAGATCGGAAAGCCTCAAGTGCATCCATGCTGCTATCATGCGGAGATAAAGCAACAAGGCGGAGGTCATGAGACATCAGGGATTCGATATGAGGCTTAACGTCTTCAACACCAAGTCCTTCATAGTGTAGTCCGCCGACTATTCCCACAACAGGCAGTTCGTATAATGCTTCAGCACGCGAAATGAGTTTTTCGATGGTCGGATGACCACAGCCGGTAATGACCACCAATCCCTGTCCTGCAACACTTACAACCAGTGCTTGTTCACTGCCCTTTGGCTCAAACAGAGATAGCGGATAAACTTCCGGATAGAAGATCACGCCTGTTGTTGCCACATCAGGTGCAGGCAGGGTGGGTATGGTGGCGTGTATCGCGCCTGGATAGTTCATCTCGACGGGGATAAAAAGCAGCCGCTCCCCCAAGCCGCCGGGCAATTCGCCAAAGGTAACCGTGTTGCGCCTCCAGGCATCCACACCGCCGATGTGATCCGGGTGGGGATGAGTAATAACAACCCTGTCAATTTCATCCCATGGGATTCCGAGCTTCTGCATGTTTTGCATGAAAGGCGCAACTTTCAGTCCGTCAGGGTTGTTGCCCACATCCATCAAGATCGTGGCTGAATCGGTGCGGATCAGATACGAAACACCGTGTCCACTGATAAATTCATCACCGGAGCTGGCTTCCTCGTACAGCGGAACGATTTCAAGTTGGGAAGTGGCTGTCAGCGTAGGGATGATTTCCGGGACGGATCGCCACTCTTGTTCAATTTGGCGACCGGCAATTGCCTGACGGATGACGAAAATCAACCAGACAATTAGGGAAACACCAGCAAGAGTGAAAAAGGCAATTGAGATCATTCTTTTCATAGTTAACTCCATTTATTGTTCCAGCAGGATGAACAGGGGAAAATCAGGGTTCAAAGCTTTCATCTGGAACTGTGTTGATCAGATGGTCGTGGGGATTATTGGATGGATGCCATCAAAGCATCGACCGCTTCCTGATCCCAGCGTGTCACTGGCTCAGAGAACATCAATAATGCGGGACCACCTATTCAGTCATTTATTTGGACTTGCAGGGTTTCCATTACCACCCCCATCAACAAGCCAATTCCCATTCCGGCGGCGATGTTTTGCATTGCCATTCCAATTCCCGCGCCAAGCGCCAATCCAATGCCGATCCACATTCCGCGGCGAGATTTTGGTTGTGCAATTTGAGAATTGATTGAGGGATTCTTCATTTCTGCAAAGGCGGCAGCGATAAACCAGCCGAGAAAAACACCGCCTAGTGCGCCGACCCCCACACCCAGAAGCGGGTTTTCAAGCGGGGCTGCGAAAAAGATGCCAAATATGCCGCCGATGAGCAGCCCGGACAAAATGAATAAGCCAAATTTTTTGGTCATGATTGTTCCTTTCTTCCTTTTAATTTGCAGTCACATAAGGCTGGACTGAGATCAATGCCAGACTTATATTGCGGATTTGGTGGATGACAGATTCGGTTTCGGGACTCATAATTTCATCCCCGCCAACCAGGTGGTAAGACTTTCCTCGCGGGACTTGAGGTCGTTGCGGGTTTCATCATATGCGCCCGCCAAATACTCTCCCGCAATTTGACCGTCGAACATGCAGAGCACCCGCTCGGTTTTGGCAGCGACTTTGACATCGTGCGTGACCAACAGGATCGTTGTGCCCGCCCGATGAATATCAGCGAGCAGCCCCATAATTTCGTTGGCAGATTTTGAGTTCAAAGCACCAGTCGGCTCGTCGCAGAAAATAATTTTTGGCTGATTCATCAACGCGCGGCAGATGCCCACACGTTGAAGCTGTCCGCCCGAAGCCTGGGTGATCCCGCGCTTTTCGAGTTCCAGGATGCCAGCCTTTTCCATAAGCAGCCTTGCTTTTTCGGTGATCTTCGATACGTCTTCACGGTGATCACGCATCGACGGAAGAATGATGTTGTCGAGAATGTTCAGATTTTTCAGCAAAGTCGGCTGCTGAAAAACAAATCCCATTTCTGCCCTGCGGATATCGGCAAGCTCATTGTCCTTGAGCGTTGATAAATCCCTGCCGTCAAAAGTGACCTTGCCGCTGTCAATGCCATCCATCCCGCTCAACGCAAACATCAACGTTGATTTTCCCGAACCCGAAGGCCCCATGACCGAAACGAATTCGCCTTCGTTAATTTCAACCGACACCCCGTCGAGTACGTTACGTTTATCATCGCCTTCGCCGAAGGACTTTAAGATATTTTCGCCGACAATCATTTTTTTCATGATCTATTCCTTTATGTTTTCAGATATTTTTATTCGTCCCGCATCCAATGTGCCAAAGATGGTGACAACGAGCGTCGAAACGACCATCAGCAACGGACAGACCAGATATGCCGCAAGCGGATCGACCACAAACTCAAATGACGAAGCTCCAAACGATGCGATCACTACGCCCGCCAGCGCCTCTCCCAGCGTGTTCGCCAGGAGCGTACCGAGAACAATCCCGATCAGCAGAACAAACACCGAACGAGAGACAAACTGTGCCGTAATATCCGAGTTTGTAAAACCGAACGCTTTCATGACGGCGATGGAATATCTGTCCTTGACAACCAGCATTCTCATAAACAACAGGGTGACCAGTATCGTGATCGACAGGGCAACGCCCACTGCGGCCTGGGAAGCCTTTCTGACTGAATTGATGGTTGAGCCGAAGGTCTGCACGACATATTCGTCGATGTCGGAGACCTTGGCAAAGCCAAACCTTTCAGCATATTCAGCCGTCTTTTCACGGATCAGGGATTTGGCCGAAAGTTCCGCGCTGATGACGCTCCACATGATGTCAGCGGAAGGATCAGCAAAAACCGCCTTGGCAGTTTTTCCGCCGTTGGTCACATCCGAATAAATTCCGCAAACTGTGAGATTTTTCTCCTGTCCATCAATTGTCAATGTGATTCCATCGCCAACTTTTTTGTCCAGTTCCCTGGCGTTCAGCACTGAAAGCGCAATTTCGTCTCCTGTGGCAGGCGCTCCGCCTTCGGCATACTTGATGGGGAAGATCGAGTGGTCACCCAACTCAACTTTGATCTGCTCCTCCGAACCGTCCTCCATCTTTACCCTGAAGGTTTTGGTCACCAGCACAACGTATTTGGATATGGTGCTGTCGGCCTCCATTGCAGCCGCAATCTCCGCCGCTTTTTCGGAAACATTGTCGGTCTGCTGAATGTCGACTCGCAGATCGCTCTGTCCGATGCCCATGTAGGCGATGAAGCCTTTCGATGAAATCGTGTTGTACAGGTTCTGCGGGACAATGATAATGAAGGCCGAAATCACCAGCACCGCAAGCATTGTGGCATAAAGCCCTTTCCTTGCGAGGACATCCCGAATACCGAGAAAAACATTCGTACCAAGCAGCCTGTTTCGACTCAGGCGGAAGAGCCTTGTCCCGGCAGATTTTTCCTGTGATATTCCGAAGCGGACCGCCTCGGCTGGGGATATTTTCTGAAAGCGCTTCAGTACTCCATTCACATACGCCATGATCGCGAGGAATACCAGCAGCACACCAATGATCCCAAAAAGCAGGGCAAAGGAAGCATTTTCACTTTCGCCCATATAAAGCCGGATGTTTTCCAGAAGCATGTCGCGAAACACAAACGAAAGCGTATATCCGAGCAGGCTGCCAACAGCCGCAATTGCCGCGTATTTTGCAAGGTATATTTTCTTGATGTCGGAAACCCGCAGCCCGATGGCTTTCATCACGCCGATTTCGCGGTAGTCTTCCTCGATCTTTGCAAGCAGTGTGAAGCGGATGCACATGAATGCGATCATGACGACCAGCACGCTGACCAGTAGAATGACTGCGATCATCAGCCCGTCAGAGATTGCATTCATCGTTTTGAAAAGCGGATAGGTGAGTGTCGGCCCATTCGCATCCAATCCCGCGGACGTGTAAGCGGTTTCAAAAGCGCCCAACGCGGATATGTCCTTTAGCCGGAACTCGATCAAGTACTCAACATTCCCGAGTTCCCCTATTCCCATAAAATCATTTCTGCTCACCAGGAACCGTTTTGATGAGGCGAGCAGCGAGTTCATCAGCGAATCGCGGAGAAAGCCGCCAACGATAAATTCCCTGCCAAAGACCTCAACTGTGTCACCAACTTTTGTAGAGCCGTCCTGCATGTAACATATGGGGACATAAATCTCTCCGTCTGATACGCGGATCATGTTGCCGTCGAGGTCGAGCAGGTAATCGAATTTTTCACTCTGCACCGAGAAGCCGTTATCCTGGACGCTGTCTGCAAGCGAGCTTTTTTCGAAAACGATCCGTGCGCCATCCACGTTGATAAATTCGAGCACTTGAAATTCAGCGACGTCGCCATTCTGAGCCGCGAAAGCCGCGAGCTGCCCAGTATCCATTTTGCCTGAATGCATCTGCATAAAATGCGGAGTCTTTGCCCGCGTCATCAGCGTATCGATTGCACCCGAAAGATTGATAATGAGGATCGCCGCGAGCGAAACCAGCATCGCCGCGGCGGCCACGAATACCATGGTCGTCAACGTGATCGCCTTGTTTCTTAATATGTCATTGCGGATTATTCTGTAATACATAAATCACCTCTATGGTTGTGTGAACAAACGGCTGGACTTCAATCATCCGCCGCGGCTCGGATTTCGGCTGTCAGTCCTTCGCTGAATACTTTCAGTCCAGGTTGGGAAGCAGCCCACAGGGCCACCACCAGGATCAAAACTCCCGCAGAGACAAACAGGGCTTCGAGACTCCACTTGATGATCGCCCCCGAAATCGCCTGTGAAATGGGAACCAGACCATTCCCTGCCAACATCACCATGCTCATCATGCGTCCCAGCATATCTTTGGGTGTGTTCGTTTGCATCCAGGTGAACATCAGGATGGCAATGTAACCATTCCCCGCGCCGAGCAGCAGCATCAGGGAAAAATCCAACCAGGTGGAGCGGATGAAGCCGAAGAAGCCCAGGGATACGCCGAATGATGCCAATAGGAGAACCAGGAAGGCGGTCATCCCCTTGCCCTTGGGGCGGGGAAGCGAACCAGCCAGCAGAATACCGATCAGGCTTCCACCCGCAAAAGCGGACATCAACAAGCCGAACGCCACCGCACCTTCCGCCAGGTATTGATCTGCCAGCACAGGGATGCCTACCAACAGCGGACCGGTAAACAGGAAGTTCACCGCCGCCAAAATCAGGAACATCACCCGCAGCGTTTGATCGTTCCACAAGTATTTCACCCCAACCAAAATCGAAGACCAGATGTTTTCAGTTTTTGACTCATTGGCAGATGCCAGATTCCTGCCGCCGCGCATGATCCACAGACAAATGGCAGAGATTGCGAAACTGACCGCATCGACGGAGAAAGCCAGGCCAATTCCCAATGGGGAGGATGAATATTTGCCGATCAGGATACCTGCGATCGTTGGTCCGACAAATTGAACCAACTGGCTGACGCCCATGATGATCGAGTTCCCTGCCTGTAATTCCTCCTCTTTCACCAGCATGGGGACGATACTGTTCCCGGCAGGGACGGCGAACCCGGCGACCAGTCCGAACCCGAGCGCAAAAGCGTACACCATCCACATCTGGACGGTTCCCATAAAGATTGCCAGAGCCATCAGGCTCACCAACGCCAGACGGATGAAGTCCGAAACCAGCATGACGATGCGCGGCGAGAGGCGGTCGGTGACTGCGCCGCCCACCAGCATGAAAACAGCGCGGGGAAGTCCTTCCAACGCCAGCACGATTCCCAAAGCCAGCGGGTCGCCGGTCAATTTCAGCACCAGCCAGGGCGTGGCAATCAGGGTAAATTGGTCACCAAGCAGGGAAGTGGCAGAGCCGGCAAACAATAAACGGAAATCATGCAATGACATCACATGCGACATGGGGTTTTGCTTCTTCATTTTTATCGTCCTTTTACCTTTTTTGATTACCGTTGTAGTTTATGCCCGTAGGCAGGGTTTGTCCCCTATCCGAAGGTAGGTTCTTGGATAGGTCAAGTGGATAGGTTAAATAAAAAGAGCCGTTTTCACGGCTCTGCATTGACAAATGTGAGAAAAGGTTAGATGCCCAACTCTCTGGCGCGGGCGATGGCTTGCGGACGGTTGCTCACGCCCAGTTTTTGCAGGATGTTGTGCACATGCCATTTTGCGGTGCCGACACTGATGACCAGTTCATCGGCGATCTGCTGGTTGGATTTGCCCGCCACGATCAATTTCAACACGCGCAATTCCTGTTCGGAGAGGGGGGCGGGTAACTGCTGCAGGGGGGATGAGCGGGATGCGCCTTCAGGTTGACGACTACCAAGGATGGAATCCACCAGCCCAGGCGCGAATTGACGCGCCTGGGGCAATAGGTCAAGCAGCGGTTGGCCTTCGTCCAGAAAAACGCGTATAAATCCTTCGGGGGCGGCCAGTTGAAGTGCCTTTCCCAGCCAATCCACGGCGGATTGGGTTTCATGTTTTGCCTGATGAACCAGTGACAGCAGGATCATGGCTTCGATACAGACTTGATTCCGTCCGCCGGAACACGCTGTTTCCAGGAGCGGATTCAAAATGAGCGGCACGGCATCCGGTTCCCGGTTGGCCAGCAGAACGCGTGCCAGGGTCAGGTCTTCAAACTCGCGCAGGGGCATGGCGCGAGTGGATCGGTACTCTGCAGCCCATTGCGTCGCGGCTTGTTTTTGCCCCGCAAAAAGTTGATGACGCGCAAGATAGGCAGCTGCAAGCGTGGACATGCGTTCAACCCCATACCCGTCTATGATGGACTTGACTTCCTGAATGGCAGCCAGGGCGCCCGCTGTGTTATCTTGATACGCGCACAGGCGGGCGAGAGAGGAAAGCCCCAGAAGGACGTCATCCATCAAACCGCCCTGGCGGGATAGCGCAATGCCATCCTGCAGAAGTTGTCCGGCAGTGGTAAGGTCGTTTCGCTCCAGAGCAATGCTGCCTAAAATGGACCATGCCAACCCAAGCGGAGCGACGCGCGCACCGTTGGCAAGTTGAATGGTTTGCTGACAGGTTTGCGCAGCCTGATGTAAACATCCCTGTTTGATCTGCACTTGTGCTGCCGCACAGTTGCCATGGATGGCCAGAAAAAGCACGCCCGCGGTTCCTGCTTCATGACTTGAGCGTAAATAATTCTGGACAGAGAGGTCGTATTGATCAGAAATTTCATACGCCACACCCAGACTGAAAAAAGCGCGGGCATGAACCAGATGATTTTCGAGGGGAATACGAGGCTGCGCATAGGTGATCTGTTCGATGGCTTGTTGAACATCTCCGCGAACCGAAGCGATCGAACCGCGATATACTGACGCAAGCGCAAGCATTTCTCCGGTTTCGGATGTTGCAGGCAGCGACTTTAACACCTGCTCGGCCTGTGCAATGAATTTCTCTGCGAGATCAAATTCTCCCGATAAATAGAGAATGCGAGAGGCGTTCAGACTCAATTGGGGACGATTTTCCAGGGCTTGCGCGGGCAGGGCCTTCAACCAGGACGACAATAAGGCTATATTTCCGCCGGACCAGGTGGTATCTTTTTTCAGTGCCCGCTCGATGACATCGGCGGCAAAATCGGGTTCGGCGCTGGCAAGGGCGTACTGCACCGCTTCGATCACCAGGCCGTTTTCCTCGTACCAGGCGGCGGCCTTTTTGTATAATTCCACTGTCTCAGACTTGGCCAACCCCGTTCGCAGATAATCGGCAAACAAATGATGATAGCGATACCAAACACGCTCATTATCCAACGGAATGATGAACAGGTTCGATTGTTCCAGTTGGGTGAGAACTGATTGACCATCGCTGCGCCCGGTCAACGCGTTGCACAAGGAAGCATTCAACCGTTCCAGAATGGAAGTTTGCGTGAGAAACAGGCGGCGTTCTTCACTCTGCTGGCGGATGACCTCTTCGGCCAGGTAATCCAACACGTAGCGATGACTACCGCGAAAGGTTTCGATGAATTGCCGCGGATCAGGCAGGCTCTGTAAGGCCAATGCCGCCAGTTGCAGTCCAACCGCCCAACCTTCGGTCCGTCTCTCCAATGCATTGACCGACTCTGCTGTCAATTCCAGTTTCATCGATTGATTGAAAAACTGACGGGCTTCCTCCTCCGTAAAGCGCAGATCGTTGGCGCGGATCTCGGTCATCTGTCCACGGGCGCGCATCCGTGCCAGGGGCAGGGGCGGGTCTTCACGGGTGGTGATAGCCAGGTGTACCTGGGCAGGCTGATGAACGAGGAAATATTCCAGTGCCTCATGCACCAGTGGATTGGTGATCAGGTGGTAATCGTCAAGCACCATCAAAATTGAATATTCACGCCCGGCGAGCTGGTTGATCAGTTCATCAAAAATAAGCGCAGGTGACGGGGTTTGCGGCATCTCGAATTGGTCTTGAATGCCCAGCCCGAGAGTTTCATCCACCCGTTGAAAAGCAGCAAGCCAATAGCACAGGAATTTTGCCGGGTCGTTGTCACCTTCATCCAGCGAAAGCCATGTGACATGTGAATTGTCCACAATTTCCTGGATCCACTCTGCCATAAGGGTTGTCTTCCCATAGCCGGCCGGGGCAGAGATAAGTGTAAACTTATGGTGTTCCCCCAAGCCGCCCTGTAAACGCTCCAACAAGCGCAGACGTTTGACACCTGCTGCGCGCCAGGGTGGAATGTGGAATTTTGTTTCGAGCAGGCGGTTTTTCATTGTCCGCACAATTATAGACCAGTTTAAAGTTCGATCGTTCTTTATTCAGCCTGATGCTTAATGCACGCTGTTTTCCCGGCCAATGCTCTCCTTCACCTATCATGAGAAAATATCTGCTGCTTGCATGCAGGGGGCGAAGGTGGGAAAATTGCGCATCAACACTTAGCCGTCATGTCTTCAAGGAGCTAATAATGAAGGCTGTGTATACCTACCTTCCGCAAGACCGCCTGCGCGCATTGGCGCAAGGTAAAACACTCCCAGACCGAACCCAGGGGGCTGCGCTTTTCGCGGACATCTCAGGTTTTACACCACTCACCGAAGTTCTGCGTGAGTCACTCGGCCCCCGTCGCGGGGCGGAGGAACTGACCAGGCATCTCGATGCCGTGTACACTGCGCTTATTAACCAAGTGGAAGGATGCGGCGGAAGTGTGATCGGATTTGCGGGTGATGCCATCATGTGCTGGTTCGATGATGGACAGGCGGCTGCCGCGCCGCGTGCAGCTGCCTGTGCCTTTGCAATGCAGTCTGCCATGCATGCCTTTGATTTGATCTCCCTGCCCAATGGCAGCGACACCTCATTATCATTAAAGGTGGCCATTGCCAGCGGACCCGCAAGGCGTTTTGTGGTGGGAGATCCGGAGGTGCAGTATCTGGATGCCCTGGCCGGTGCAACGGTGGTGCGAACATCCACTGCGGAACACCTGGCAAACGGAGGGGATATTCTTGTTGATGAATCCACTGTCCAAATATTGGGGGAGACACTGACCATTAATGAATGGCGCAGCGATGCAGACAGCGGGGAACGTTTTGCCCTGGTGAACGGACTCAAGAGACAGATCGAACCCATACTCCGATCTGATCCGTTCATTGAACCGGATGTCGCTGTCTGTCAGAATTGGATGCCCCGTGTGGTCTATGATCGCGAACAATTTGGGCAAAGCTCTTTTCTGACCGAATTCCGCCCGTGTACGGTTTTGTTTGTCCGTTTCCTGGGTATTGACTATGATGCAGAGACTGCCCAGGCTCAACTCGATACCTTCATACGGCAACTGCAGTCCATCACATCCCGGCATAACGAAGCATTGCTGCAACTGACCATTGGGGACAAGGGTAGTTATGTCTATGTCAATTTTGGCGCTTTCAGCGCGCATGAAGATGATGCACGCCGCGCCTTGAAGGCGGCATTGGAATTGAAGAAGGTCTCCTCATTGCAGCTGCAGATGGGCATTACCCAGGGTGTAACGCGCGTGGGTGCTTATGGTGGACAAACCCGCCGTACTTATGGCGCATTGGGAGATGAAGTCAACCTTGCTGCGCGTTTGATGCAAACTGCGTCCACGGGTGAGATCCTGCTGAGCGGAGCCGTGCAAAAAGCGGCGGCGGATCATTTCAATTTCGAGCCGCGCCCGCCGCTGCCGATGAAGGGCAAAGCGGAACCATTGCCCGTCTTTGCCGTGACTGGTGAACGTCATCAGCGGGCCATCCGCTTGCAGGAACCGACCTATGCCCTGCCGATGGTGGGCCGGAAGCAGGAATTGGAAATGATCAACGAGAAATTGCAGACGGTGCTTTCGGGTAAGTCACAGATCATTGGCATTGTTGCAGAAGCGGGGATGGGTAAATCCCGTTTGACTGCGGAGGTGATCCGCAGCGCCAGGAAAAAGGGGTTTGTGGGGTATGGCGGCGCGTGTCAATCAGATGCCATCCATACTCCGTATCAGGCGTGGAAATCTGTCTGGCAGGCGTTCTTTGACGTGGATCCATCTGCGCCATTGCGAAAACAAATTCGTTTACTCGAAGGCGAGATCGAAGACCGTGTGCCTGAAAGGGTGGAATCCCTGCCCCTGTTGGGTATCCTGCTTAACCTCGATCTTCCCGAAAACGACTTCACTAAAAACCTTGAACCAAAATATCGTCAGAGCGCACTGCAGGTGCTGCTCGAGGATTGTTTGAAGGTTGCGGCGCAGGATGAACCAATGCTCATTGTGCTCGAAGATTTGCATTGGATTGATGTGCCATCACTTAGCCTGTTGGATGAACTGGCACGGGCTCTGGCCGACCATGCCGTGTGTTTTGTGGTGGCGTACCGCCCGCCGCAATTGGAGCGCCTGCAAACGCCGCGCTTTGAATCCCTGCCGAACTTCACGCGCATCGAATTGAGCGAGTTGGATCATGTTGAAGCAGAGCAAGCCATCCGTGCCAAGTTGGCGCAATTGTATCCGGCCCGTGGCGGAGCCATCCCGTCTGAACTCGTGGAAAAACTAATGGCTCGCGCGCAGGGCAACCCGTTCTATCTGGAAGAATTGCTCAACTATCTGCGTGATCGCGGACTCGACCCGCTTGCCCCCGATGACCTGAAGAAAATTGAACTGCCTGACAGCCTGCACGCACTCATCCTCAGCCGCATTGACCAGCTTTCAGAGCGCGAAAAAAATACCCTGCGTGTGGCAAGCATCGTTGGGCGTTTGTTCCGAGCCGACTGGCTGACGGGGTACTACCCTTCGCTGGGTGCGCTGCCACAGGTGAAAGCGGTTTTGGAGGTATTAAATACCCTGGACATCACCCCGCTGGATGCACCCGAACCCGAACTGGCATATCTGTTCAAGCACATTGTTACCCACGAAGTGACCTATGAAAGCCTGCCCTTTGCCACGCGTGCACAGCTGCATGAGCAGTTGGCGCGTTATCTCGAAGCGACCTATCCAAACGATCTTCCCATTGATGTGCTGGCATTTCACTACAGCCGCAGCGATAACCTGACCAAGAAACGGGAATATTTACGCAGATCAGGCGAGGCGGCACAGGCCGCATACTCCAACACCACTGCATTGGAGTATTATGAACAGGCGCTGGCCTGTCTGCCGGATGAGGATGAAAGCATTACCCTGCACATCAACTCGGGTTCCATTTATCAGTTGATCGGTCAGCGGGATGAAGCTTATGCCCATTACCAGCAGGCGTTACAGATCGCCACAGCCAGCCAGCTGGTGTACAGGGTCATTGAATGTGAGACCAGGCTGGGCAATGCGTGGATCTGGTTCTCGGATTACTCCCAGGCATTGGAGTGGCTTGAAAAAGCGCGTGAGCATGCATCCCAGGTCGATGATGTGACGGGGATAGCTGATGTCCTGTGTGAGATCGGCATAATCCATAGCCGCCTGGCAAATTATGATCTCGCCGCGCAATATTTACAGCAGAGCATTGATCTTTTCCGTCAGATGGATGATAAAAGGAAGGAAGCATACGCGCTCTCTGTGTTTGGGATGGTAAAAGCACAGGTTGGGAATTTTGCTGAAAGCCATACCATCTTTGAAGCGGCGCTGGCTCTGAGCAGGGAACTGAACGACAAACGGCGGATCGCAGGCACGCTGAATAATTTTTCAACCACCTATTATTATGAGGGCAATTATGGGATGGCGCAAAAACTCATGGGGGAGAGTCTCGAAGTTGTGCGTGAAATTGGCGATAAGCGCGGGATCGCCCTCGCATTGAATAATTTGGGGAACATGTTTTACATGAAGAACGATTTCAGCACCGCACAAAAATATTATGAAGAATCCCTGAAGTTGGGCGGTGAATCTGATGACAAGTACACCAGGTCGATCGCGCTTTCTTCGCTTGGGATCACAGTATTTCGACAGGGTCATTTGGAGCAAGCCGAAACGTATTACCAGGAGAGTCTGGTGCTGAACCAGGAAATGGGTGATAAGGTTGGCCTGTCGTTGCTCCATTGTTATTTTGGTTTGCTAGCTTTGGCGCAAGGTCAGCCCGGTGCTGCACGCAGGTCATTCACAGAGGGATTAACAATTGCGCACCAAAGTGAGATCAAACTGTACATTATTTATAATCTGATCGGGATGGCGTGTGTCTTTCTGGCTGAAGGTATCCTGGCCGAGGCAGTCAGCCTGTTGGCTGCCACCAGCACGCTCGCAGAGTCGACCGGTCTCAAGATCGAGCCCGAACTGCAAGTGCCTTATGACCAGGCAGTCATGGAAGCCAGAGAGAAATTATCCGGGGTCGACTTCCAGTCTGCGTGGGCGGCGGGACAGGGGATAATGATGGAAGATGCGGTCAGTTTGGCAATAAAAGAGTGAGCCATTACAGATCACATCTGTCTGGATGAAGACTCTGGAGTAGAACCAAGACACTCAAATCGGAATGCCGATAAACCCATGAGCTGTGTCATTATTCAACGGGGTCATCCCGCCGGAAGCAGCGAGTTATTTTTTTCTGCGTTGGCCTTGTTGGATAAAAAAGCGATCTGAAAAAAATGAGATCAATTCATACTAAGGTTTGTGTAGATTTTTTAAGGTAGGATGGTTGGCTCTGAAACTTATTACATTTATCCCTTACCCTGCCTGCCAACCAATCTAAAATTCACATTCTACATGAAACACAAGAGCCTTTCGTTTTGTATTTTGCCTGCGCCCATTCTTCAGGTAAACACAACTACACCGGGCGAAGCCACTCCTGCCAACCTCAGTCATATCGCACAGGCAGTTTATGCATTGATCGATTCAAGCGCATCCAGTCCCTTGCTGGCGGATGCGCTTTTTATTTTCCAAATAAGAGAATTGATATATCTTCGGCTCAAAGATCCCCGTGTCTCCCTCCGGGCATCATAAACAAGGAAAAAATGAATCCATCCACTCTTCGAATTTTGTTCGCCGTTTTTCTCATTGCTCATGGGTTGATGACCATGAGCCTCGCCACTGTTCCGGTTCCTGCCCCGGGTGCAATGCATACGCCTTACTTTCCGGCCTGGTGGCGCGCAAATGTAGACCACACCTGGCCAGCCATGCGCATGGGATTGAATCCATCCCTGGTACGTACGGCAGGCTGGCTGCTCTGGCTTGCCATATTGGTGCTCTTCGTTGCAGCGGGGGCCGGGTTGCTGGGTTTGCCCGGGCTGGCCGGGTTCTGGCAGCCGCTGGCGTTGATCGCTGCTGTCATTTCACTGATCCTGCTCGTCTTTTTCTGGCATCCCTGGCTGGTGGTGGGTGTGCTGTTGAATATTGGCATTGCAGCCGGCGTGTATTTGGGCTGGTTCACGCATTGGTTTGCGGTCAAATAGGCGAATTCAATGAATGTGAAAATGAAAACAAGCTTTGTGCTTTCCATTCTGATCGTCATTCTGGCGGCGGTTGCATCTGCAGGCGGACTTTTCCTGAAAGGTCTGTATCACGACAATGCCTTTGTCACCACCACCTGGCTGGGCAATGATGCGGTCACGCTTTTTCTGGCCGTACCGATCTTGATGGCGGCGCTCTATTATTCCTCACAGGGCTCGTTGAAGGCACAGCTGGTCTGGATGGGCGCATTGGACTATATGCTCTATAACTTTGCCTTCTATCTTTTCGGCGCAGCCTTTAACTGGTTCTTCCTCCTCTATACTGCACTGCTGGCGCTTTCCATCTTCGCCTTGATCTACGGTCTGGCAAACCTCGACATCGGCGGCATCAGCCGGATGATGCGTGTTGGCACACCTGTCAAATGGATCGGCGGATATTTCCTGTTTGTCGCCTCCGGACTCGGGTTGGTGTATCTGATCCAGTCCATTAACTTCATTGTCACCGGTCAGCTCCCCGCCATCATTTCGATCAGTGCCCATCCCACCAACGTGGTCTTTGCCCTGGACCTGACGCTGCTTGTGCCGTGGCTGGTGGTGGGCGCATTGTGGTTGATGAAACGCCAGCCCTGGGGATATGTGATCGCAGGCATTCTCAGTGTTAAAGGACCGTTGTATACATTCGTGCTCGCGGTGAATTCTGTGCTGGTGATGCGGGCCGGGTTGTCTGCTGCAAATGAACTGCCATTGTGGGGTACGCTGACCGCGCTTGGCTTGATCGCCGCCGGGTTGCTCTATGGAAATATGCAGAAATAAACAGGGAGAATTCAGGCAATGAATAGATCGAAAATTGAAACCGATGCACGCTGGAACACTTTTTTCAAAGTCGCGGCGATCGCGTCTCTGCTGATCGTGCTGGTGGGACTGGTGGATATTGCCACTTCCATGATGGGTGGGGAGGTGCACGAGAACAGCGCAGTCAATATGGTTGATTGGTTTATGCTGTTTCAAACCAACCGCCTGGGCGCGCTCGGCAATCTGGGATTGTTCAATATCCTGACGCTCAGCCTTGGGCTTCCGTTGTATCTGGCACTCTTCAACATCCACAGGCAAATCGATCCTTCATTTGGCGGGTTGGCTGTCCTTCTGTACGTGATGGGTACGGGGATATATATCTCAAGTAATTCGATCTTTTCCATGCTGGCGCTCAGTGACCAATATGCCGTGGCAGCCGAAGCTCAAAAGCCCCTGCTTGAAGCGGCGGGGCGCGCGCTCCTCGCCCAGGGTGCAG
>JFJP01015714.1_pt1 | contig 18864 bp, 12 predicted proteins | sample 431651 | NCBI WGS metagenome assembly JFJP01 (sample SAMN02602958, study PRJNA72255) | Microbial mat metagenome, whole genome shotgun sequencing project. | biome: fresh water; feature: sink hole; material: water; isolation source: purple microbial (photo- and chemosynthetic) mats found in...
TGCTTGCGAGAGCAAAACACCGGGTCATCTGGTAAGGTTGTCCCTCGTAGCGATCGCACTAACTTCCAAGTCTCAGCACTAAAAATCACCACCCGCGTCTTCGACCCCTTGCCAAATAGCGTCACCTGACCTGCTCCCAACGCCGCCTCCCGCAAATCCCGCCATTTCAGGGCACACAGCTCCGAAACCCGGCATCCAGTCGCATACATAAACCTCAGCAGCACTCGATTTCTAGGATTCGGCTCCAGCGCCAGCATCGTCAAAACTTGGCTTTCGGTCAAAATTCGCTCTGCCAGCGCATTCTTGCCAGTTGGCGGCTTCACCGCAGCTCCCACATTTACAGGCAAAACCCCCAACTTCTGACCATAAGCCAACAGCGACTTCACCGCACCCAATCGCCGAGCAATCGTCGCAGTTGCCAAAATCCGCTTCTGCATCGCATCTTGGTAGAGCTGGATGTCATTTACCGTCACCAGTGCTAGCGGCTTCCCTCCAATTAAAGCAGTAAAATCAGCCACGTCTCGCCGATAAGCTCGCTGAGTTTCTGGCGATCGCGCATACAGCTTTACGTCAAGTCTCTTCTCATCCGCGAGAGTGCCTGATTCAAGCCTTCACGGTGAATCCAGCCGACGTAGCCGCCATAAATCATTCTGCCATCGGGTGTACCTAAAAAAATATGGTCAACGCCGAGGGGGTTTTTCCAAGCCCTAACCGCTGTCCCGTCCCTAAGCCTCATAATCGGATTGGAACTGTTAAAATCCCTGTGGTGTGCTGGATACGGTGATGCCACTTACAAAACTCAGATTAGACTCATAATATTTTACGAGAGCGAATAAGATGTTCTCGTAGATAATACGCTCTTGATGAAGCAGTTTCGACAATTGCATTGAGCAACACCAAACATGACTCATGCAAATTTCTTGACAAAGATCCAGTTTGATCAATTTGTAGAAAATACTGAATAGCTCTTTCCAAGTAGAATGCAGCATTCACCCCTGAAAATAAATGAGTTCCGCCTTGTTCTCTTTGATGCCTTGAGAGGATATGTATCCCTGGGTCAAAGAAAATTGAGCGAAAGTGATACATAAGTGACGCTAATGCTTCAAACACATCTGGATTCTTTCCAGCATTAGTGACGAATTCCAGAAGTAATTCTTTCCCAAGTACAATATTTTGATTTTCATAATCTGCTTTCTGCCAGGGAGAATCAGCATGTAACATATTACGAATTAACTTTCGCCTACTGTCCTGATGCCTAGATCTTGATTCACTGGTAGCAAGACCAATAGCCAACTCTTGCAATTTCTGTGATAACTCTCTCCATAGTTGCCAGTAAACTTCCTTCTTATTTACTCTTTCGGCAATAACAGCCACTTGCAAAGCTAAATGATCAATGAATTCAGGTGCCATATCGCAACCTGTTATTAGATATTCGAGGTAGGGTTGAAAATTTAAATCTTGTAGGCAGAATACATGCTTTGCGAAACGTTCTGTGAAAGCGAGTCGAATTTTATAATGGATCTCCAAGTTCTTATCTCTTTCAGAACTATGAGTGTGTTCTTGCTGCTCAGATTCAAAGAAGAGACTCAGCATGTCAGACAATAGTTTGATATGACTAGATTCTCTTGACCCATCTGGTATCATCAAACATGGGCTTAAAAGATACCAAGGACTATAGGTTTGAAGGGTTATTTGTTCAACCTCACCAGAAAACTCACCGCTTGCAAATCGTTTACGGAATTCATCTTTCCTTTCTTGCAGCTTAGTAATCTCAGCCTCTTTATCAGCACCCTCTAGGCTATATATTCGTCTTTTTACGAATCGGTTATCTTGGTCTTGCTCAAAACGGGCATACTCAAGTGCCCCAATAATACATTTCTGTGCAAACTCAGAATCTCTTTGCCAAAGATAACTTCTGATACCCTCCGCTGCCTTATGCCGAACATTTTCATTAACGTGTGTTAGCGCAATAGCAATTAACCTTTTAACGAGAAACTTCTCCTGCTCATCAGAAACAAAATCCAAAAAAATTGGAAGAACAGATGCCGCAGCAGATGCGCCGTCGTGATCCGTCGCATCTGCAATTGCAGTTGTATTGTCTGAATCTGCATTCGCTATAACTGCTTGAGTTATGAATTTAGCACACCACAAAATATCTTCTTCATGCAGTTCGCTTGAATAGTCTCGAATTAAAATAGCAGCAGCAGTGACAACAGCACCAAAATACATTGTTGCTAGATCACCAACGACACCAGATTTAAGTTCTTCAAATAACTCTTTTGCTTCGGCAAGAGCTTCATGCCACGTTGCATAGTATTCATTCTCTAGTGGTTCGTGTCCAAAGGTTTTTCTTGCCCAAACATAGAGTGCAAAGAAGCGGTTTTGTATCAGTATCCTTTCTTGATTTTGCTGCTGAATATCCTTCAGATCAGGTTCCAAATTTTCAGGCTCGAAAATAATTCTGTTATTCTCTTTATCCTCTACAGGTTTCCAACCACGACTATCAATCCTATGTAAGAGAAACCGTGTCGTTTCATCTTGAGACTCAGATGCACGTAGCAAATCAATAGCAGCAAGTACTTCATCTCTCCACTCGGAGAACTGAAGGCGTACAATTAGCGTCTCTAAATGTTCTTTTCGCCACGGGCGCAAAGCAGCAGCACGTCTCTCTTCAGCGTAAAGTTCAGACAGTGAATCTATTTGAAAGCCAGAATGCCAATTAGCTTCATTGCCGCCTCGTTCATGAACAATCCGATGCCGATCCATGTGATAAAGCTCAGCATTACGTAGAAGTGGTAGCGCAGATTTCCCAACTTTTGCAGGAAAACCTGTTGCTACAGAAGCCAAAACTGCTGTAGGCATGACAGAGTTACTATTTCGTAAAATGTGGTCAAATAGCCACTCTAGCTGACCTGATTCAGAATACTCTGCGCATGCAATTAGCCAGTTCTCAAGCGCCATAAGACCAGACTGCAACAAATCAGGAATTACAGAATGCCCACGATATGCAGCCCACAGGCGATCAGAATAATGCTGCTGAATTTTTGTCCCATCGTTTAACTGAATAGTTAACGGTTCAAATACTGGCTTTGAAGGATCGCGTTGTGTCGATGAGTAGCGATCTGGTGCGTCTAAGTCTGAATAAGCATATTCTTCTGCCGCAATATTAAGTAGCTTCAAGATAAAGTCTAAGCCTTTTCTTGGGTGGAAACGTAAAAGATGTTGGAATGGGCCTTTAGCTCCACTGGCAGGAGAAAACTCATATCGATATTCGTGGAGACGAAAGTAATGATTTACCCCTACGGCGCTGCTGTAACGGTAACTACGGTCTTTCTTAGGTTTCCTAATTAACCACTCAAAGTTGGCCAGTTTGATTAGTGTATCTGGGTCATACTTGCAAAAGAAAGCGGCATCAATGCCCTGAAAAGCCATTTTGCAAAACTCTTCAACATAATGTGGTCGGCGCGATCGCCTGAAATCGCCATCAGAATCATCAACAAAAATAGGTTCCAAAAGCTCTTCTAGGCTAGTTCCCATAGCTTGTAAACGTTCTTCTAGCTCTTTGTTCTTATCGACATCACTAGGTAAAACTTCTTCCTGTTCTGCAAAACCATCAGCTTGATCTGCAAAAACATCAGTGTTTAAAAGACTTGAAAATTCTTCCTGTATTGCTGGAATAGCTTTTATAATGATGCTGAGCAATTTCTTTCTGTCGCCATCATCTCCGTATGATTCTTTAAGAGGGGCTAAGAGATGAAGAGCTAATAATCCTGCTTCACGAGATGGTAATGGCAAATCTTCATTTAGGTTTAGTAGAGAAGACCAATCATTTAAAACTGCCGTTAAATGCGGTGTTAAGCCCTCAAATAAAGAATATCTGTTTTCAAATAGAAAACAAATCATGGCTTTCCAGCCTTGACCATAGGGTTTAAGGAGTAAAGCATCAACTAAAGATCCATCATCACTTTGTTTGAATTTGGAGGTGAATGTTTGATCTGGTGTTTGGCAAGCTATTCGGAGAATGAAGCAAAAACGTTTCAGAAGTTTTGTATCGCCTAAAAAAAGCTGATTCTTTAACGAGATGAGAAATTCGTGTGGATTATCGCCTTGAAGTATCGCAGCAATAGTTTCATCCTGCCAATAGCTCTGGATATCTTGACTACTAAGAACAGAGCGCACAAAATCATCAACATTCTCGCCGTACCTTAACTTTTGATGAAGCCACAATCGAAATGCACGGTTTATTGCGGGTTCATGACCGATTGCATCAAGGAATTCTTGTATTTTACCTGAATACCTTTTATAAGCATCCTCAATATATTGGTCAAGTGCCCAGTCTTCTAGAACATCATGCGATGGACTAACAAGATTATTCGTGGAATCGCGCCGAACTAAGTTATCTTCTTCGAGCTTGAATATAGCATCACCATCGAACTCAACTTCAGGAACTCCATAGACCATTTTCTTGGCTCGACTGACTGCAATGTTGATGAAGGCTTGCTTTCGTTTAAGCGGCATTCCATTTGCTCGCTCTTGTTCTTTTGCAATTACATCTCGCCAGACTGCAATGCGAAACTCCTTTTCACCATCCTCAGACGTAAATTCCGTTCCAGTCTGAAGAACCCTATATGCTAAATCCGCAAAAAACGGAGATTTTACCAACGGTTTCAAATTTGGATTGTCAGAAATTTTTTGCAAGGGTTCAAGTCGTTCACATAGATTCTGAACTTGAACATTACTAAAACCGTTTAATGTAAGTGTTTTAAAGTTAACTCCAAAAGGCTGAAGATAGTTAAATGTTATTTGTTGATACGCATAGTCACGACCAGTAGCAATCACAGTCCAACTTTGACGCTTGCTCAGTAACTGAAGCAAGTCTGTAAACGCTGTTGTTTTCTCTAACTCAAGAAGCTTTTCCAGCGACTCAATGATTAAGTATTTTTTCGGCATTAGAGCGAAACCTGCTTCTAAGTTAAGAAGTGAACTTCTTAAGCCCATTGCTGAAAAAAGATTGTCAAGATGGGACTGATCTAAATCCTCAGTGCGTAGACAGAATATAGGAACACTTTTACTTATATAGTCTGAAAACTCTCGGATCAAGCTAGATTTTCCAGAACCACGCTCTCCAGAAACAAAAACGAAGCTAGAGGTTTCAGTCAAACTCAGCAGTTCAGAGAATACATCCGGTTGCTCAATATGAACTCCACCAACAGTAGTCCTTATACCACCTAAAATATAATTGCCATGTTCCTTGAGCTTGGTGATATCTGATGACCAACTGGAGAAACTAACAGTACTAAATGCAGTCCGAATATCTTCTGGAAAAGTCTCTAAAGTGATTGTTCCTGCATTTTGATTAACAACTTGAACAGCGTCAACGACTCTTGCCCATAAAAGTGGCGTAGACTCATTTGAATATTGAGCCATTAAAGAATGAATCAAGGATAAGGTAGTTCCTGACTCTGTATCCAAATCATAGCCAATAAGATGAAAAACTTTTAAGAACTCCCATAACTGCCTATCAGAAACATCAGTTTTACCATTAGCCGTCTTCAAATGCGTCTTGAATGCTTCCAACTTTTTCCTTTTCGCATCACTACTAAAATTGGCAGTATTAATTTTGGTAAAAAATTCTTCTTCACTTTCAGCGTGCCTTGCCCACTCCAAAATAGGTCGCACATCGTTTATGTCAGTTGCGCTTAGAGGACCTGTTATAAGAGCGAGAGCATCGGTGCCAGGATTGAAACTTTTGTCATTGAAATCATTCCAGGTACTTTGGATGACTTCAGCAAAAGTTGTATCTTTTGCTGTGATACTAATTTCATGCTTGATTTGAGCTAGTAGCCTTGCTTCTCTCTCTGTGTCTGGCTGTTTGGAAAACACAATGAAATCATCAGTATTAAAGCCAGCATAGTGCCCTTGCAGCTTAATTTTTATAATTGGAAAAGGTGGTAAGCAGGGGGCAAGCCGACCCGACAGCATAAGAATGGTAAAGGCTGCTTGAACCCGTGTTTCAAAATTTACTCCACCGCCACCCGTAGAAAAGGGGTTACTTTGCTGTTTTGCTGTCTCTGACATTTTATCTTCAGTGCTTCAGTCTTCTTTGGATTAACCTCTTTATCTTAGCTTTTCACCTCATCGATCACTCTCAAGAACTACATTCCATAGATTCCTGCTTAACCTGACGGGTTCCAAACTAGCAACCTTCAACCACGAGTGCAATATCTCTGTGCGGAGCAAGATAACAACTTGGCATTGAGCCGAGATACGATACTGGCTCCACATTTCTTAACAAGTGAGCGATCGCCTTGAGGCACTGTTTGGCCATAAATAGGTTATGCGCTCTCTAAACAGGCTCGGTCTATGTTACCTCAACCCTCCCTCATCACACCAATTCCAGAACTTACCGTGAGCGTTGCTCAAGCGGCCTTCCCTAAAGGCAACACATTCATATTAATGCGCGACGAAGCGGTACTATCTTCACAGATCGGGATTTTGCTGAACTCTTCCCCGACAGAGGTCAACCTGGCTTATCTCCGTGGCGACTAGCTCTGGTAACAATCATGCAATTTGTCGCAGGTCTGTCTGACCGTCAAGCCGCAGAAGCAGTGCGGAGTCGGATTGATTGGAAATATGCACTCTCTTTAGAATTAACTGACCCAGGCTTTGACTTCTCGGTGTTGTGCGAGTTCCGCCAGTGTCTAATTGATGGTAGTGCTCAAGAGATTATACTAAATAAATTTCCGAGGTACAGACCTTGCGCCAACTATGGTTGCAACAGTTTTATGCACCGGAGTCCACAGTCCGTCTACGTTCACAAGAAGACCGTCCTCCTTGTGTGCAGCAGATTCGCTCACCTTATGACATGGAAGCCCGTTACGGGACTAAGAGAACTACGCACTGGACAGGATATAAGGTGCATCTGAGTGAGAGCTGTGATGAAAATTCACCTCGGCTGATTACCCATGTGGAAACAACTGATGCTCCTGTAGGAGACCAACTCGCCACACCCATTAATTAAAGCTGTTTACAGGTATGTCAAACCAGTTAACAAGTATAAATCGGCATCAGGGCTACGGAGTCACTACAGGCAGAAGATTAGATCTACTTAACTTATTTAGGACTGTGGCTTGCGTTCTTAATCAGTCCTAATGTTAAGAAATGTTTCGCCAACAGTATCGGATCTCGGCTCAATCCCAAGTAGCGGTCTAGATTTCAGGGTCTGGTTAGAATCTGAAATTTTTATATATTTCCCTGTTAAAATCGTAAAAAGTAACTTACAATTTTAAAAAATAGATTTTTTAAGGTAGTAAACTGACGTGAAAATCGAACTACCCACACTAGAGCAGATTTCCGCAGGTCTAACCCAGACTTCTCAGTGGCAGGGGCGGCTTTATCCTTACCCTCAAAACCTGCAACTGGGTTACGACAAGGTTGTTTTGGCGTTTTTACTGGCAAACAAGTCACAATCCGCCCCAGCGAGCGTGCCGGAGTTTTACCAGGATTGGTGCGAAAAGCCTTTTGAAGAATGGGGAGTAGAAGTTGACGAAGAGATCGATGGCTCAGATACGTTGCTGTTCCTGGGGGAACCAACTGAACTAACTATCGAGTTGGCAGAAGCCTTTGGTGGAAGCACTCTTTCTCAAGAGCAGTCCAGAATAGCAGCTATCTTGCTACAACGGTGCCAAGCACATTCACAAGGGGCACAAATTTACACGAAGTTCCGCAGATTCATTGTCGAACATCCCGTTTTGTCCAATCAGGAGTTAGTAGAGGCCAAAGGCAACTTCGGACTGGGGATTGGGCTGTCCGATTTGCTAGAGGAGTGCTACGAAATAGCGCCCCTGTGCTACCAGTTGGAGGGAAACTTCTATGCTTGCCCTTATTGTCACGCACTAGCCGCAGTAGATCGGGAACAAGCTATCGCCAATCCCAACTGCAACCGCTGTCCACCTGGACGGCGGCTCAAGAAAAAAGTCAAGCTTTCCAACGATTCTCTTAAGCTCAAACGTGGCATCGAACGCTTTTGGTTTTACCCTGGACGGTCAGAAATTCGACTGTACGAGAAGTTAACAGAACTAGGGCTACAGGTTGAGCTTTACCCAGAGAGAGATCGCTACGACTTGCGGGTGACGTTTCCTGACGGCAAAGTTTGGGCATTGGATCTCAAAGATTACTCTAACCCCTACCTATTATTAAAGCGTCTGGGCGACGAACCCATTCCCAAAGATCCGCCTTGGGATGAAGCCTATATTGTCATTCCCAACGAACGCAAGAAAGAGCGCCCTGCCTATCTCAAAGAACTTAAATCGCGCTGGCGTTGGCAGGATGTAAGACCCGTTTTTGATGATGCTATTTTCGCCTTAGCCAAAAAGAAATTAGAGGAATTTCCCGTGCAACGGACGGCTCAAGCGCCGCCCACAGGTGAGGACAGCACCTCCTCCTCAAAAATGACCTCTCGCACTAAAAGAAGGAAGAGAGAAAATGAGAGAAACTAGGTCTTGGAAATCGAAAGCAAGCGCTACGCTACAAGAGTCAGCTAATCTCCCCAGAGACCAGATTGAAGCCTTACTCGATGTAGAATTAGCTCTGTTTGCCATTGAAAAGCTCGGACTTCAATCCGAACTCGATACAGCTACTTCTGTTTGGTTGCTCATCTCCAGTCGATTTTATTTGTTTCAGCCTTTGATAGCTTTAGTAGAGACGGCAGAAGCAAAAAGAACACTGTTCAATTTGAGGCAACTCCTGCACTACTTATCAAACGAAGATACTGTAGAGCAGTCAGTCAGAGCATACAGACAGATTCCTTCCAAGTATCGTGCTTATGAGATTGATGATGCTTATCGGTTCTCTCGTAAATCTATGCCTGCCGTCTGGGGCAACCGTTTCGAGCGCTTTGAAGACTTACTGAGCAATAAACTGAAGTATCGCACTCGAACCGTTAAATATGCCGAACCAGGTAAGGAATATTCGTTTCGGTCTCAAGAATCTACTTACAGTGTCAGAATTCCCCAAGATTTTCCCCGCTATCAGGGAAAGACTATCTCCTTGCATCACGAACACACTCCCGCTATCGCCGTCACACGAGCAGAAATGGAGAAGGCAGCAGAGCTTTTAGACCAAAGCAGCGAAGATCAATACAGAAAGGAACAATTACAAAAAATCATTCTCGAACACTTTCAAGAAATGGGGTTTGCGGCTACCGATTCGATTGTATTTGATGGGGTAAAACACTTAGTTGGGCTGCTCAATGCTGGCAAATCCACACTCATTGAAATTTTAACTGTAGCACTGATAAAAAAAGGACACCGAGTTGGCGTAGTCTTTAACGAAGTTGTTACCTGTCTGAGAATGGCGACGCTCTTAAAAAAAGCTGGAGTGCGGGTATCAGTTGTCATCGGTCAAAGAAATCGAAAAATTCATTTAGAAAACTGGCATAGTGTCAGTGGTGGACTAGATGGTTTTGAACACTTATCAACAGCTTGTCCTTTAAGCAGTTACTTTCAACCTTCAGTTCCTCCATCACCTCCTTGCTTTGAGTTGAGACAAATTCGAGCAGATGATGATAGTAATAATGAAGATAGTAATCATAAATTCGAGGGGGAGAGAATCTGCCCTTTGATCGGTCAATGTCCTAGACATCGAGATGCTAATCAACTAGCAGATGCTCAGGTGATTTTGACTACGGTAGCTGCCGCTATTTTCACTCGTCCGTTACCTCACGTCAGTCCGCAATCAATTAATTATTACGAATTGATGTATCGCACTTGCAGCGTTGTATTTTTTGACGAGTGCGATAAAATTCAAGCTAATCTAGACTCGACTTTTCTACCAGCTATCAAACTGATTGAGCGGGGAAGTAATGGCTTTCTCGACCAAATTGTAACTTGGACGCGATCGCAGAAACTCCGCAATTCTCGAAATGACTTGCGACAAGTAATTTTTGGACAATTCAATCATGCTATCCAAAATGCCGATACTCTAGTTGATAACATCTGCACCCAGTTGCAACTCTCACCTGATGAGAGCGAATGGTTAGCCAAGCGGCAGTTTTTTACTTGCTCGTCTCTGGCCAGAGATTTTGTGTTAGAAATAGCTTCTTCTCAAGGTATCGATACTGAATCAAGCACGTTTATTCTTGATAAAAATCCGGTTTATCAAGAATTAGCTGAGTTTCTTCGGGGTGATTGGAAAAGTTCTTGGTTAGCTGAATATGCCATGAGGTTGGCTAAAGAAAACTATCAAGAACAGCAGGGCACACTCTCCCTGATCCAGAAAAAACTTACCGACCAAGGTTGGTTAAAAACAGTAAAAGATCGATGGGGATTTAGCTGTCGATTCGCCTTGTTTCTCAAACTGGTACTTTTCGTCTGGTTTTTTCAGCAGGCAGTGACGACAGCTTATGGACTGGGCGAACAAGTCGATAGCGCTCAGGAGGTTGTTTTCTTTAATCGCATTCCCCGTGATTTTTATGGATTAGTACCCGGATTAGCATCTGGTTTAGTTTGTGGATTCAAACTGGAACGACAAACAAATCAATTGACGCTTTGGTATTTTCAAGCTTTAGGACAGGGACGTTGGCTTTTAGAAAATTTTTCCCAGGTGTTTGCTAATGAAGGAACTTTTGGCGCACACGCTTTGCTACTGTCCGGTACAAGTGTAGCTCCTCAAAGCCCTGTAGATCATATTAATTGCCCAGTAGATTACCTCCTCCGTCCGAAAGAACGTAGTGCCACAGAAGCAATTTCTCAAAGTAGTTTCTACTTTTCTCCCTGTTACTGGGCTGATGGGAAATCCGTTCGCGTTTCTGGGGTGGATTCTAAAGAAGAATCACTGTTACAAATTGTGCGCTCGCTGCTGCGTCAAACTGACGTTTTGCAACGGGATTTTGATGCTCTGCCTGAAGGTCGAAAGCGTCTGATTTGGTATGTCAACAGTTACGAGCAAGTTGAGTTTGTTTACAATGCAATTTTATCAATTGATACCCTTGGAGAATGGAACAAGCGCGTTGCAGCTTTAACAGCTAGATCGCCCCTTGAGGAAATAGATGAATCTTTGATTCCGCGCGGTAACGTGGAAAACTTTGCTCAGACGAATCGAGCTATCCTAATTGCACCAATAGCAGCTATTGGGCGGGGTAAAAATATTCTCAATGAGCAAAGATTGAGTGCCTTTGGTGGAGCTTACTTTCTAGTTCGTCCCCATCCTGCACCTGACGACCTCGATTACAAATTTCGGTTGGCATTATGCAGAGAAAGAAAGGCTCTGACCCAAGAGAGAGAAGGGAAGTTGCGTGAAACTGCTGGAGATTGGAAAATTGAAGGCTATCGTCTGTTTCTCAAAAGTCTCGACACTGTGTTGCAGTATTCCCACAAAGGGTTAGAAAAAGATGTCCGAGAAGGACTGATTTGGAGCCAGATGGTACTGACGTGGCAGGCGATCGCCCGTACCATTCGCGGCAATCAACCGACGCTAGTTCGGTTTATCGATGCAGCCTGGGCCCCCAACCTGGCTGAAAAGAAACCGGAAACTGAGCAAGACTCCTTACTTAAAGGATTTGAGTACGTCCTTCGTCCCTACTTTGGCAAGACAAGGACAGCTTTTGACACGCGGGAACTCGCTCTCGTGCGATCGCTCTATGAACCTTTTTATCGTGCATTGGAGAAAATCGATGGCATCAAAAACTAATACAAAATCTACTAAAACAATCCAATTGTTGGCGTTGCAAGTACCAACCCAAATCTCGCTCCCGTTTGATTTGTATGCACTGACTGTTCCCGACCTCTGGAAGGAACTATTTAATAGGTTACAACAGCACAAGTTGGGTAAAAAATATGTCTTGCCACCCATTGAATGCCTCAACCAAGTCCTTCAACTGTTAGTAGACGGCATTTTGTTCTCTTCTCCAAATGCGTTACGACTAAAATCTTCTGCTAGATGGCTCTATTTCAACACTGAAAAGATAGAGACTACCAATATCGCTACTGTTGTCAAAGCCTGGTTGCACGTCTCTTTTGAAAACTGTAACTTTTTGACAGAAGATGACATCAATAAAATTAAGGCTCTTTCTGGGAGCGATTTGCAAGTCGAAAAAGTGCAACTTCCCACCCCCCTTTGGAAAATTAAGGATGTCAACTCAAAAATTGACTCTTTGTACTATGATTTGATTCCTTATCTTTTAGCAAACGCAGTAGCAGCCAGTCCACTCTCTTTAGTTAATCCTAAAACTAATGAACAATCTGAAATCGTAAAATTCCACGAAATTGTCTCGGCTGAATCTGGCGCTAAAGAAGTCATTAGCTGGCCTCCGATGCTAGCAGTAAAAACTAAGAAAAAGAAAGACAGTGAAGAAAAGGAGACAACAACACATTACTACTCATACTGCTTGACATTTGCTCTACATTACAGTACAGGTGGAGAACCATACATCATTTGTGACTATGGTATTAAGCGGTGGGTCAGTTGGGAATTTAGCTATCTGCATTCAGGCGCTACAGTCTGCATCAAACCTACGAACTCCACAAGATTTGCTGCCTGTAAATTGAAGTATATGGGCAAGGAGAAAGGCATAGACTTTGAAAGCAATCTCGCCCGTTTAGTCAAGGAACTTAACTTTCGAGATAAATTTACTGCTAAAGATGTAATTCAAGCCCCTTGTAAAAAGGATGACTTAGCTTGGGCAGTAACTTACAGCAATACTATGTCGCCATCTCATAATACAGATGTTGGATTGTTTCCTATAGACCATGAAATTTTTCTACAAGCCTGTATGGAACGATTTAAGGGGATTTTTGGTGACAATTTCCCTCTAGTAGAAACTTATTTACATTGTGCTAACAATAAAGCATTTAAAAAATCAGTTTATCACTACAAAAAGGTAACTGAATTTATAAAATCTCACTTTGCCGAGCAAACTAATACTCCTCCATTTTATATTCCACCCAATCTGAAGTTGGTGTTGTTAGCCCAAAGCAAAGAAGCTGAGGATTTGATACCACTTCTGGCGACGAAGTATAACATTAACGATGTAATTGTGCAACAACTTGGAACTCTGGGTGCAGAATTATCAGGGGAAAAATGGGAGACAGAGTGTAAAAATAGAATTAGACAATTTCAAAGTCATCAAGAATTAAGAAAAATTCTTTCCTCAGATAACCAGGCAGTAACATTAACTTTGATTGAAATATTACCCAAGGATAATTTTTGGAAAAATCCTGAGAAAGATCCAAAGCCTTGTTTCCGTCCGGCTTTAGCAATGATGGGTAGTGTTACAGATCACTTTGTACCAAAGGACGAAAATGATGACGAAGATTCGCTCGAAATAGAAGATTTGAATGATAAAATTGCTCAGAAAGAAGCAGAAAAAGAGGCAGCGAAAAACGAAGGCAAACCCTATAAATCAAAGTCCCTAAAAAGTGAGTTTGCTCATCGCGTGGAAAATACGCTACTGAGTGGTCTCTCAATGGCTGGGGCTTATGTTTATCCTACTTTTGAAGCCGAAAAGTTCCCCTCAGATGTTGCTAGTGTAGGTGTATATCTTATCCGTTACTACATAGGCGAAAAAACTCAATATCTGCCTGTGGCAGTTCGTATGGATAAGGAAGGTCTTACAGCTAAAGCCTATGGACTTAACGACTGGCTTACTTTTCATAGTTTTCAAGTAAAAATGGCATCAGGAGCAAAGGAATTCCAGGCTATTGATTTTAATAAAAGTAACATTCAATCTTGGGTATTTAATAATCTATTCCAAGAAACTAAACAGCCAACGCTATTCTGCTTTGATGCTGCCAATCTACGCACTTGTGGTTTAATATTTCTCCAGAAGCAGTTTTGGCAAAAGCACTCTCTCGCTTTTGATACAGGTGAAAATATTACCTTCCCTTCCATTTCAGAATACCCTAACGTTCGCGTAGCCTCTATTATTACGCCTAATACATTAGAGGTTCCTATCTATCGCGTTTGCGATGAAGAGGGGGAATTAGCAGGACACACCGCAGGTGTTTTTTATCCCTTGTCTCAAAACGCTGAATGTGGATACTACTACTTGAGTAATCAGCGTCCTGAGTCTCGCAGTGGTGGTATTCTTCAGGAGAGTAAATTAATACCGATGGCAAAAACAAGAGGTGAAAAAAAAGGAGAACTGAAGAAGCCGAAGCCCTATGCACAAGGTTATAATCCTCGTGGCGTTTTCCTCAACCTTACTCTTCAAGAAGGGGATTGCTTTAGTGACTGGGCAAGTTTCGTTCAATGTCTGCGACTTTACGGATTAATTCATTATCTCGGTGCTACAAAATGGCCTGCTCCACTTCACCTTGCTGCTGGGCTTGATGATTATCGACCGATTCAAGCGATTCGCGAACCCTAACTCTAGTTACAGGGATAGGAGAGCGAAAAATTTTGGGGGAGATAGGGACAGGCAGTCCGGTAAGATGACCTAATGTCCGAGTCATCTTTTCCTTTGATTTATCAACTTAATCCCTCTTTTGTCACTCTGGGAAAATAAAAATCAGAGCCAAATTGTCAACTGTAGATATAGCAAGGATTTGAGCATTTATTTTCTAACAGAATGGCTGAAATCAAGATTTTTGGTAAAAGTCTTATGCTATAACCATCCCAGATTATTTTCTGCCGAAAGTGACAAAAGAGGGATTATTTGGTGGATTTGAGTCATGTACCGCCATCGTGGGAAGGCGCGATTCCTTTGCCGATTGAAATCCCTGAAACTTAGGCGAAATAAGACTTTGAGGGCTATCTTGCACTTTTTTACACGGATCTCGGCTCAATCCCATATTGCTCCGCAACGCGCTTCGCGATCGCCAAGATGAACTCGGTCAAGTGGCATTGAGCGGGGAACAGCTAGTTGATGTGCATGAGCTTGCTTTCCCGCAGTCAAACTCCCCTAAAATTTTTCGCTCTCCTATTTGGCTTTAATCAGCACTTCTGAGTTTATATGCTCCTTTAACAGGCAACATGGGGTAAATGTAGATTTATCCGTGAAAGGAGAAACAGACTGATTACAGGCGATTCTGAGAGGAGTTTTTTTGAGGTGATCGCGAAGCTGGCAGAGCCCGATCGCACAAATTTTAAACAGGAGTCTGCTTCAATCATTCTCACAAAGCCCTGGAAGTTAACTACTTTCATACTACTTTGCTATCACAATAGCTTACTATTTTTGAAAGAAATATCACCATAACCCTAGCAATAACCCTAGTTCTAATAAGTTAAACCGACATATAGTTCGTCATATAACAGCTTTCACGCTATAATGATATCAAACTAGCAAAACTTACTGATGTTCGTAGTTAGCCTTTTGTCGAGAAAAGGAGGGTCGGGAAAGACAACCCTTGCCGTCCACTGGGCAGTCGTTGCCTCGAAGTGCGGTTTGAGTGTCGTGTTGGCAGACATGGATTCCCAGAAGTCCTCAGCATCTTGGTTTAACAAGCGAGAAGCTGAAACCCCCTTACTGATACAGCCCCAACCGTCCAACATCTCTGACCATATTCAAGCTTGCCGCGACGGTAGCATTGACTTGGTGCTGATTGACACTCCCCCTGACATTGACACAAATGCCGTCCATGCAGCTAGAGTCTCAGACTTGGTAGTAATTCCGGTACGGCCTTCTGTACTGGACTTAGAGGCGATCGCAGGCACGGTGGAACTGGTACGAGGCATAGGCAAACCCGCAGTATTCGTCCTCAACCAAACACCGCCCAGGTCAGGCGTTACCGATGAAGCTAAAACGGCCCTAGCTGCTTATGGCTTGCCCATTTGTCCTGTGGCATTAGCCACTCGTATTGCCTACTCACGCGCCTTGATTGACGGTAGGGTAGCGAATGAGATTGAGCCCAGGGGAAAAGCCGCAATTGAGATTAACCAAAGTTGGAACTGGATTGCTCAACAATTGAAAGCAGGGAGTAAGTAATGCCCAAGAAGAAACCAAGTTTGTCAGATTTAACACTTTCCAAGGGGACAACCACAGTACAAGCAAACTCCTCCGGCACAGAAGCTGAACCCAAGCGCAGAGGGCAGACGTTACGGTTAGATGAAGGGGCGTGGAAGCAACTCAAGCACCTGGCGACTGACTTGGGGAAGCCTTCTCACGAATTGCTCATAGAGGCCGTCAATGACCTGTTTAAAAAATATGGCAAACCGCCGATCGCTTAAACTTAACCGTAACCATCATTTTGCCCGACTTCTCCTCTATCAACCATAACAAGAGTCGGTTGAGGCGATCGCACTCTTCGATATTAGGACAGCCCCAAACACCCCCCCATTCGCTGTGTTTGGGAACCAGAAGAGTCTTGCTGTTTTACTATCAAAGTAGCTTGATATCAAATTAACTCAAACACTCTACCCCTTATGTTTAGGTGCTTTTATAGATAAATGCTGCTCTGATAATTGGCAAGCTAAGCTACCATGCTATCAAATTATCACCAAGTCATTTACAATCAGCAGCTTTTGAAAAGGAAGGGAGAGGGGAAAGAAAGGGGAACGGGAATAGGAACTGGGGACTAGAGACTAGGGTTCAAGAACAGAAAATTCTTCCCCTTCTCCTCCCCTTACCAGAGCCACGATCGCACTCCATGATAAAATAAGCCCATACCGACATTCGTGAACCTGGGCTGATATGGTGTTTGTGCCGAACGGGTTAGATTCTCGCCATCTACCTGCCTACTCAATAGCAGATGCCGCCCGTTATCTAACGATTCCACTCCCAACGCTGCGGTCTTGGTTGCATGGGCGTTATTACCCAACCACAGAGTGTAAGCGATATTTTCAACCATTAATTGACCGCCCAAATCCTCAATTTCCTCAACTCTCATTTACGAATTTAGTTGAGGCCCACGTTTTGAGAGTGATTCGTCAAGAGCATAAAATTCGATTGGATAAAATTCGGCTCACCCTCGATTATCTAGCAAGTGAGTTTGGTGTGCCTCATCCCTTGGCACAACTTCGGTTTCAAACGGATGGTGTGGATCTGTTTGTCGAATATCTAGGCAGTCTAATCGCGGTTTCTAGGGACGGACAATTGGTGATGCGGGAAGCATTACAGCATCTTTTAAGGCGGGTTGAGTGGGACTCACAAGGCATTGCAGCCCGCCTATTTCCGATTACTCGTTTGAATGCGGTAGAGGCTCCGAAAGTGTTAGCAATTGACCCTTTAATCGCGTTTGGTCGTCCAGTTTTAGTTGGTATTGGCATTCCTACAGCTATCTTAGGAGAGCGATATAAGGCAGGAGATTCAATTGACACTCTGGCTCTTGATTATAGATGTTCGCACCTCCAGATTGAGGAAGCGATTCGCTGTGAAATGGCGCTTTCTGTGGCAGCGTGACTAAATCAGAAACTCCTGTCTTTTTTATCGATCGCGCTTTAGGTAAATTGTCTGTGGCGGCTGCTCTACGGCAAGCTGGTGTGCGGGTGGAAATTCACGACTATCGTTTACTTCTGATTCTTTTTCTTTGACTTTTTAAGCTCCCGATCATACAATTCTGCTGCTTCTTGCAAGGGATTTTTGCGTTGTTTAGGTGTGGGGGCTGGTTGCTTTAGCAATGTATTATCTAGTTCAGAAGATAACTGGCTGTAGAAAGACTCGATTGTTCCTTCACCAGGTTCTTCACTTAAAGGTTTGACATTGTTAATACTAGCAGCAAATATCTTGGCTTCAGCCGCAAAATCTGCGGCTGATATGCTGTCGGGAGGTTGCCAGCGATGCACGAAATCGTATTTCCATAAACTTCGTCCCAACACCTGAATTAAACTTACTTTTAATGCTGTTGTTATTGCTATTGCTTGCTGGTATACTTTCTCTCCAATCACCCGTTTGTTAAACAAAAAATCGTAAACATAAGGAATTCCCCAGAGAATTCCTACTGCTTCAGCTTGTCGCACCGAAACCAATCCACCGAATAACTTTCCTATGTATTTATCTAAAGCTTGCTGGTTAAATGTAAAATATTTATCGGGATTGGTTAAATTCTTTCGAGGCAAATTTCGGTCTTCGAGAAAATAAAACACTACTGTCCAGATAGTTTGACTGGTGATAAAATTAACCTGCTTTTTTTCTATCATATATACAGAAAAAGCCATTGACAGAGTGCGTAAATCTTTTTCAAAGTTACGCTTTAAATCAATTGTTAAATCTTGATTGTTCTCGATGACTGCGGTCAAGTTTCCCAGAATTTCCTGTTCAAATTCACTGGTGTTTTGACTATAATATTCAGTAGCCGTAGTCCGCAAATTTTCCCCATCAAATGGGATATCGTTTTTAAGTTGTTGGTAAGCTTGCTCAATTAAGCTCATCAAAACAGTATCGGCTAGTTCTGTTTCAGTACCGCCCAATACTTGGGGCGATTTCTGTACATTATGATAGGTAGCACGGCACAAATCTACTGCTATTTCTGTAGTACCATAAAATTTCAGTTGTTCTAAAACATCGAGCACAAAGTCTATTCCCGAAACCGAATCTGCTATAGACCGAGTTAGGGAAGTGCGTACCTGAGCGAGGTCGTTGCGAAACAGATAATATTCTACTAAAAGATTGTCGAAATAGGGATATTCTTCTTGATACAACTGTGGTTGCTGCTGTTGAAACTTAGTAACGAAAGCTAGGAAAAGCTCAATTAGATTGTTGCTATCTAATTCATCGCGCATTTCCACCAGTATTGTTCCCAAATCCACGTCCTGAATTAACTGGGGAGATAGTGGTTGGTTGAATACCTCCATGAGCATTTCATATCTCTGTTTGACAGAGACCTGATCGTAAGCATCGCACCACTGTTCGGGGTCGGTCAATATCATAGACATAGAAAAAAATTTTCTCTTCATTAATAACTCTATCAGCGAAGCTGTGCTATCACCACC
>JFJP01005487.1_pt1 | contig 18861 bp, 14 predicted proteins | sample 431651 | NCBI WGS metagenome assembly JFJP01 (sample SAMN02602958, study PRJNA72255) | Microbial mat metagenome, whole genome shotgun sequencing project. | biome: fresh water; feature: sink hole; material: water; isolation source: purple microbial (photo- and chemosynthetic) mats found in...
CACGCCGCGCCACGATGGCGTACTCCACCAGCAAAATCGAGTTCTTGGTGGCAATGCCCATCAGCATGATCAGCCCGATCAGCGACGGCATTGAAAAGCTCATCCCGGTGCCCAGCAGCGCCACAAACGCCCCGCCCAAGGAAAGTGGCAGCGCCGTCAGGATGGTGAACGGGTGCAAAAAGTCTTTGAACAGCAGCACCAGCACGATGTAGATACACAAAATGCCGGTCAGCATGGTCAGGCCAAAGCTGGCAAACAGCTCGTCCATCACCTCTGCATCGCCCAGCGCCAACTGCTTGACACCCGGCGGCGGCGACGCTGATGGAAAAGCCTGACTCAAATCGGACGACACGCGCTCGCTTTTGTACACCTGAGATCGCCGTTGTCAGCTACGCAGCGGCTGCTGACGGCCACCAGTGCCCGCTTCCGGGTAAGTCAACTCGTGGCTCGTACCACCCACTTGAGGACATTGCAGCTCTCAATTTCGCCAAATTCCCTCTATTTTCCGTAGACATCAAAGTCAAAATAGCCGTTTGACGACCTGGTGCTGAAGGCCAAGGTGGTGTCCAACCCGGCCGAACGTGCCAAGCTGTATGAAAAGGCCCAGGTGATCTTCAAGGAACAAGCGCCCTGGTTCACCATCGCCCACGCTGTTCAGATCAAGCCAGTGCGCAAGGAAGTCATTGACTTCAAACTGAGCCCGTTTGGTCGCCACACCTTCTACGGCGTGGACATGGCCAAGTAAGCGCTTTCAGGCAGACAACAAAAAGCCAGCTGCAAAGCTGGCTTTTTTTATGGGGCAACTCGCTTAACCCGCCCCAAACACCAGGTTCGGCAGAAACAGCACACTGGTGGGCCAGACGATCATCAACACGACCAGCGCAATCACAGCAGCCAGCAACGGCAGAGCTTCCCTGATGTATTCATCCATCGGGCATTTCAAAATACCGCAGACGGTGAACATTGCCACACCCACTGGCGGTGTCATGCCACCCAGCGTGACGCAGGTCATCATCACCAAACCAAAATGGACCGGGTCAATACCCACGCGCTGGATGATCGGCATCAGGATCGGGGTCACCAACAGCACGATCACCGTGGCTTCTAGAAACATGCCCAGCACGATGATGAACGTGATCAGCAGCAGCATCAGCGCGATTTGGTTTTCGGTGATGCTGACCAGAAACGAGGCGGCATCCTGTGGCACACCTTCCAGTGTGATCATGTAACCGATCATCGACGAGAACATGATGATCAGCATGATCATGCCGATGTCGGAAACGCTGTGGCGCAAGGCGTTGAGCATCGCGTCCAGTGACATTTCGCGGTAAATCACAAAGCCGACAAAAATGGCATATGCCACCGCAAAAGCACCCGCTTCAGACGGCGTGAAGATGCCGTAGCGGATGCCGACGATCAGCAAAATCGGGAACATCAGCGCCCATTTGCATTCCCAGGCACGCACAGCAATCTCTTTGAATGACGGGATCTCCTTCAACTCGGCGGTGTAGCCACGGCGCCGCGCCACGATGTAGGCCACACTCATCAGCACAATCGTCATCATCACCCCGGGAACAATGCCGCCGACAAACAACCGGCCGATCGACACATTGCCCATGAAGCCGTACAGAATCAGCCCGATGCTCGGCGGAATGGTGGCAGTGATCAGCGAACCGACCGCGATCACCGCGCTGGTGTAACCCCGGGTGTAGCCGCGCTTGATCATGTCCGGGCCCAGAATGCGGGCTTCCATGGCGGCGTCTGCCACGGCCGAGCCCGACACGCCACCCATCAAGGCGCTGAGCATGATGGCCACTTGTGCCAGGCCACCGCGCATCCAGCCGGTGAGTACGGTGGACAAGGAAATCAACCGGCTGGTGATGCCTGAGGCGTTCATCAGATGCCCGGCAAACACAAACAACGGCACCGCCAGCAGCGGAAACGACTGGGTGGCGGTGGTGATCTTCTGGATGGCAATCTCTGGCGGAACCGGGCCAAAGATGTAGAACATGATCAGACCGCAAGGCTAGAGAGCGCCATGCAGGTGTTCAAGATTGCTGCAGACCCGCCACGGCTGGCATTGCCCCGTTGATCTCTCGACGCAAATACTGCAACAAATGTAGCTATTCACGAAGAGTGGGCGGGCGCTACGGAGCAAAAAGCCTTGATCAGGTGGGAAGGCGGTCGTAGAGCGCGCACATGTGCCGAAGTCGATCAGCGTGGCTTGCGTCAACCTGGCTCCAGTCAAAACGCCAAGACCAATTGTCTTGTGACGAGCCTGGCAGGTTCATGCGGTGCTCGCCGCGCAGACGCAGAATGTCTTGCATCGGGTAGATCGCCAGATCGCCAACGCTGGCGCAAGCCGTGCGGATCAGGTCCCAGCCGACATCGCGGCCGTCACTGGCGAGGTATTCGCGCAGGTGGTGTCGGATAACCTCCGGGGCGTGCTCCCACCAGCCAAGGGTGGTGTCGTTGTCGTGACTGCCGGTGTAGACCACCGTGTCGGGTTCGTGCTGGTGTGGCAAAAACCTGGGCTCGCCGGTCTCACCCCAGGCAAACTGGAGGATTCGCATCCCCGGAAAGCCGTGCTTGCGCCGCAAGTGGTCCACTTCCGGGGTAATGATGCCGAGGTCTTCCGCGATGATGGGTTGCGGACCCAACGCGGCGGTCACCGCACAAAACAACGCATCCCCAGGCGCCTTGACCCAGCGGCCATGGACGGCGGTGGCTTCGCTGGCCGGTACTTCCCAATACGCCTCAAAACCCCTGAAATGGTCAATGCGAACCAGGTCCACCAGGTCAAAACAACGCTGAATGCGCTGTATCCACCATTGAAAATGCTCGGCTTCGTGGGCACTCCAGCGGTAAAGCGGGTTGCCCCAGCGCTGGCCGGTCGCGCTGAATACGTCTGGGGGTACGCCGGCGATCACCGTGGGGCGGCCGTGACCATCGAGCTCAAACAACTCGGGCCGGCACCACACCTCGGCACTCTGGTGGGCCAGGAAAATCGGAACATCGCCCACAATCTTGATGCCCCGGGCGTTGGCATAGCCCTTGAGCTGATGCCATTGGTGAAAGAAACACCATTGGCAAAACTTCCAGAAAGCCACCCGCTCGGCATGGTGTTCATGGGCCTGTGCCAATGCCTGCGGGTTACGGCGCGCCAAAGCGGCGTCCCAATCGCACCAGTCACGCCAACCGGACGCCTCGGCCAGTGTCATGAACAAGGCGAAGTCATCGAGCCACTGGGCCTGCTCTTGGCAAAACTGCTGGTAGCGTGCCGTGGTTTCGGCGTCTCGCGCCTGCCTGAATCGCTCGGCGGCGAGCTTGAGCCGGGACATTCGAAACGGGTAAATCTGGCCAAAATCGATTTTCAGTAAATTCTGCGTGCCCGGTGCGATGACCTCGTCAGCTGTCAACCAGCCGTGTCGATGAAGCTCACTCAGATCGATCAGCATCAGATTGCCGGCAAACGCTGAACTGCTCATGTAAGGCGAATTGCCCGGGCCGACGCCGGTCAGTGGCAATATTTGCCAGAGCGATTGGCCAGCCGTGTGCAGCCAGTCGACAAAATGGTAGGCCGAAGGTCCGAAATCACCCGAACCATTGGGGCCGGGCAATGACGTGATGTGCAGCAGCACGCCGCTGGCGCGTGGGAAGCGCATGGGATGTGTCTTTCTTCAAAAAAAAACCGCATTTCGGTGACGAAATGCGGTTGCAATTCAGAGGTTTTGACGACCTCCGAGAAATCAACTTAACTCAACACAAAAATCACTCAAATTGCATTACCACCAGCCTTCGACCTGGAAGCCAATGGTGTGGCCGTTGGTGTCGCTGCCGAATTGGCCGCTGGTGCCGCCGGCGACACCGCCCCAACCGTCACGCGCCGCATCGTTCCACTTGGCATAGGTGTAGAACACGCGCAGTTCAGGGCGTGCCCAGAAGCCACGGCCAGCCACCAGCGTTGGTGCAATGGTGAACTTGGTCAGGGTGCGGGTCGAATCGTTGTTGGGTTTGACTTGGTCGAAACCGAGCTCAGCCTGAATCTTCACGTTGTCCGTCAAGTGATAGACCGGGCGCACACCAGCGCTGATCCACTTGTAATTGTCCTTTTGGTTTTGATAGACGGCAGTGACCATGCCAGACCACTCGGGGCTAAATTGAGCCTGGGTTTGATGCACGATACGCAAGGTCTTCTTGTCGCTGCCAGCGCTGTTGTCTGGATACGCCAGCGACAGGCTGTTGGCTGATCCACGGCCGTACATCAATGCGGTCTTGGTGAAACCACCAAACACGCCGCCCTTGAAGTGTTGCAGGGTCAGGGCTGTGCCATTGTTGTCCTTGCCGGCGGCGTCATTGCCGGCTTGATTCAATTGCAGGCCGACCGTCAAATCACCAGCATCACCAATCTTGATGCCTTTGAGGCGGAAGTCATGACGCGTTGTAGCGCTGTCAGTACCATTGCCGTTGCGCAGCAAGGCATAAGAGAACTTGAAGTTACCCACTGGCAAGTCTTCAACGCCGATGCCATAACCCGACGTGTCCCAATAGTAGAAGTCAGTGATGTGGACGTCTTGACGGTCATAAAACCGCTTGCCACCCCAAACCGAAGCACCATTCATGAATGGCAGACCCTTGGCTTCAAACCATTGTTCGCGGCTGGCGATCTGGTTGTTGTCGGTGTTGTCCAGGGTTTCGAAATCTTGTTTTTGACCCGTAATCACGGCCAAGCGGCCATGGTAGTTGAACTTGACGCCATTCTTGCCTTCAAACACTTCATGGTCAAAGGCCAGTTCGCCATAAGACTCACACTCATTGCCCAAGCGGTACTTGGAGTACGCCCCGGGCAGTTGGAAGCAGGCCTGAGAGCCATCTTTGCCGCTGGAGCCGCCGCCGGCACGCAAGTAACCGTGGAACTCTAGGGCGCTGGCGCTGCCCCAAGCCAGTGTCAGAGCCGCTGCGAGCGGGGCTATCTTCAAAATGCTGGTTTTCATTCTATCTCCATGAAGTTGAGGGAAAAAACATGGGTTGGTTCCTGTCTGAAGGCGCTTGCAGTCTTAAGCAAATCTCCCTTGTGTGCCGGGAAGATCGGGCTTGATCGCGCGGTGCAGCACGGGCGAACCAACATCCAGTCGAGAATTTTATGCCCAATTTTCTAGTAATACTACAAAATTCGAACGCACAAAAAAGTGTTGTATTAAAAGGCAATTAGGACAAACACTGCTACAAATCAGACAAAAAATGATGTAGAGACGGGGTAAATCCGAGTAATCTCCTCAGCGATGCCAAGGAACAACTAGACATCGAGCTTCTTTGTTGTCGTTGAAATGTACTTAAACTACGTGTCCCGGTCGGGCGCAGTGGTTCACGGTCATCGAGGTTTGTGCGTAGAAGCAAAGGGTTTGGAAAAAGCGTTCGTTCGAGTTTGTGGCACCTTGCTGCAAGGTGCCTGTTTTTTGTTGATGAGAACGGATTGGTTATGGTCTTCCCTGAAGGTCCCCGTTTGCTGGTGAGCTTGGGTAGCGTTTACATGCGGTTTGTCTTGCAGTACGCGCCCAACGAGTTCTCGGCATTGGTCACGCTACCCCGGGCCAGTTTTGCAGATCTGACCAGTGCGATCCGTGGCTTTTTGGCGCCCATGGGGGATGTTGGCGTGCGTCACGCCAGTGTGGCGGTAAGTTGTCCGGTTGCGGGCGACTGGGTGCGCGTCACCAATTACGAGTGGCAGTTTTCCATTGAGGCTGCCCGCATCGACATTGGTCTGGATACCCTGGTGGTCGTGAACGATTTCACCGCCTTGGCGGCCGGCATTCCGCTGCTGACAGAAACACAGCGACGGCAGGTGGGTGGTGGTGTGGTCCAAGAACAAAGTGTGATTGGCGTTTTGGGTGCCGGCAGTGGGCTCGGTGTGTCTGGTCTGATTCCCGCCGAAGGCGACTGGATTTCGCTCGCGTCCGAGGGTGGGCATGTGGATTTTGCGCCCCAAGATCAGCGCGAAATTGAGATACTGAAGTACGCGCTTACCAAGTTCCCGCACGTTTCAGCGGAGCGTATCCTGGCCGGACCGGGTCTGGTGCTGTGCTATGAGGCGCTGGCGATATTTCGGGGCAAAACGCCTGAACCATTGACGGCGACCGAGATTTCTGCCCGAGGACTCGTTGGCAGTTGCGCGTTGTGCGGCGAAACGCTGGAGGTCTTTTGTGGCGTGATGGGTGCGGTGGCGTCCAATCTGGCTGTCACTTTGGGCACCTTTGGTGGTATTTACATCGGTGGCAGCATCGTGCCAAAGCTGGGCAGTTATTTTGACCAGTCGCAGTTTCGCGCCCGTTTTGAGGCCAAAGGCCGCTTTTCGGACTATGTCAAGCGCATCCCCACGTTCGTGATTACCGGTGACAACGTCGACTTTATCGGGATCGGCGCCGTGCTCGATGTGCAGTTGCGTCAACGGCGCGCGTCGAGCTCGATCCTGGACCAGATCCGCATGATCCTGCCAGACCTGACGCCGGCCGAAAGGCGGGTGGCAGACCTGGTGCGCGCGCGCCCGAGGTCAGTGCTTTCGGATCCGATCATGACCATTGCGCGCAACGCCAGTGTCAGCCAACCAACGGTGATCCGGTTTTGTCGCTCTTTGGGTTGCGAAGGCCTGTCGGACTTTCGGCTGCGTCTGGCCTCGGGCTTGACCGGTACCATTCCGGTCTCGCATACCCGGGTGACGTATTCAGATTCCACATTGGAGCTCGGCGCCAAGGTGCTGGGCAATACGGCGGCCGCGGTGCTGCAGTTTCGCGATCAACTCAACCGCAAGTCGATCGAGCGTGCCACCAGTTTGCTGCTCGCAGCGCGACGCATCGAGTTTTATCCGATCGGCGAACACAGCTATCTGGTCGAAGATGCCATTCACAATTTCTTGCGTCTGGGTATTTCGGTGACAGCACTACCGAGCAGGCGCTTGCAGATGTTGTCGGCGCAGCTGCTTTGCCCGGAGGATGTGGTGATTGTGGCGGCCACCAATGATCACCTTGACGAATCGCTCGCTGCCATTGACGTTGTTCTGGCGCGTGGCGCAAAAGTCATTGCGTTGACCTCCAGTCAGTCGGCACTGGTCAAGCGTGCCACAGTGACCATTAACATCGACTACACCGAAGACGATACAACCCAGCTACCCATGATCAGCCGGATACTGTTTTTGCTGGTGATCGACATTCTTGCGGTTGGCGTGTCGATGCAAAGGCATCCTGCCGTGCTGCTTGCGGATGCATTGCCCTGATCCGCAGCGTCCTGGTCGTGGGCCACGTTGCATTCAATCAGATTGGCAATGAAATTGGCCTCTGGCGCTTATTTGATAATCGGAAACTGCTATCAAATGAGTTAAACGGCGCGACGCCGTCGCGCCACACCCAATGCGCGATCTGGTGACAACGCAGCGGGCATCAGGTGCGCTGGCGAGTTGCTGGCCGTTTGACTGCAGTCTTTAATTTCAGAGCTCGCCAAGCAGGCTCTTGCGCTTGGCTTCAAACTCGCCCTCGCTGATCAAACCGGCATCACGCAGTTTTTGCAGCGCTTTAAACCGCTCAGACAGGTTGTTGAAAATGCTCTCGGCGTTCGGCGCTGCACCGGGACGTGAGGCTGCCGCTGGCGCGTTGAAGTTGCTGTTGCCAGACGTGGTCGCAGTGGCGGCGGGCGAGCCAGCGGCTGGCACTGCGACAGGGGTGCTGCCCGCGGCTGCGAGTTCAAGGCGCTGCAAGTCGATGCTGAGCCAGTCGGCCCGACGCTGGGTGGTTTGTGGTGCGTTGACAGCAAGATTGCTGTCGATGCGCTGGGCGCGTTGGCCAGGCTCAAAGGCGATCAGCATGCCGGTGCCGCGCATCTGGTTCTCAAAATCCCGACGACCCAGACCAAAAATGATCTCAAGGCTCTTTTCCTGAGCGAAAACCCGGGCAGTGGTCACCGAGCGGCTGGCAAACATGCCAAAACTGTTGGTCAGTCCAGCCACAGCGAACGACACATCCTGTGTTGGCAGCGCTCGCGCCAGCGCCACCGACAAAGGCGCAGTAATTTCGTCGAGTTGCTCTGCATTGAAAACTGGCTCAGGCTTTCCTTCCTCGATCATCGTGGCGCTTGCCAGCAAACCGCGCAAGGCGTGCGGCGAGATCGACAAGGGATGGCGATTGACAGCAGCACCGGGTTCGCGTTCTTCAATGCGGACAAAGCTGTATTTGCCCTCGTAAACCTTGGCCACCACGCGTCGCGCGGCCGAGTCTGCAATGGCTTCAATCCGCCGTCCCCCGGCCGCCTGGGTGCCGATGACCGTTTGCGCGCTGGCAACAATGGGCAGTGTGGTGAGCAACAGCGTGCCCAGTAATAAATGGCTTTTCGTCATGGCTTGGGTCTCGGTGGTAGTAGAAGTTGAATGCACGGGTGAAATGGTAGCGCTTCTAGCGGCGCGATTTTCCTGGATGGGCGTTGGGTCGTCCAGTAAGACTGCTTTTGAATTCTATGTAGTAAGACTACAATTTGGATAAATTTCGAGTGAAGATTGGTCTCAACTGTTGTTCAAAGGGGGCATTTAGGTGAAAACACCTAGACAAAGTCCTGATAAAAAAAGTACATTTACTACAAATTCGACGAATGCAGCGGCTTGGTTGCGGGCGTTTTCTGCCGCGTGGTCAGGGTGGTCTGGTTCATTTTTCATTCCTAGCTAAAGGCAGGGTCAGGTTTTTATGGCAGATGTTCGACTGTTTGATGTACGCAAGTCCTTTGGCAACATCCATGTGCTGCAGAACATCAACCTGGAAATCGAAGATGGCGAGTTCATGGTGTTTGTCGGTCCGTCGGGCTGTGGCAAGTCGACTTTGCTGCGGGTAATTGCCGGCCTTGAAGACATCAGCGCGGGTGAACTCAAGATTGGTGGTCGGCTGGTGAACGATGTCCCGCCAGCGGATCGCGGTATTGCCATGGTGTTTCAGTCTTACGCGCTGTATCCGCACATGAGCCTGCGTGAGAACATGGCTTTTGGCTTGAAACTTGCCAAAATGCCCAAGGCAGAGATTGATGCGGCTGTGGATCAGGCCGCCAAGATTCTGAATATCGAACATCTTTTGGAGCGCCGTCCCAAAGACCTCTCGGGCGGTCAGCGCCAGCGCGTTGCCATTGGCCGTGCCATTGTGCGCAAACCCGAGGTCTTTCTATTCGACGAGCCCTTGTCCAATCTAGACGCTGCGCTTCGGGTACGCATGCGCTATGAGTTTGCCAAGCTGCACGAGCAGTTTCGCACGACAATGATTTATGTGACCCACGACCAGGTCGAGGCGATGACCCTTGCCACCCGCATCGTGGTCCTGTCAGCCGGTCGTATCGAACAGGTGGGAACCCCCCTTGAGTTGTACGAATTCCCGGTGAATTCGTTTGTTGCGGGTTTCATCGGTTCGCCGAAGATGAACTTTCTCGAGGCAGAGGTGGTCGAGGCAAACGCGCAGGGCGCTGCCGTGCGCATCAAGAGCAGTGATGTCATTCGGGTTGAGGTTGACGCCAGCTCGGCCAAACCGGGCGACAAGGTGACTTTGGGCATACGCCCCGAGCACTTCGAGGTGGGCGCGACACAAAACGCGATTCAGGCGAGCATCAATTTTGTTGAATCGCTTGGCAGCGCAACAGAGGCGTATTTTGTCTTTCCAGGTGCAGAAGACGCGCTGACCTGTCATTTGTCTGGCAGTTCGACCGTTGCCGCTGGCGATGTTTTGCAACTCGGCTTGCCTGCCGCGCACTGTCATTTGTTTTCGGCGTCTGGGGTTGCCATGCGGCGGCGCTACAAGATGCCTGAACGGCGGGTGGCTTAAACCTGCACCAGTAAAAACGGCGCAACAGGGTGGCGCCGGTCAATTCACCCAAACCAAACTTTCTTTTCAGGAGATTACGTGAAGACTTCCACATTCAAAATGATTGCAAGCACCAGTGCCGTGCTTGCTGCACTCGGTTTTGTTGGCGCTGCCAGTGCGCAGGAGGCTGGCAAATTGCTGGTATGGATCAATGGTGACAAGGGCTACAACGGGTTGCAAAAAGTTGGCGATGCCTTTGGTAAAACCGCTGGCATCAAGGTCACGGTTGAGCACCCCGAAGACGCGCCCGGTAAGTTCCAGCAGGCCGCTGGTGCCGGCAAGGGCCCGGACGTGATGTGCTGGCCGCATGACCGCATGGGCGAATGGGCCAAGTCTGGCCTGATCGTCCCAATCAATCCAGGCAAAAAAGTTCGTGACGAGGTGGAAGAAAGCGCCTGGAAGGCTTTCAACTACCAGGGAAAAACCTGGGGCTATCCGATCTCTGTTGAAGCCATTGGTCTGGTCTACAACAAGGCGCTGGTCAAAACCCCACCGAAGTCGTTTGATGACGTCATCAAGCTCGACAAAGAGCTGTCTGCCAAAGGCAAGAAAGCCATTTTGTGGGACTACAACAATACTTTCTTCACCTGGCCCATTCTGGCAGCGGGTGATGGCTATGTGTTCGGACGTGACGCAGCCGGCGAGTTTGACACCAGCAAAGTGGGTGTGAATTCTCCAGCGGCGCTGCGCGGCGGCGAACTGCTTGCCAAGCTGATCAAGGACGGGCACATGCCCAAGGGCTCGGGCTATGCCGAGATGGAAGCCGCCTTCAACAAGGGTGAAGTGGCGATGATGATCACCGGACCCTGGGCCTGGGACAACATCAAAAAGAGCAACATTGACTTTGGTGTCGGCCCCATCCCGGATGTGGCAGGCAAGCAGGCCAAACCTTTCGTGGGTGTTTTGGGCTGCATGATTTCAGCACCGAGCAAGAGCAAGGACATTGCCAAGGAGTTTCTTGAAAACGCAGTGCTCAAGCTTGACGGTCTGAAAACCATCAACGCCGACGTGGCATTGGGTGTACCGGCCAACAAGGCGTTTTACAAAGAACTGTCGCAAAACCCCTACATCAAGGCCACCATGGAAAACGCACGCCGTGGTGAACCCATGCCCAATATTCCAGAAATGGGCAAGTTCTGGTCGTCGATGGGTTCGGCGCTGGAGAACATCAGCAACGGTCGCCAAAGCCCCAAAGAGTCGCTTGACGCCGCTGCTGCACGCATGGCGGGCAAGTAGTCCTTAGACAGCCGAGGTGGATTGAATGGTCACTCAGGATGGCGCAGCTTGTAGCATCAAATGGAAAGTGAAAAATGGGGCAGTTTGACGCGAGCCGGTATCTGAAGTGGCCGTTGATCCTCCTTGGCGCGCTGGCCGCGCTGTGGATGGTCTTCAGTATTTACGCCTCCGGGCAGCCCTTGTGGGCGCTGGTGGCGCTGGGTTTGTTTGGCATTGGTTTTTATGTGTTTTTGTCGAACAAAACGATTGCCTTTCGCTATTTGTTTCCCGGAATTGCCGGGATGTTGGTATTCGTTGCGTTTCCACTGTTTTACACCGTTCAGATTGGCTTTACCAATTACTCATCGAGCAATCTGCTGAGTTTTGAGCGGGCGACGGCGTATCTTCTGGAGCAAACCTCTCCGAAAGAAGGGCAAGCCTACAGTTTCAGCCTGCACGGTGATGGTTCCGAGTTCCGGATCGTGGTATCTCCCAAGCACGAGGATGAAGACGAAGAGGATCCGGCCAAGGTCGAGTCCTTGAAGGCGGCCAGCTTTGTCTCAGACCCTTTGGCATTGCTTAAACCCTTGACGCCGGCCGATATTGCCCTTCAGCCTTTATTGAAATCGACCATTGTGCTGGGCGACGCCTTGCCGTTGTCGCAGGTGCTGCGGCACCGGGCGGTACTGGCCAAATTGGTACTGCGTTTGCCAGATGGCGCCAAATTGAGTTATGCCGGCGCACGGGAATTTGCACCCCTTGAGCCCGTCTGGAAGCGCAACAGCGACGGTAGCTTGACGCTGACCAAAACCGGGGACGTTTACAAGGCCAATTTTGACAAAGGTTTTTATGAGTCTGCCCAAGGGGAAACGGTGCAGCCTGGCTTCAAGGTGGGCATAGGCTTTGGCAACTACCTGCGCATGGTCAACGACCCCGATTTTCGCGGACCATTTTTTGCCATCTTTCTCTGGACGGTGGTGTTCGCGGCGTTGACTGTGGTCTTTTCGCTGGGTGTCGGTTTTACCTTGGCGTCGATTCTTAACTGGGAGCAATTGCGTTTTCGTGAGGCCTACCGCACGCTGCTGTTCTTGCCCTACGCCGTGCCGGCATTTATTTCGATTCTGGTTTTCAAGGGGCTTTTCAACCAGAATTTTGGTGAAATCAATACCATCCTGAGCGCGATTTTTGGCGTCAAACCCGCATGGTTCGCCGACCCGCTGATGGCCAAGATCATGATCTTGATTGTCAATACCTGGCTGGGTTACCCGTACATGATGATTCTGTGCACGGCCCTGATCAAGGCGATTCCTTCCGATTTGTACGAAGCGTCGGCCATTGCCGGGGCCGGTCCTTGGGCGAACTTTTCCAAGATCACGTTCCCGTTGGTGATTCGACCCTTGACGCCGCTGCTGATTGCGTCGTTTGCTTTCAATTTCAACAATTTCGTGCTGATTGCCTTGCTGACCGGCGGGCGACCGGATTTCCTCAACACCAAGGTCCCGGCCGGAACCACCGACATTCTGGTGTCTTATACCTACCGTATCGCGTTTCAGGATTCAGGCCAAAACTTTGGTCTTGCGGCGGCGGTGTCGACGGTCATCTTTTTGCTGATTGCCCTGTTGTCCATTGTCAACCAGCGGCTGGCCGCGAAGTCCAGCTAAGCCACTCAAGGGGTCCTTTATGGCGATTGTTACTGGCAAGAATCAAAAGCTGCGGGTTTTTGCCTCGCACGCTGCGTTGTGGGTGTTGATTGCGGTCACTGTGTTTCCGCTGTTGGCGATTATTTCGATTTCGCTGCGGCCAGGCAACTTTGCCTCGGGCAGTCTGATTCCGAGTTCGATCAGCTTCGAGCACTGGAGTCTGGCGCTGGGTATTCCTTACCAGGCGGCCGATGGCAGCCTGGTGCAACCGCCGTTTCCCGTGCTGCGTTGGCTTTGGAACTCGATCAAGATTGCCTTTATTTCGTCTTTCTTGATTGTTTTGATCTCCACCACCGCCGCCTACGCGTTTGCGCGGCTCAAGTTCCGCTTCAAGAGCGGGATTCTCAACAGCATGCTGCTATTGCAAATGTTTCCGGCGGTGCTGGCGCTGGTTGCCATTTATGCAATTTTCGAGACCATCGGCACCTATGTGCCTTGGCTGGGTATCGAGAGCCATGGCGGCGTGGTTTTGGCGTACATGGGTGGCGTTGCCATGCACATCTGGACGATTCGTGGTTACTTTGATTCGATCCCGGTTGAAATCGAGGAATGTGCCAAAGTTGATGGTGCCAGCCATTGGCAGACCTTTCGGTTGGTGCTGCTGCCAATGGCAGTGCCCATTTTGATGACGGTGTTTGTGTTGGCGTTTATCGGTAACATTCAGGAGTATCCGGTGGCCTCGATCCTGTTGCGCCAGGAGGCGAACCTGACGCTGGCGGTTGGTTCCAAGTATTTCCTGTATGAACAGAAGTACCTGTGGGGCGATTTCGCTGCGGCAGCGGTTTTGGCGGGTCTCCCGATTACCGTGGTCTTTTTGATCGCGCAGCGCTGGATTGTGTCTGGGTTGACTGCGGGCGGGGTGAAAGGCTGAGGCTGACCCTTGGCCGCCACGTTTCATGCAAGAAATGTGCTTGTAGCGCTTTATTAATAAGCGCAAGCAGCTATCATTTTTAAGTCTTACCGCTGGATTCCAAACCCAAGAGATCAGCCTTTACGCCCTGTGAGTCTTCATGATGCATCCATTTCTTCGCCCGATTGCACTCTGTGTTGCTACGCTGCTCGGCGCGCTGGCGCAAGCGGCTGACTCCGCTGCAATACCGGCTGCGCTTTCCAGCAACGTCAGTGGCGGGAGTTTCCACGACAACCCCATCGTTTATTTTGTGGTGACGGACCGCTTTGTCGATGGCAATCCCGCCAATAACGGCAGCTACGGACGTACCCGAGAGAAAGACCCGGCCAAAGACATCGGTACTTTTCACGGCGGAGATTTGGCCGGCATTACCCAGAAACTCAAAGATGGCTGGTTCAGCAAACTCGGGGTCAATGCCTTGTGGATCACGGCGCCCTACGAGCAGATTCATGGTTGGGTTGTGGGTGGGAACAAAGAATTTCGCCACTACGCGTACCACGGCTACTACGCGCTGGACTTCACCCGCCTTGATCAGAACATGGGCACGCCAGATGAATTGCGCGAAATGGTCAACTTGGCGCATGCCAGGGGAATCCGTGTCTTGTTTGATGTGGTGATGAATCACCCCGGCTATGGCGACATCGTGTCGCTGTCGACCTATGTTGGCCCCAAGACCGACAAGAAAACCGGTGTCCTCTGGAAAGGCTATGAAGAAGCCTGGCTCAACGACTACCACAGCTACATCGATTACAACGACCCGGCGTGGCTCAACTGGTGGGGGCCGGACTGGGTGCGCTCTGGCTTACGTGGTTACCAGGAAGGGGGCCGAGACGACCTCACCTCGCAATTGGCTTATTTGCCCGACTTCAAGACCGAGGCGGGCAATCCGGTGGATCTGCCGCCATTTCTAAAGAACAAAGCCGACACGGCCGCAAAACCGCTGCCAAATGCCAGCGTGCGTGACTACCTCGTGAGTTGGCTTTCACAATGGGTGCGCGATTACGGCATTGATGGTTTTCGGGCCGACACCGTGAAGCACGTCGAACCCGAATCGTGGCTGGCCTTGAAAAACGCCAGCAACAAGGCGCTGAGCGAATGGCGTGTGGCGAACCCTGGCCTGTCGCCTGACGCCGCGCCATTCTGGATGACTGGCGAGTACTGGGGTCATGGCACGGCGCGCAGCAAATCGTTTGATGCCGGTTTTGACAACATGATCAACTTCGATTTTCAGCAGCGCCTCAAGGAAGCGCGCAGCCATGCTGAGCTCGACCGTCTGTTTGCAGACTACAGCCAAGACTTGGCCGAGCCGGCCAAGCACAACGTGCTGTCGTATATTTCCTCGCACGATACCGAATTGTTCAGCCGCAGCCGAGCCATCGAGGCCGGTACCGCGCTGCTATTGGCCCCAGGTGGTGTGCAAATTTTTTACGGTGATGAAACTGCTCGTCCGGCTGGGCCAGCACCCTCGGGGGACAAGCAACAGGCAACCCGTTCTGACATGAACTGGACCAGCGCTGACCCCACCGTGCTCGCACATTGGCAGATGCTGGGGCAGTTTCGTGCCCGCCATGGCGCGCTGGCGCGTGGTGTGCACACAAAACTCGCGGGGAATCCCTACACGTTTAGCCGAGTCAGCAGCAGCGACCGGGTGGTGGTGGCCTTGACGCGTGATGCGGGTCCGGTACCCGTCGGCGCCGTCTTTGCTGAAGGTGCTCAAGTGCGTGACGCTGCCACCGGACAAATCGCCCCGGTTGTTCAGGGCAAAGTGGCGGTCACTCCCCATGCCAGCGGCGTGGTGTTGCTTGAGTTGGCGCCCTGATTTTCCTTTGGTGTAACTTTGTCGACTTCATTTGTTTAACAGGAGCAAAAATATGTTCAAAAAGCTAGGTCTCGCAAGCGCACTTGTGTTGGCGGGTGTCAGTTTTCAATCGCTTTCCCAGGCACAGGAACTGGCGACGATCCCTGAGGGAATGATCTCGGTCCACTATACCCGCCCGGCCGCCGATTACGAAGGCTGGGGCGCCCATATCTGGGAGTCTTTTGAAGCTACCGATGGCAGCAAAGTCACTGGCCCACGCAAAAAGAGCGACGTACCGCTTGAAGGCATCACCTGGGGTGCACCGATGAAACCCACGGGCAAAGACGGTTTTGGCGTTTATTGGCAGGTTAAGGCGGAAGAGTTCAGAAACCAAAAGGTCAATTTCATCATTCATCGCGGTGATGTCAAAGACCAGTGCGGTAAAGACGTTTTTTGGTTTTTGAATCAGGGCAAACGCGTGTTCTTGAAGCAAGGCGACTGCAACGTCTACTTTGAACTTGACAAGGTTCCAAAGTAAGCGACACGCCTGCGCCGGCACGTCCCATTCACGGGTGGCGCGTCCGACCTTCAACTTGAAAGCCAAAGATGCCCATGCGTTTGCTGATTGAAAAATGCCGTTACCTTCTGCCGTTGCTGGCGCTCTCAGCCTGTGGCGGTGGAGGTGGCACCTCCTCACCACCGCCTGTTGACGCACCCGTCGTCATCTCGGTGGCGGCTGAGCCGGCCCAAACTCGGCTGGCCTGTAACCGCGCACTGCCCAATAACGTCTGCGATCTGCGCACCTACCAAATCATGGTGGAGGCCTTTGTTGACGGCGACCCGGCGGCCAATTTCAACGTGGGTTACGGCACCAGCGCCCACAAGGGCGACTTGTTGGGCATTATTCAGTCGCTTGATTACATCAAGGCTCTGGGGGTGAATGCCATTTGGCTGACCCCCATTTTTCATTCCTTGCCGATCGGCACGCCGGACCTGGCCCAGAGCCGGCTGGACGCCACCGGGTACTTCACCAGTGATTATTTTTCGATAGACCCCAAGTTTGGTACCTTGGCACAAGCGCAAACACTGGTCGACGAAGCCCACAAACGCGGTTTGTATGTGTTTTTTGATGGCGTTTTTGGTCACCACAAGGGCAATGTGCTGGCATCGCCTTCAGGACTCAAACCCGCAGGGGGGAGCAATCCGGTTGACTACACCCAACCGGCGACCCTGAATTTTTATAAAGAGGTGGCATCGTATTGGGTCAAAACGCTCAAGATCGACGGCTGGCGCCTTGACCAGGCCTACCAGGTGCCAACTTCGGCCTGGAGCGCGCTGCGCGATGAACTTGCCCGGGCGTCTGCGTCCGTGACCTACACCAACGCGCAGGGGGTGATGGTCAACCCCTTGGGCTACATGGTGGCGGAAATCTGGGACAACGAACAGAAAATTGCCAACACCGGCTACGGCAGCAACAGCGTGCCAGTGCTTGGATCAGCCTTTGATTTCCCGACCCGCTACAAACTGGTTCAAACCCTCGCAGTGGAAGAGTCCGGGCTCTCCAGCCGAACTGGCAGCAACCTGAACGCGGCGTTTGCCGGGTACAGCGCCTACCCCGATCATGCCAGCCCCAATTTGATGCTGGGCAACCACGATCTGGTGCGCTTTGGTGACCTGATCCAACGTGCCGGTCTGGGCAACCCCGATGGCGCAGATTATTGGCTGCGCCACAAGGCCGCGCTGTCGTTCTTGGCGGCGTACAGCGGACCGATCACCCTGTATTACGGCGATGAGATTGGCCAGGAAGTGCCCAATTACGCGGCCAAGGTGAACTCCGGGTGCGCCGATCTCGGCCTGTGTGACGACCATGTCAGCCGCAGCCAGGCCCTGATCGAGGGCGTTGCCGGGGGCGTTCTGAATGCACGCCAAAGTGATCTGAAAGCTTATGTGGCCCAACTGATGCAGGTCCGTGCCGCCAATCCGGCGTTGTCAGTCGGCGCGCGTCGGCATATTTTTTCAAACGACAGCCTTTTTGTGGACAGCAAGGAAGCCGGCGCCAATCGTGTGCTGTACGTACTCAACACCCAGGCTGGCGCCAAGACGCTGGCCGTGAGTGCCTCCATGCTCGGCGCATCGGGTGCTATGCAGGATCTGCTCAGCGGTGAAAGCGTGTCGGTGAACGCCTCCGGTCAATATGTGCTGGCCGTGCCGGGTCTGACGGGACGACTGCTGAAGTACTAGCCTTGGTTGCCGCCATAAAGCGGCTGAAGACGCAGGCACGCGGGGCTCAGGCGATTTATGAAAAACAGGCCGCTAGCCCAATTAGGATATGCGCTAAGCGCTATATAAAATTTAGCTAAAGTGGATGGTTGGCGCGTCGGCGTGGTCGGGCAACTCCGGTGCTGTCACGGCAAACCGCTCGCTTGCCCAAGCACCCAGGTCAGCCTGCTTGCAGCGCGCGCAGCAAAACGGCCGGTAAGCATTGTCTGGAGCGTACCGACTCGGTCCACCACAGCTTGGGCAGTCCACCCAGCGCTCAAAGCCGGTCGGGGCGTTGCTCGCGTCGATCATGAGCACAAGGCCAGCTCAAACGCCACATCGTCGGTCACCGCGTGGGCACGGTAGTCTTCCCCTTGGCGCATCATGCGCACCGACACCATCAGGCGGTTGCCGCTGATTTCCGGCACCAACTGCTGCGAGACCTCGAGTGCCAGGCGCATCAGCAAGAAAGTTCGCCCTTGGGGCAGACTTTGTTGGAACTGCCCGCCCACCGCCATCACTTTTTGTGGCGCGCCTGAATCACGCAGCAGCCGCAGCAACAGGTGCACCGCCTCAGCCATGGGGGTGAGCGTGCTCACCCATTGGTTCAGGTCGGCTTGGCGACTCACCCCGGTACGGTGCTGCCAGGCGTAATACGAAGGCAGGTCAAACTCGCAGGTGCCGCCGGGAATGCTGATTCGGCTGCGGATGCTCATCAGCCAGTCGTTTTCGGTCAGCGTCTGGCCGGCTTTGCCGGGCTGGTTGTTCAGCGCCTCGAAACACAGGTCCAGCTCATTGATGACCTTGTCAAGCACCGCCTCAGCGATCGCCGGGTTGCCCCGGTAGCTGTCAAGCGTGTGGCGCTGCTTGTCCAGGTCTTTCAGCAGATCCGACTTGAGATCGGCGCGCGCGCCCACGTCCATGATTTCAAACAGGGTGATGAGCGCAAAGTGGTGGTCCAGATCGTCAACGCGGGACACCAGTTGGTGCAGGCGCACAAACAGGTGTTCCAGGCGGATAGGAAATTCAACCGCATGAGCCTAAGTATCGCGCCGTGGAAGCGCCCTCAATCCGGGTGAAGCCCTCGATTGGCCGCCCGGCGTG
>JFJP01036280.1_pt1 | contig 18857 bp, 16 predicted proteins | sample 431651 | NCBI WGS metagenome assembly JFJP01 (sample SAMN02602958, study PRJNA72255) | Microbial mat metagenome, whole genome shotgun sequencing project. | biome: fresh water; feature: sink hole; material: water; isolation source: purple microbial (photo- and chemosynthetic) mats found in...
GACGCCGGACTCCGCGACAGGGCGGCCGAATGCGGGTACGGCTCCATCGTCATCCTCTGCGGCGCCTTCGACGGCATCCCGCTCAAGACACATCTCATCAATTATGAAGCGCCGTTCGGCATCGGCTATTGCGTGGCGTCTTTCCTGCCTGCTGACGGGCCGGTGCACGCGAAAGGGCCGGCTGTGCAGTCAGACCTGCGGGTGCGTATCGCCCGGCTGACCATCGAAAACCGCATCCGTGAACGGCGGATGACGAAGATGCCGGAACTGGCCGCGCTGTGTACCGGAAGCGAAGACCGGGCCCTGCTCGACGAGCTGTCGGTTTCCTCGGCCGGCGTGTTTGTTTCGATCAAAAAGACGGGAGATCTCCGCGGCTGCATCGGCACCATCGCACCGATCGCGTCGTGCGTCGCGGAAGAAATCATCCGGAACGCGGTGAGCGCGTCGACGATGGATCCACGGTTCGATCCGGTCGATGCCGACGAACTTCCGCTGCTTGCCCTCAGCGTCGACGTGCTCGGCACCCCCGAACAAGTCGCTTCCCGCGCCGATCTCGACCCCGCGCGCTGGGGTGTGATCGTCACCGCTAACGGGCGGCGCGGCCTCCTGCTGCCGGACCTCGAAGGGGTCGACACGGTCGATGAACAGCTTGCCATAGCCTGCCGCAAGGGCGGGATCGACATGAACGAACCGTTCTCGATCGAACGGTTTACCGTAACGAGGTACCGCTGAACATGCATATCGCCCGCTTCCAGAAACCGGCCGCAGATTCCGCCGTCGAGTGTCTTCTGTGTCCGAATGCCTGCGTGATCCCGGACGGGGCTGCAGGCCGCTGCCGTGTACGGAGGAATTCAGGCGGCACGCTCCATGCCGAAAGCTACGGCGTCATCTCGTCGCTCGCCCTCGATCCCGTCGAAAAAAAACCGTTGTTTCATTTTTATCCAGGTTCGAATATCCTGTCCGCCGGGAGCTGGGGGTGCAACCTGTCCTGCAGGTTCTGCCAAAATCACGAAATTTCACAGACGGGCTGCCCTGCGGTTTCGGAGCGTTCGGGAGGTATGCGCTTGTCGCCGGACGGGCTTGTCCGGGCAGCCCTCGATTCGGTTCCGGACGGGAACATCGGACTTGCCTTCACCTATAATGAACCCTTCGTCTCTTTTGAATATGTGTTCGACACGGCAATCCTTGCGCGGGAAAAAGGCCTCAAGACGGTGCTTGTCACGAACGGCTACGTAAATCCCGGACCGCTCGCCGAAATCCTTCCTCATGTGGACGCGATGAACATCGACCTGAAAGCCTTTACGGACACCTTCTACCGCAAGATTTGCGGCGGGCACCTGGAGCCCGTGCTCGAGACGATACGTGCAAGCGCCGCGTCCTGCCATGTAGAGGTGACCACCCTCGTGATCCCCGGTCTCAATTCGGGGCCGGCCGAAATCGACGCGCTTGCTTCCGCACTCGCTTCGATTTCTCCCGATATCCCGCTGCACCTCAACCGGCATCATCCCGCATACCGGATGGCGGAACCGTCACCGATCAGAGCGTCGGAACTGCACGCCCTCGCCGGCATCGCGCGGCGGCATCTCTCGAACGTGCACTGCGGAAACCTCCCGTCATGACAAAGAGCGGCTCATGATAACGAGCGGCTCATGTTAATGAGCAGGCGATTTCGGCAGCGAGCCGGGCGTTCGAGTAGACGAGCTGTATGTTCGAGTCGAGGGAATCTCCGCCGGTGAGTTCCTTGATCTTTGCAAGCAAAAACGGCGTCGTTTCCTTTCCCCGGATGCCGAGTTTTCCGGCTTCGGCAAGAGCCGCCTCGATTGCCTTGTCTATCAGCGCCGCGTCCATGGCATATTCCGCCGGAATGGGGTTTGCGATGACCGCGCCGCCTGCAAGACCCATGTCCCATTTTGCGTCGAGCATCCGCGCTATGTCGGAAGCGCGGTCGAGACGGTATTCCACCTTGAGCCCCGAGTTCCGGGTGTAAAAGGCGGGAAATTCGTCCGTGCCGTAGCCCACGACGGGAATGCCGCAGGTTTCGAGGTATTCGAGGGTAAGCGCGATGTCGAGGATGCTCTTGACTCCGGCGCAGACAACCGCAACCGAAGTCCTTGCCAGTTCCTGCAGGTCGGCCGAAATGTCGAAGGTGTTGTTGCCGTCACGGTGCACCCCGCCGATGCCGCCCGTCGCGAAAATCCTGATTCCTGCCATCCCGGCGACTATCATGGTTCCGGCGACCGTCGTCGCGCCGTCGGCCCTGTTTGCGATCACAAAGGGAAGATCGCGTCTTGAAACCTTGGTCACGTCATGCCCTTTTTTGGCGATGTATTCGATTTCGCCCGCGGTAAGTCCCGCCTTGAGTTTTCCGCCGATGACGGCGATCGTCGCGGGTACCGCTCCCGCGTCGCGCACGATTTTTTCCACGGCAAGTGCCGTGTCCCTATTCTGGGGATAGGGCATTCCGTGACTGATTATGGTCGATTCCAGCGCGACAACCGGTTTTTTCGCCTTGAGGGCGGCAGCGACTTCCTGCGACATTTCGAGATTGGTGTTCATGAAAAAGCTCCTTCGCTGTATATGTTCCGTAGCGACCGCGCGACGGTGTGCGCCCGCTCCCGCGACAATGTATCAGATACCGTTTTTTCCGATGCGCAGGCAATGCTCGCGCAGCCTTGGGCGAAACACGCAGCTTCCGCGATGGTCGCGCCCTCGTCGAGTGCCGACACGAGGCCGGCCGTCAGCGCGTCACCCGCCCCCGATACGTTGACTACTTCCATGTCCGCGACCGCCGTCCTGCCGCTCGTGCCGTCCCCCGACCAGAATACCCCGTTCCTGCCGAGGCTGATGCAGACATACCGGATGCCCCTGCCGTGGAAAAAATCCGCCGCCGCACGCGCGCTTGCGGTGTCGTTGACTTCGATGCCTGAAAGCGCAAAGGCCTCGAACCGGTTCGGTTTGATTGCGTGGAGTGAGGTAAGCACCGTCGCGCCGCGGATGCATTTGGCGGCCGAAACGGTGTCCAGTACGAGATGCGCGCCTGTTTTTTGCGCGGCACGGGCTGCCGCTTCCAGAACCGCGGTCTGCACGTTCGTGTCGGCAACGATGAAGTCGTTTTTTCCGAGGAGGGACAGAGCTTTTTCAACGGGTTCGGGCGGTAGCCCTTCGATCAGGTCCATGTCGGCGACCGCTCCGAAGAGTACGCCTTTTTCATCCAGGATGCACACATAGCTCGAGGTTCGCTCGCCGGGAAAAATGACCGACTGCGAAATATCCATGCCGAGGGCAGTCATGCCGGATACGAGCATTTTCGAGTTCCCGTCGTCGGCCAGTGCGGTGATGAACCGCACCTTTCCTCCGAGGAGGCACAGGTTGTGCGCGATGTTCCGTGCCACGCCGCCGGCTGTTGCGGTAATGCGTCCCGGCGAGGAATCGCCCGGTGAAAGGCGCCTCGAGACGAAGGCCTGAATGTCCGCGTTTGCCGCTCCGAGTACTGTTATCATGTAATCTCCGATCCGAATAATGCACCTTTTTTCGTCCCTTGTCAGCACCGGATATGCTATAATTCCGGGGGAGGTGCCTATGCTTCCAGTATCGGTGGTTTCCTTTGTCTGTGTCGTGATTTACCTGTTTTTCGGTCTGGATATCATCCTCAAGAACCGGCGGTCCATACTGAACCGGGTTTTTTTGCTCCTGTGCCTCAATTACGCCCTCATGGCCTTTTTTTCGATGATGCAGGGATCGGCAACAAGTCTCGAAGCCTGCATTTTCTGGAACAGCTGGTATCTTCCGTTTTCCTTTTCGAGCCTCGGTCTCCTCCTTCATTTTCATCTCCTTTTGTGCGGAAAAGGTAAAAAGTCGATACCCTTCATCATTGCGGGGTATATCCCGTCACTGTATTTCATCGCCCATGTGTTCTGCGGCGGTTATTACATGACCGATTTTCAGAAGGGCAGCCTCGGATGGTATCCGGCAACCATGACCGCCCCCAAAATCGCCGTGTACAATGGGCTTGTGTTCCTGCTGTTTGCCATCCTCGAACTGTTTCTGGCCTTCCGGTACGGACACGCGAGCCGCTCCAAGCGGGTAAAACGCCAGTCCTCCATCCTGGTCGCCTCGAATTTGCTGTCGTTTATCGCGGGCGGCCTTGTCCAGACGACCATCATCGGCCGAAACCTGCCGCTGCCGCTTCTGCCGTTCACCACGATGCTCATCTGGATAGGCGGCATCTGGTACGCCCTCTACCGCTACAATTTTCTCGGTTTCAGCCTTTCCCTCGCTTCCCCGCAAATCGTCTCGTGCGTGAACGAACTGCTCATTCTCGTCGACCGCGACTTCAACATCATCGAAGTGAACAACCGCTTTGCCGCGCTCGCCGGCCGGAATGCCGAATCCCTCGCGGGTGTGAACATCGAATCGGTATTTCGGGGCGGGGAAATCGGAGTGCTGCTCGGCAAGCTTCTATCGACCGGTCACCCCAATTGCCAGGGCGAAGCGTTTATCGAAACGGATGCCCCCGAGCCTATTCCCGTCCTCGTGCAGTGTTCCACGGTGACCAATTCACTGGCGGAAATCGAGGGAATCATTCTCATAGCCGAGGACCTGCGGCCCCTAAAGCGCCTGGAAACCCTCAATTCGAACAACGAAGCCCTGCTCGACGAGAAACGTATTCTCATGACCGAGATTCACCACCGCATCAAAAACAACATGAACACGATCTACGGACTTCTTCTCCTGCAAGCCGGAACCCTCGACGACAGGATTGCCGTCACCGCGCTCGAGGACGCAAGCCGACGCGTGCAGAGCATGATGCTCCTCTATGACAAGTTGTACCGCTCGACGAGCTTTACCGAGCTTCCCGTCGTGGACTTCCTTTCGCCCCTTGTCGATACCATAGTCGACAATTTCCGCATCGGCGGCATGGACATCGCGGTCGAAAAGGATATCGGCGACTTTGTCCTCGAAGCAAAGACTTTGCAGCCCCTGGGCATTCTCGTAAACGAACTGGTGACGAACAGCATGAAATACGCCTTCGCGGGAAGGACTTCGGGGCGGATTTTCGTTTCGGCCGCGCAATGCGGCGCGCGCGTCACTCTCATCCTCGCGGACGACGGCTGCGGCATCCCCCTCTCCGTAGACTTCGAACATTCGTCCGGTTTCGGCCTCGAGCTGGTCCGCGGTCTCGCCCTGCAGCTCGGGGGCACCGCCGTCCTCGACCGAGCCGCCGGAACGAAGATAACCGTCGAATTCGAACGGTAAAGGAATAAAATGACAAAAATCGCCCCAATCGATACGAAACGGCTCAACCTTGTTTCGATGAGTCTCGAGGTATTGCGCCTTGTCATGCACGGCGACTTTGCCGGGGCCGGTGGCGAAGGCGGCTTTTCCATTCCCGCCGACTGCTCACTCCTCGGTAAAAAATGGGTCGCCCATCGACTCGGTCTGATCGAAGCCGATCCACTGCAGCATCCCTGGATGTACCGGGCGATGGTCCGCAAGACCGACAAGCAGATGGTCGGCTTCATCAGTTTTCACCACAAGGCACCCGATCCCGATCTCGCTGATTTCTCTCCCTGCGCCGTCGAATTGGGCTATACCGTCGAGAGCGCCTTCCGCCGGCAGGGCTACGCGAAGGAAAGCGTGATGGCGATGATGGACTGGGCAGAGCGCGAGCACGGGGTAACGACGTTCATCCTTTCGATAAGCCCGGCGAATACTCCTTCGCTTGCCTTGGCCGAAGTCCTCGGCTTCGGTAAAGTCGGCGAACGGATGGACGAAGAGGACGGACTGGAATACACTTTCAGGCATGACCGCCAAAAAGACCATGAAATCCGAAACCGAACGCGAACATGACGGGCTGGCCGCGGAACTCGTTTCGCTGCTTCCCTCGCTCGACGCCGAGGGGCTCGCCTTCCTCGTCCAACAGGCCCGGGTCCATCTGTACAACATGGCTCTCGACCGGGATGCCGCCCCGGAAAACGAACTATCGATTTCGCCATCCGTCGGCAAGAAAAAGGCGGGCCGTCATGCTGCGGCCGGAAAACCCGATACCGCCGGAATACCGGCAGCCGATCTCCGTACCGCGGATTTCCGGGTGGAGCGTTCTTCGAGCGGCTCCACCTACCACCTCATCGCGGGCGGCAAATGGAAGATGTACAACGAGGGCGAGATGCTCGCGATCGTGCGCATCGCGCAGTCGAAGGACCGATCTCGAGCTCGGCGACAAACACGATCCGAAACTGAAGGAACTGGTCAAGTTCCTGCGGAAGAAATTCAATGTGAGGGGTTAACTCGACCCCAATTTCCCGGGCACAGTAAATTTGAATAAAAAGATTGACATGTTCTGTAACCAATGATACCATTTATTTAGTGAAATCAAATTTCATTAAGTGAAATCAGGAGGAAATATGAAGGTTTCAGAAGCAGTAGTTAAAATTCTTGAATATGAAGGAATAACCGACGCGTTCGGTATCCCCGGGGCAGGGATTGCACCCGTGTATAAAAGTTTGGGGGTTTCAACGCAGATTACCCATTATTTGATGCGTCATGAAGCGGCGGCTGTACATGCAGCAGACGCGTATTATCGCGCAAGTGGAAAGATGGCTGTGGCATTGTGCACTTCAGGACCCGGCGCAACAAATTTTGTTACCGGCATCTATACGGCAAATATCGATTCAACACCGTTGATTGCGATTACCGGGCAGGGCGATTCATCGTTGTTGGGAAAGGATGCATTCCAGTGTGTTGATATTGCCGCTATCTGCAAACCTGTCGCTAAAGCTGTTTGGTGCGTAACAAATCCGGTGGATATTCCGGAAGTCATGCAACAGGCGTTTTATAAAGCCAGGGAGGGAAAACCGGGGGCCGTCCTCGTGGACCTTCCTCTGAATATTCAGATGAGTGAAATCGATTTCGATATAAACAGCTACCACAGCCTGCCGGTAGTCCGTACCTCCCCGAATCCCGGGGAAATAAAAAAGGCCATAGATCTTCTCCTGCAGGCCAAAAATCCGCTAGTCATAATGGGCGGCGGCGTCATTCTTTCGGGTGCCGAAAAGGAATGTATCCGGCTTGCGGAAACAATCAAGGCCCCCGTGGTTACAACCTATATGGCCAAGGGCGGAATCCCCGTCGATCACCCGCTCAATGTTTCCCATGCGGGCATACAGGTGGGGATCCCCCTCGGAAATAAATATTTGATGGAGTCGGATGTCGTCCTGGGTATCGGTTGCCGATTTACCGACCGTCACACGGGCAATGTCAAGATCTATGCGGGCGACCGCAAGTTTATCCATATCGATATCGAGTCGACCCAGATAAACAAGATTTTCCCGAGCGAGATCGGTATCGTCTCCGATGCCAAAACGGCGATCGTGGCGATGCTTGAAGAAATCACGACGAGAAAACTGTCATTTACCGAATCGCCCCGTATCCGTGAAATTCCCGTTCTCAGAAAATCTCTCAAACGGAAATTGAATTTTGAAAATATTCCGGTTAAACCGCAGCGTGTGTATCTCGAAATGAACTTGGCTTTTGACGAAAATACCATGTTTACCACCGGATGCGGACTCAACCAGATTTGGTCAGGGCAGTTTCAGGATATCAACAAGCCGAGGAGATATCTTCCTTCTGGCGGCGCCGGTACTCTCGGTTTTGATATTCCTGCGGCTTTCGGCGCGATGATAGGTTCTCCCGGAAGCAAGGCTGTGGCGGTGATGGGCGATTTCGGATTTACATTCATGGTCGAGGAACTTGCCGTCGCCGCTACATATCAAGTTCCCCTGATCGTCATCATCGTCAATAATGCCTATCTTGGATTGATCAGACAGGGGCAGAAGTACGGGTATGATTTCGAGTATGCCGTTTCGGTCAAGGAAAACCAGTCGATGCTGGATTTTGTAAAAATCGCGGAAGGACTCGGATGTGCGGGCGAAAGAGTATTCAAACCTGCGGATATAGCTGCCGCTCTCGAGAGGGCAAAGGCAAGCGACAAGCCGTACATCGTTGACATCGTCTGCGAAGAGCAGACCGATTGCGCCATGGGTCCGAGCATCGCCGCCGTCAAGGAATTCGACTGAGGGTGAAACGGAGCTCTTTTATATGGGAATTGAAGTTCCTGTGCCGGTACGGGAACATTCAAAGTATATGCTATGAAACAGGAGGTTCTGATGAGTGATTCTGGAAAGTCAACGTCCATGCACATTGACAAGACGGTTTTTTGGCCTGCTACGATCGTCACGCTGTTTTTTGGTGGGCTCTTTTTCTTGTATCCGAAAGAGAGCAATACCATTCTGAAACAGATCCATGCGTACACGACCAACGAGATGGGTTGGTTTTTTCTTCTTTTCACTCTTGCCATGCTCGTGGTTTGTCTGTATTTCGCATTTTCCAAGATGGGTAATATCGTTCTCGGCGCCAAGGGCGAAAAGCCGCTGTTCAACACATTCCAGTGGCTGGGCATGATCCTGACTTCCGGTACGGGCGGCAGCCTCCTGTACCTCGGCGCCATCGAATGGATTTGGATCATGGATGCGCCTCCGTTCGGAGTCGAAGCGAACAGTCATGCCGCAGCCCGCTGGGCGTCGGCGTACGGAATGTTCCATTGGGGACCCTCCGCATGGGCGTTCTATATCGCCGCCGCTATTCCGATCGGCTACTTCTATTACGTCAAGAAAGAAAAAAACATGAAGATGAGCGAATACGCCCGTCCGCTTCTCGGAAAAAAATCCGACGGAATCATCGGGCATACACTCAATTTCCTGTACATTTTCGGTCTTCTCGGCGGAGTGCTTTCCTCGGTCGCCCTGGGAACTCCCGCGATATCGAGCGGTATCGCCTACCTGTTGGGCATGGCGAAAACAAATGTCGCCATCGATATCCTGGTCATTGCCCTTTGGACGACGATCCCGATTTTCGGTCTGGTGCTCGGGCTTAAAAAAGGCATCGCCAAACTGAGCGACATCAATATCTGGGGTTTCGTGGTGCTTCTCGTCGGCATACTCATCCTCGGACCTACCTCGTTCATCCTCAACCAGTCGACCGAAGGTCTCGGGCTCATGCTCCAGAACTTCATCATCATGAGTCTCCAGACCGACATGATCGACAAGGGCGGCTTCCCTCAGGGCTGGACGGTATTCTACATGGCCTGGTGGGCTGTCTACGCACTTCCGTTCGGTTTGTTCATCGCCAAGATTTCCAAGGGCCGCACCATCAGGGAGGTCGTCATCGGCGGTCTTACCGCCGGTTCGTTCGGATGCATGCTCTTCTATATGATACTACCGAATTTCGGCCTCGACCTCCAGCTTACGGGGGCTGCCGATCTCGTAAAGACACTCAACGAACAGGGACGCGGCGGTGTCGTCATCGAAATGCTGAGCCATCTGCCCGGCGGACCGATCGTCGCGTATCTTGCGATTGGACTGTTTACCATCATCTGCCTGTTGTCCTACATCACGGGGCATGTCGCGGTCGGGTATTCACTCGGCGCCGCATCGGAAAAGAAACTTTCGGGCGATCAGGATCCGCAAAAATGGAACATGACCTTCTGGCTCCTGCTGGCCGGCGTCGTTTCTCTCGGACTGTATCTCCTCAATCCGCAGGCACTCTCTCCGCTGCAGACCGTATCCATCATCACGGGCTTCCCGATCTGCTTCGTGCTTCTTATACTCATCATGAGTTTCATGAAGCAGCTCAGGAAGGATTTCCCCGAAGGCATTCCCGCGATAAGCAAAAGCGGTGAAAAAGTATTCGGTACCGAAAATGGGTCCGTGGACGATTCAAGGGACGATCTGGTCATGAGCCAGCTGAAGCCCGGAGAATTTTAAGCTGAACGGCATATTTTGATCGACAAGGCATTTCCGGAATTTTTTCCGGAAATGCCTTGTGTACGCATGAAGGGTAATGGTGTCGAATATGAATACAATTGTCGAGAAATCACGGGAAACGCCGGTCCTCGCAGAATGCGAAGTCCTTGTCCTCGGGAGCGGGCCTTCGGGAATCGCCGCCGCTCTTGCGTCCGCGAGGTTCGGTGCGAGAACCATGCTTGTCGAACGCTATGGTTGTCTCGGCGGAAACCTTACCCAGGTGGGTGTCGAATCCTTCGCCTGGTACCGGCACGAGAAAACACGCGACTGCACGGGTATTGGCATCGAAATAGAGCAGCGCGCCGTCATTGAAGGTATCGCCCGGAAAGAGCCGCAATCCGACAGTCACGTCATCGATACCGAGGCCTTCAAGGTTGTGGCCGACAAGATGATGGAAGAGGCCCGGGTAGACGTTCTCCTTCACTCTCTTGCGGTCGATGTGATAATGGAAAACGATACGATTGCCGGAGTCATCACCGAAGGAAAATCCGGAAGGCAGGCGATTCTCGCCCGCCGGATCGTCGACTGCACCGGCGATGCGGATATATGTGCCCGTGCGGGCGTGCCGTTCACCAAGCGTGATAAAAAAGATCTCATGGGCGTCACGGTGATGTTCAGCTGCGCGGGGGTGGATGCGAAAAAGTTCCAGAAATATGTCGACGAGCGATTGAAGCCGACCTATTCCGATTGGGGAAAGAACTGGTCAATCATGACGTCCGGGAGGGAAGACAAACTGTTCAGCCCGTATCTTGAAGAGGTGTTTTCCCGGGCAAGCGCCGAAGGGATCATTCCTGCGGACGCACAGTCCATCGCCGGAACCTGGAGCACCTTCACCGAAGCCGGGGAGGCCTGCGGACTCAACATGATTTATTCTTTCGGCTATGACTGCACCGATGTCAGGGACCTTACCCGTGCGGAACAGGAAGGCCGGAAGCAGGCCTTGTGGGTCATCAAGGCGCTTCGGAACTATCTTCCCGGATTCGAGAACGCCAAGCTCCGGAACTTCGGCATGACGCTCGGAACCCGCGAATCCCGTCAAATCGTCGGCGAGGTCCGGGTGACCAAAGAACATGTCCTCAACGAAGGACGTTGCGCCGACAGCATCGGAATCTTTCCCGAGTTTATCGACGGAAGCGGGTATCTCATCCTTCCGCTTACCGGCCGCTATTATCAGATTCCCTATGGATGTCTCGTTCCGCAAAAAGTCGAGAACCTCCTTGTCGCAGGCAGGTGCATATCGGCGGACGTCATCGCGCATACTTCCATGCGGAACATGATGTGCTGCACCGTAACCGGACAGGCGGCGGGCTGTGCGGCGGCGTTGTCCATCCGCGAAAGCTGCGCGCCCCGTAACCTGGATATAAGTAAACTGCAGGATGTGCTTAAAGAACAGGGTGTACGTCTCGATTGAAGACTAAATTAATTGCGAATATAAAGGAGATGAAACCATGGATTCATCAATGAAAAAATACATGAAAGTTGGGATTGTCCAATTTATGGCATATCCCACAACAATCAAAGGAGAGGGCTCTATCGAAGAAACCGTCAGACGGTTGGCCTGTGATGATTATTTCGATGCGATCGAGGTGACATGGATCAAAGACGGGGATGCCAGAAAAAGAGTTCGTAAAATTGCGGAAACTTCGAAACTGACGCTTTGTTACGGCGCACAGCCGCGGCTGCTCACGACGGGCCTCAATATCAACGATCTCGACGAAGGCAAACGACGGCAGGCTGTCGATACCCTCAAGGCGGGCATAGACGAGGCGTACGAACTCGGGGCATCCGGATTCGCCTTCCTGAGCGGCAAGTACGAAGAGGCGACAAAAGAAAAATCCTATGCCGCTCTTTTGTCCTCCACCCGGGAGATCTGTGGATACGCCGGGGCCAAGGGAACGATGCCGGTAATTTTGGAAATCTTTGATTACGACATCGATAAGAAATCACTGATCGGACCGACTGTCATCGCGGAACGTTTTGCAAGGGATATTCGAAAACAACATGACAATTTTGGACTGATGGTGGATTTGAGCCATATACCTATGTATCATGAATCCAATGAAAGCGCCATTCTTCCCATAATAGATTTCATCAAGCATATACACATAGGAAATACGGTCATCAAGGATCCCGCCCAGACCGCCTACGGAGATACCCATCCCCGGTTCGGTTTCGACGGCAGCGAAAACGATGTCGAGGCCGTCGCGGCTTTTTTGCGCCTCCTTCTTTCCGAGGGAATCCTCAACGAAAAAAATCCGCCTGTCGTCAGCTTCGAGGTCAAGCCATGGGGGGACGAGGATCCCGAACTGGTCATCGCCAACGCGAAGCGCACGCTCAACCGTGCGTGGGCGCTTGTTTAAAAGGAGGGTAACAATGAAAATTGTCGTACTTGACGGCTACACACTGAATCCGGGCGACCTGAGCTGGACCGCACTCGAGAAATTCGGAAACGTGAAAGTATATGAACGTACCGAAGCAGAACAGATCGTCGAACGAATCGGTGACGCGGAAATCATCCTGACGAACAAGACTCCGATATCGAAATCGACCATTGCCGCGTCCGGAAAGATTGCCTACATCGGAGTTTTGGCTACCGGCTACAATGTCGTCGATATCGCCGCCGCCAAGGAAGCGGGCATTATGGTGGCGAATATTCCGACGTATGGAACTGATGCCGTGTCCCAGTTTGTGTTCGCCCTTCTCCTCGAAATCTGCCATCATGTCGGCTTTCACAGCCAGACGGTATTCGACGGTGAATGGGCCGCGAGCAAGGACTGGTGTTACTGGCATCATCCGCTCATGGAACTGTCCGGCAAGACCATGGGCATCATCGGTTTCGGAAGAATCGGATACCGTACGGCGAAGATTGCCGAAGCCTTCGGCATGAAGGTTCTCGCCTACGATGCCTATCCGAATCCGCAGTATGCCAACGAGAATATCCGGTATGCCCCGCTCGATCGGGTTCTGTCCGGATCCGACATCGTGTCCCTCCATTGTCCCCTTCTTGACGACACGAAGGGAATGATAAACAAATCGAGCATCGCCCTGATGAAGGACGGCGCCATACTCATCAACACTTCGCGCGGTCCGCTCGTCAACGAGGAAGATCTCGTTGTCGCGCTCGAAACGGGAAAGCTTCGGGCTGCGGGGGTCGATGTCGTGTCGAGCGAGCCGATCCGGGCCGATAATCCGCTCCTCAAGGCAAAAAACCTCATCATGACGCCGCATATAGCCTGGGCTCCGCACGAATCGCGGTCGAGACTCATGGATATCGCCGTGGACAATGTCGGGAAATTCCTCACCGGCAATCCGCAGAATATCGTAAACCGGTAGAGACGAAACAAAGAGGGCGGGTGATGCGATGAACGTGCGTGTAGCGATGGACTCTTTCAAGGGATCCTTTACCCCACTGAAATCGGCCGTCATCGTAATGGCGGAAGCGCAACGAACGACGGCGGCGCGGCCGGGGGCTTTTTCGCATAATACAGTGTTTTCGGAAGGAGTAATGCAATGAAAATTAACCTGTCAAATTTCCTGGTCTCGAGTTTTGTCTTTCTTGCCTTGTTCCCGGGTTGCAATCAGTCATCGGGGAAAAACGCGAAAGCGGCTCCGCCTCCGGCAATCACCCTCAGGTTCTCCGATGTCGGCTGGGACAGCATCAGGTTCCACAATGCGGTCGCCCGGTTCGTCATCGAAAAGGCGTTCGGTTATGCGACCGAAGAAATCAGCGGTACGACGCCGCTTACGTATCCCGCGCTGAAGGAAGGAAACATCGACGTACTTATGGAAATGTGGACCGACAATGTACCGACCTACGATCAGGATATAGCGAACAAGGAACTTCTCGAAGTCTCCGTAAATTTCGATGATGACGCGCAAGGGGTCTATGTCCCGAGATATGTAATCGAAGGCGACGCCTCGAGGGGAATCAAGCCCCTCGCCCCCGGCCTGAAGACGGTCAGGGACCTCCGGAACTACAAGGATGTCTTTTCGGATCCGGAAGAACCCGGAAAGGGAAGGCTGTACGGAGCGGTCTCCGGCTGGAATATCGATACCGTGCTTTTCAAGAAATATACACTTTACGGTCTCGACAAGACTTTCACGTATTTTTCTCCCGGTTCCGATGCGGCGCTCTCAGCGGCCTTTACATCGGCATACGAGAAGGGGCTCCCGATCGCGGGTTACTATTGGGAACCCACCTGGCTCACCGGAAAGTACGATCTGGTACGTCTTGCCGACGATCCTTGCGATCCCCTTCGGTTCAATGACGGAATAGGAGATTTCCCCGCTGTCCAGGTCACGATCTGTGCGACGAACTCGTTCCCCGGTAAAGCGCCGGACGCGTTCGCCTTCCTGCAGCAATACCGGACCTCAAGCGCGCTTACTGCCGAGGCCCTTGCCTACATGTACGACAACAAGGCGGATTATGACGCCACGGCAAAATGGTTCCTGAAAAACAATCAGGAGGTTTGGTATTCCTGGCTTGACGGCGATTCCCGCGCGCTTGTGCTGAAGGCGCTCGAATGAACACGTTCTTTTCACGATCCTTTCCCGACTGGATCAGGCTGGACATCGGGAAAGGCTTCGATGATATCGTCATGTACCTGAACATCGAATACGAGTGGCTGTTCGACCGGGTCAACGGGGACCTCCTCGGTTTTCTGAACGGTATACAGCGTTCGGTCGACTTCATTCCCTGGTGGCTGCTTGTACTTGCCGTCTTCGCTCTGGGATGGAGATCGAGCCGGAAACTGCATAATGGATTGATGTACGCGTTCGCGCTTTTTTTCATCGGCATGCTCGGCTTGTGGGTACCGCTCAACCAGACGATAGCCATAGTCATAGCCGCTGTGCTCATATCACTGGCGGTAGGTCTTCCGATCGGTTTCTTGTGTGCGAACAGCCGTACTCTTTCTGTGTTGTTGCGTCCGGTTCTTGACGCGATGCAGACCATGCCGACATTCGTCTATTTGATTCCGGCCGTGATGTTTTTCGGCCTCGGAAAGGTGCCGGCCGTACTGGCGACTACGATCTACGCGGTTCCTCCGGTGATACGGCTTACCGGACACGCGATACAGCAAGTCGACGCCGAAGTCATGGAAGCCGGCCGGGCATTCGGATGTACGCGTCTCCAGCTTTTGATCAAGGTGCAGATTCCGCAGGCGCTGCCGACGATCATGCAGGGAATCAACCAGACGATGATGATGGCGGTTTCGATGATAGTAACCTGCTCGATGATCGGCGCACGCGGACTCGGCATGGAAGTGATCACCGCGATCAACCGCCTTGAAGTCGGCAGGGGGTTCACCGCCGGTATTTCGATAGTGATTTTGGCGGTGTTGATCGACCGCCTGACGCAGGGATGGTTCAACCGCGGATGGAAAAAACGGAGAGTAAAGCCGTGAGCGAAACGATACTTTCATTGCGGAATGTCACCAAAATTTTCGGCAGGGACCTTCGCGAGGCGAAAAAACTGCTCGCAGGCGGTGCGGAAAAAGATCTGATATTCAGGATGACCAGCGCGACGATAGGTGCCCATGATATCAGTCTTGATATCGCAGAAGGGGAAATTTTCGTCATTATCGGCCTTTCCGGATCCGGAAAATCCACGCTGGTCAGATGTCTCAACATGCTTCACCGACCGACAGCCGGAAATATTTTCTTCAAGGGCAAGGATGTCGTCGCCTTCAGCCGAAAGGAGCTCATAGATTTCCGGCGGAATCGCATTGCGATGGTTTTTCAGAATTTCGGTTTGTTGAGCCACCGGAACGTGCTCGACAATGTCGCTTTCGGGCTGGAAATCCGCGGGATCGAAAAGAAGAAACGGTACATAAGCGCCTTTGCGGCAATCGATCTGGTCGGCCTTTCGGGGCAGGAGTATTCCGGGATTCATACGCTCAGCGGAGGCATGAAGCAGCGAGTCGGTCTTGCGCGGGCGCTCGCCAGCGACCCCGACATCCTCTTGATGGACGAACCTTTTTCGGCCCTTGATCCGATCGTCCGGCGGAACATGCAGGCGGAACTGCTCAAAATCCAGAAGAAGGTGCGCAAGACCATAATTTTCATAACGCATGACATCAACGAGGCGTTCAAGCTCGGCGACAAGATCGCGATCATGCGGGATGGCGATCTGATCCAGGCCGGCACTCCGGAAACGATACTTTACGATCCGGCAGACGATTACGTGCGCGATTTTGTCCGTGATATCGACAAGGGAAAAGCGTTGTGCGCCTGGCATGTGCTCGAGGCGCTTCCTGCGGGGAGTAATCCAGTCACGCCGGATATCACGATATGGATCGACACTCCGTTACAGGATGTGATCCCGCTTTTGAAGGATGGAAATCTCGAAGGATGCATCGGAATCCTCGATGCCGACGGGGTTCTTGTCGGGGTTACGAGCGGCGTGAAGGTTCTGACCGCACTGTCCTGAGTGTGGACGGGATGAACTGTTTCAGACAAGGGAGACTGCAGGAATGATAAAGGATAATGACATGCATACTCGCAAAGTTGATGTGGCGGTCTTCGGGGCGGGACCGGCCGGAATCGCCGCGGCGGTGACGGCCGCCCGTGAAGGTCAAAAGGTCTGTCTCGTGGAAGTACAGAACAAAATCGGGGGAGTTATGACCTCCAGTCCGGGTATGATGCTCGGCGGCGGTTACCCATGCAAAAAAAGCATCGGCGGTTTTTTCGGGGAATTTACGGATCGAATGTTCCGCATGACGCCTCCGGTCGCCGAAAGGCGTGTTTGCAGTCTGGAGAATTTCGGAGACGAAGTGGTATATGATCATGAATATGCCATAGCCCTTCTCTACGAAATGCTTGCGGAAACCGGTGTGGAAATTCTCGTAAACCGCATTCCCTACGACTTGACTGTCGAAAACGACTCGATCAGGAATGTTTTTCTCGCTTCCGTCGAAGGCCGGGAAATGCTATCAGCGTCCATGTATATAGATTGTACGGGGAACGGCGACATAGCTGTCATGGCGGGTGTACCGTACGCAAAAGGCGACATGCGTGGCAAAATGATGGGAGCGACTCTCAGTTTCTTCATGGAAAATGTGGACATGAAAGCCGCCTTCCCTGCCGGAGCCGATCCTTATTTGACCGCATATGCCGACAAAGCCATCAGGGACAACAGGATACATAAAACTATTTCGCAAATATACATGCTTCCGGGTTTCCGCACGGGCAGTGTCTTTTTCAATACGGTGACAGTAACCGAAATCGACGGAACGTCCCCTTCGAGTGTCCATGAAGGTACAGTAATAGCACGAAAACGGATGCTCGAATTGGTCTATTTTTTGGTGGAGGATGTACCGGGTTTCCGGAACAGCCATCTTGCCGACGTAGGACATCAGATCGGTGTCAGGGAAACCAGACGCCTCGAAGGAATCCGGCAGTTGACATCCGCTGATATTGCAGGCGCACGAAAATTCGATGACGCAATCGTTTCGTGCGATAATCCTCACGACGAAGTATTCAGGGATTCGGAAAAAAGCAGGTACGCCCACGAAGCCGCCCTGGAAAAGGGACAGTATTACACAATTCCTTTCGGGTGTCTGGTTCCCAAAAAAGTACGCAACATTCTTTTTGCAGGGAGGAATATTTCGGTGGACAGTAAGGCTTTTTCGTCCATTCGCGGTATGCCTCAATGCATGGTCATGGGCCAGGCAGCAGGTCTTGGCGCGGCTGCGGCAAATAACGGCGGATGCGCGGTCCAGGACATCGATACCACCCAAATTGTGGCGAAGTTGCTCGAAGCGGGAGTGGCCGGAATAGGCGGTCGAAAGTTATAACGGAAAATCCCCCTGAGTCCCCCGAATAATCCGGATGCGGGAGTATTGTTGAAATCGGATTTCATTTATGATAGGATGAGCCGGATATCAAAAAGGGGGAATTTGTTGAAAGAAAAGCTTACCAAAACGAATCAATCTATCGAAAAGGGCTTGCAGATCATCGAAATTCTTTCCCGGCAAAAGGGAGCCATGCGCTTGCAGGACATATCCGAGGCTGCAGAGATCCCAGCTTCGACCGTCATGCGTCTTTTGAAGGCCCTTTCGAAATATGATTATGTGGCACAGCATGAAGAAACCGCCAAATATTCCCTTACCCTGAAATTTGCGCAAATCGGCAGTCTGGTCAAATCCCAGTTCAGCATCAACGAAGTCGTCCGTCCGTATCTTGTCGATCTTTCGAAAAAATGTCACGAATCCATTTGTCTTGCCATCGAACAGGATATGGAAGTCGTCTATATCGATACGGTCGACGGACCGGACAGTATGTTGACGACAATGCAGAGGATAGGCAAGCGGGCTCCCCTCCACAGTACGGGAGTCGGCAAGCTGATGCTGTTGAATTTCGATGCGGTCAAGCTCGATGCCTATATTGCCCGCACCGGTTTGCGCGCGCTCACAAAAAATACCATTACCGGTAAGGATCAGCTGATTCTTGCCCTCGAAGGGATACGGAAAAAAAACTTCGCGATTGATGACGAAGAATGCGAATTGGGCGCCCGATGTGTCGCAGCCCCGATTCGGGATTATTCCGGCAACGTCATAGCCTCCATCAGTATTTCAGGTCCTGCAATCAGGATGACGGATGCGAAGATCGACTCGGTAAAAAACGATATCCGGGACACCGCAATTAAAATTTCCAGAGTGTACGGGTATACCCCGGCATGAATGTTCCGACTTCAGTGATCAGTATGTACCGTTTCTGACCTTTCCTTCCCTCCATCATCTCGTTGTATTTCTTTTCCGTGATCGGGTAGAAGGCAAGCAGCAACATGCCGCCGGGGAACACGATCGCGCTTTTGGCGGTATTCCTGGCGGTACTCCTCTATGCAGGTTTCGAAACGGTGCCGGATTTCATCGGTCACCCCCGCGAGCGCGGCTTTTTTGTCGGTACGGTACAGGTCCCGGAAGCCGTCGAGGATCACCGGTTCTCCGGGAACGATGACGGCGTATTTGTCCAGGATGTTCGCGCGGTTCCTGAGCG
>JFJP01038218.1_pt1 | contig 18857 bp, 21 predicted proteins | sample 431651 | NCBI WGS metagenome assembly JFJP01 (sample SAMN02602958, study PRJNA72255) | Microbial mat metagenome, whole genome shotgun sequencing project. | biome: fresh water; feature: sink hole; material: water; isolation source: purple microbial (photo- and chemosynthetic) mats found in...
TTCTCTATTTGAAACTTAAGCAGAGACTGGGATTTTTAAGTTGGTTTAAGAAGTTTCTTTCGGTTTATGGGCAATCAGTAGGAAGATAGGAAAGTCTTTGTTATTTCCGTCGATCATAATTTTTTTTATGGTAAAGCAGGTAGAATATGTAATCGCATCAAAACCGATTTTTAAAAGTTTGTTTTCCAGATTGTTCGGATCAAAGCCCAAATGTCCCATAAAACCTTCTCCATGGAATGAACCGTCTTCAGGATACAAATCAGCCAACGCCAGCATTCCTCCCGGATTAATCAAATGGCTGAATTTGTTGAAAATTGAATCAATGTCATTCACATGATGAAGTACCATTTGGGTAAAAATAACATCGAATGTTTTTGCGCTATAGTTTTCTTTTTCGAGATCGAAATACACTGTCTTTAAATTCGATTGGCCCCCGACTGCAATTTTTGAATTTGCAACATTTACCATCTCCTGAGAGCTATCCATTAGGGTGATTTCCGAAAAATGATCTTTTAATAAGATACTTAATATTCCGGTTCCTGCTCCAAATTCCAGGGCAGTAGTATAATTTTTCCCACTCAGATTCTTTAGAAGTTCTTTTGCTATGGCCTCGGAGCGTTGCTGATGAATAGGGTTACTATCCCAGGTTTGTGCTACATTATCAAAATTGCTCATTTAAAATATTTTATATGTTCATACATCTATGAACAATTTATTTGAGTACTAGTTCTTCATTTTTACAAAAAAAGCCTATCCTGGTATTTAGCCGAATAGACTTTTTGAAATAATAATTTCGTTACTTAAATCAGCACCCTCCGGCAGCTTTCTTCTTTTTAGGGGCAGTCTTAATAGCCGGTTTTGCTGATGATGGAGTTGCTTCTTTTGATTGGATCGAAATAGTTCCTCCTCCTAATGCCTGACCGGCACTTTTTCGAAAATCGTATTTCGCAAATTCTTCATCGGGACTGGTTGAAGCCGGCTTTTGAGGGTTTAGGATGGTTTCGAACCAATAATTTAATCCTCCCTCAAGTACATAATTATTTTTATATCCTAACTGTCGGGTAATCATCCACGCTTCATTGGCTGTAAGCGTTCCGTTAGAATAGAAAATATTCATTTTTACTTCCTGATCCAGAATATCAGCATTTGATTCGGATAGGAGATTGCTGATAGGGATATTAATGGCGCCTGAGAGACTGAATTTTTCAAACTCATCCTGGCTGCGAACATCAATTAATTGAAGGGTTGGATCTTTTTTAACGAGCATATCGGCCACCACTTCGGGGGTGATAAATTGAGTCCGGGTGTTTACTTCATCCAGCAATTCAATTGCGGTAAGCTTATATTGCCTGGTTTTATTTTGGGGTACTGCGGCAATTATTAATCCGAGTGTTACAAGAAATACTGCAAGTATTAATCGTGGTTTCATGTGTTTATCTTTTTGATTATTAATATTCTTCTCTGGGGAATTTCTTCTCTGCCCATTCGGCCACCCAGAACATGGCTAATGCGGCAAGGATTAGTAACAATCCAAAAAGTCCGTCGGATAATCCCAACGATTCGCTGATTTTTGGTGAGCCCAGAAATTTAGCTAAATAGAGATCGTCCCAAATGCTAAATCCGGCACCAAATATCATAACACCAATAAACAATCCGCCAATAAAAACAAAAGCGTCTAGTTTACCTATGGAGGCTCCGCAAAAGCTGGTCCCCGGACAGTATCCTCCAATAATAAAACCTGCTCCCATGATTATTCCACCAACAATAGCCGAATACAGATAAGTTGGATTTACATAAATGAGGTTTAGATCTACCCAGCCAAACAGGCTGAAAAATAAAAGTCCTAACATGGCAGTGATAGCAGCGGTAAAAAACACTTTTAATACCACCGTATCGTATCCATAAAAAACACCTGCCAGTTTTCTGCTTGACGAAAAACCTGACTGTTCCAACACAAACCCAAATCCAATTCCAATAATAAAGGCTAGAAATAAATTGGTGTTTTCTGATATTAATTCATTTGGCGCTAATGGTCCCATATATCTTATTTTTATTGTATTAATATTTTATAGTCAATCAGATCAGGTCTATATCCAGTTTTTTCGGAAGAAATATGCCAGGGCAAAGGCAGTCCCAAAAATAGCCATCATAGTTATAAAACCTCCCAGCGATAGTACTGCCATTCCGCTTAATGCCGAGCCACTAGTGCAACCCCGACCAAGTTGAGAGCCATAACCGAAGAGGATTCCTCCTGCTAATGCCAGAATTAACCTTTTTTTGGAAGTGATTTTGGGAGAATGTTCTACCTTAAATTTTAATCGGCCTGCAATTGCACCAGATAGAAATCCACCTACCAAGACCCCAAGCATTTCAAAAACAAGCCAGTTTTTCATAGGGCTACCACTATGCGCTGATGTATATTCTTTCATGAATGCTAAATTGGCAGAAGCTGTTGGGGCGATAGTGGTGGAAGCCGAAACTATACAGCTTTTAATTGCACCACTGGCTCCCAATCCCCTGCCCGAAATAAAATTAGCGGCAAGTAGAACAAGTCCAAGTAAAACACCTCCAATATAAGGGTTGAGGTATTTTGATTTTTTGATGGTCGTAATAGATTCACTCATATTTTTATAATTTAAAATTATTTCGTTAAACACTAGTAAAGCCAGCGACTCATCTGACCTGCATTAACAAATATAAACCGGAGCATTAAACTTCCAAAAAGGACGAGGATTGCCGGAACAATTGCCGGGATATGAAATTTCCGCAATTCCATTATTTCCAATGCTGCTGGAAGTAACATGCCCAGTATCACGACAAATATCCAGAATGCCATGGTATACGGACCTCCCAGAAACAGATTTGCAGCATCAATCTGCACCTGTGTGCTGGCTAGAAAGCCCATGAACATATGAATAATTAAAAAAAGTTCAATTCCAATGATGATCAGGTCGATTTGAGCAAAGCGTTTCCTTTCCTCCGGCGATTTCGACATAATAAGCGTTACCGCCGCTCCTGCCGATAACCCGGAAGCGAGGAACAAAGGTCCCAGTATGGATGTATTCCAGAGTGGACGGGCATTAAAGGCTGATAATAAAATTCCGGTGTAAATGCCCAAAATAACAGCATAGATGAGCATAATCCAGGCGATTACCTTTTTATATTGTTGAAGAAATTTCTCAACTTCTTTTATCCAATTATATTTCCAATCCCAGTTTGGGAAAAATTCGCGGATATACAAAGCGCTCCAGATGAATGAAACCGGGGTAATTACCATCAAGGTCCATGCTCCCCACGACATGGGCGACTGCAATTTTATATGGGTATATAATTGCCAGAAGTAAAGTTTGTGCCGGAGGTCAAAAAAAAGTGCAAGGAGACCAATTATTAAAAGAATAGGAGCAAGGATTGGGGTCCGTTTTACAGCGGTAGGATATTGATCTTCCTTACCATTAATAAAATAGAGGGCTGCAAAAAATAAAATACCGGCAGCGAGGCCTCCCAAAAAAAGGTACAAAGGGATTTCCCAATGCCAGATATTCAAATGCGGATCAACAAGATGGTTCATGCGGCCGCTTACAAAAATCTCTTCTTTCATAGTTTTACAATTGCTGGTTTTATATCAGGAAATACAATTGAGGGTCAGTACCTGCTTCAGGAATCAATGTTTTAAATTTTCTCTTTTTAAGCACTACCGAAACGTTGCTGTTTGGATCGTCCATATCGCCAAAATAAATACACTTTGTAGGGCAAACCGATGCACATGCAGGTTCCAGGCCATTCTTAATCCGATGAATGCAAAAGGTGCATTTGTCCACATGCCCGTCGGGATGAGGATAGCGAGCATCGTAAGGACAGGATGCAATACACGCACCGCAGCCTATACATTTTTTAGGATCGACCAGAACAATTCCGCCATCGCTGAAATGACTGGCTCCGGTGGGGCAGCAACGCACACATGGCGCATTCACACAGTGGTTGCATCGCTCTGAGCGAATCTCCATTTCGAGTTGCGGGTAAGTTCCCGCCATTACTTCAACCACCCATTCGCGGCAATATCCTATCGGGACATTATTCTCGGTTTGGCAGGCTACCACGCAGTCGCTGCAGCCTACGCACTTTTTTGTATCAACAGCCATTGCATACCTCATGATGCAACCTCCTGTTCTGTTTTTTCGGTGATAAATGTGACAAAATTACCTCTCATACCTGTTCCTCCCATAAGGGGATCTGTCAAAACTTTTGTAATAAGCTGGGTGTCGCTTGCCCCTCTTCCAAAGCAACGTTTCATCTGTTTTTGGGCATGCCCAAATCCATGAACCATATAGATCGAATCCCAGCGGATGCGTTCGGTGATGCGTACTTTAATCGAAAATTCGGATATTATTTCGTCCTGGTTTTTTAGCCAGATGTATTGGTCGTTCACTATTCCCCATTCTTTAGCCACTTTAGGATTAATCCAAACCGTGTTTTCGTCCATCAAATCGGTTAAATTGGGATTATTGGCTGTTCGGCTAAAGGTGTGCATGGGGGCACGACCATAAATGAGCCGGTAAAAGCCTGCAGGAGGCTCTTCGTGAGCTATATACTTAGGCATTGGGTCGAAACCAGCTTGTTCAAACGCTAAGGAGTACAATTCAATTTTGCCCGAATCCGTAGGGAATTCAATAGCTTCATCGTTGGCAAAATATAAATCGTCTGCTTCCCTTTCAAACGTTTTTACACCGATTCGGATCATTTCTTCGAGCGACGATCCTATTTTTTTCAATTGCCAGTCCAGAAAGTCTTCTTGTTTTTCGAATGGAAAAAATGCTTCGAGGCCCAATTTTTTTGAAAGCTCCCGAGCAATCCAGTATCCCGGTTTTGTTTCATTTAATGGTTCGGTAGCAGGCATGCGTAATGCAATGGCTGGTTTCCGGTGAGGACTTACCCTCAGGTTGTCGTACCGTTCCAAGTAAGTGCACTCGGGAAGAATTACATCGGCCCATCCGGTAATTTCCATGGGCATGGTATCGATAGCGACCATTAAATCGAGATTTTGAATCGCCTTTAAGGTATTTGCCTGATTGGGTATTGTATTAACCAGGTTGGTACCATTTACGATCCAGCCTTTTATAGCAAAACCGGGATTATTTTCGGGGATAGAAGCGTCAATAAGGGCATTTGACACAGGAGTGCTGGCAACACTATATTTTCCCGGAAATGCATCGCTCCATGTTTTTGCAGGAGTTGGAAATTCAGGATGCTCCGATGATGGAACAGCTTGTTTCGATGGCCGGTAAAACCCGCCACGGCGTCCCCATGAACCAAGTAGTGCATTTAGAATTGCAACTGCCCGGATACGCTGGGTATCGTCTCCATACCAGGTCACATGGCGTCCGGGATGCACTATTACAGCGGGAGCAGCATTGGCCATTTCTTTAGCTGTTTTACGAATTTGGTCCGGCGCAATTGTAGTTATCCCATATGCCCATTCGGGGGTATAATCCTTAACATGTTCCTTTAATTGATCAAAGCCGGAGCAATATTTCTCCACATATTTTTTATCGTAATATTCCTGATTGATAATTTCGTGAATCCAAGCCAGTAATAACGCAATATCGGTAGAGGGTTTTATGGGCAGCCAGTATTTGGATTTTCCTGCGGCAGTTGAAAATCTAGGATCGACGGTGATAATGGTTGCTCCTTTATCGATGGCATCCGACATTTCCTGCACCTGGCCGTTGTGCATATTCTCGCCAATGTGCGACCCGATAAGCACCAGGCATTTGGTGTCGCGGATATCGGTAATCTCCGGGGAATAGGCTTCTTCGCCAAAGGTTGCCATAAATGCCTCGTCGCGTGGTCCACGGCATTGTGCATACGATGGCTCAGCGACATTTGCCGATCCGTATGCTTTTAATAAGGTGGAGAAATAACTGCTTCCCGATCCATGGGTAAAAAGAGCCATACTTTCCGGGCCGTGTTTTGAGGCAATATCTTTCATTTTGGTAGCAATGTATGTCAATGCTTCGTCCCAGCTTGCCTGTTTAAATATTTGTTTCCCTCTTTCGGAAGTGCGAATGAGGGGCGTTTTTAGCCGGTCTTCGTCAAAGTACATGCCAACTCCACCGGTTCCACGAGGGCAAAAACGGCCGTTGCAATGCTGGTCGTCATCATTTCCAATAATTTTCCAGATTTTGCCTTCGTCGTTTTTATACACCCAGCCTGCACATTTCCAAAAGCATACTTCGCAATAGGTTGGTGTGCGTGTTAGGTTTACGGTAAGTTTAGCAGCTTCGGTGGTGGACGAAAACCCAGCCATTGCCTTATAAGCGCCGCTGCCTATTGCCAGGGCTCCTGCTCCAAAGGCTGTAATTTTTATAAATTGCCTGCGATTGGTCATGCGATATTTTAATAAGTAGCTACAAATTAATGAAAAAAACACACATTTTGAATTGACAAATATATATATCTATATGTAACTATAAATTAAGACAAAGAATTATTTTATTTATTTGTCAGTAAGACAATTATATACATCTTATTTAAAAAGTGTATAAATTACAAAGCCCTTAAGGTTTTTAAATACGAGTTACTTAAGTGTTACTATTTCAGTGTATTGTAATCAGTTAAAGTATTTATGTTAGTAAACAGTTGGGAATTATAAAAGGATAGGGTTGAATCGACTGAGACAATTTTAGAGTTGCAGGCGCTAATTGATTCATATAAACGGAAATTGTTTTTTTGAATAAATATTTCAAGGGTTGGAATAGCGGAACGATTATATATTCCACACAACGGTTCAATAAGGTCTGGAAGGTGTTTTGGAATAGTGATGTCAAATTGATCAGATTGTTTTAACAGATGTTCTATTAGTATTGTTGGTATCAAAGGCATATCGCACGAAAGGACTATATTCTTTGCTGTTTTAGTACGTTTCAGGCATGAATAAATTCCAACCATGGGTGCTTGAATTGGAAATTCATCGGGCCAGGTTTCACATCCTGTAAAATCATATACCGGGTTATTTGAACTGATAATCACTTTGTCGCACAGTGGCTTGATGATTTCGATGGCATGTTGTACCAGTGTTTTTCCATGATAAAGCATCAGCGATTTATCGGTTCCCATACGGCTGCTTTTTCCGCCGGCCAGGATTATTCCTGTTATTGAATTATTGGGCATCAATGCATGTCTATTTCGTGGAGCATTCGAAAGGAATGTTCCAGGGTTTTGAAGATTTCGTCGGCATATTCCTTAACAGCTTTCGGATTTCCGGGAAGGGTATATATAAGCGTCTTCCCTGCAACACCGGCAATACTTCTGCTTACTAAAGCATTCGGAAATTGGGTTCCATATTTCATGCGGATCATTTCCATGATACCCGGTATTTCTTTTTCGAGGATGGGTTTTACCACATCGGGGGTAATGTCGCGCGGACCAATCCCTGTGCCGCCAGTGGTGAAAATTATATCGGTATTTTCGTTTACTAACCTGCGAACAAGGTTGTTAAGCTGCGCTGCATCATCTGGCAATATGGTAATTTCAATATTCGAATATCGCCCTTCTTCCGAAAGAAAATCTGCGCATAATTTCTTCAGCAACGGCCCGCTTTTATCTTCATATACACCGGTACTGGCGCGGTCGCTCATTGTAATGATTTGTACTGTTACAATTTTTGGATGATAGTTGAGTGTGTCCCTGGCTTTCAGTTTTCCGCCCCGGATTACCCGGCAAAAAATACCCTCTTTTGGCATTACGCATTCGCCGGTTTCTTTAAAGATTGTGCATCTTTCGCCATGACATTTCTTTCCGATTTGTGTGACTTCCAAAAGAATATTTCCAGAGGATAACCTATCAAGGGGCTTCATTTTATAAACCAGGAATCCTTCTGTGGTAATGTTTTCAGCAAATATTCCAAAATTTAATTTTCGCTCAGCTGAAAGCTCCATTTTATCTATGCTCTCTTTTCCTAAAATACTTATCTGACGGTGCCATTTCCCAGCATGGGCATCTCCTTGAATCCCGAAATCGTTTAATTCAATTTCATCCACCGGTTTTTTAATAGTTCCTTTTGCTTCTGAAATGTTTACAGATACTATATTGAGCTTCTCCATGCTGTTTAGGAAATGTTTGTTTTTGTTTTTTCAACTAGTTTTACTTCTTCAATAACCATTGCTTTGTCTACAGCTTTACACATATCGTAAATGGTAAGCAATGCAATAGAAACTGCTGTTAGTGCTTCCATTTCAATTCCAGTGTTTCCGGTGCATCTAACTTCACTGTTCACCGTTACTCCTTTATCCGAAATTGTTGCAGTAACTAAAACTTTATTGAGGGAAATATTGTGACAAAGCGGTATTAATTCGCTGGTCCGTTTTGCTGCCTGAATACCGGCAATTTCAGCAACCGTAAGTACATCGCCTTTTTTTAAAGCATTAGCATTTACTAATTTTAAAGTTTCTTCGGAAAGCAGGATTGTTCCGGTAGCTTTGGCGACCCTGTGCTGCGGTTGTTTGTCGCTTATATCAACCATTCGGGCATTCCCTTGCGAATCGGTATGAGTTAATTTATTCATTTTATCCTCCAATATTATAAAAACTCCCTGTTGAATTTGTGCATCCTTGCGCTGGTTTGCTCTCTAGAGCATTTAAAAGCGCTTGTTTTGGTCCAAGTTTACGAACTGAGAATTCCTGTTCGTCGAAAAGACAAGGCTTAACCATGCCATTGGCCATAAGTCGAAGCCGGTTGCATTGTTTGCAGTTACCTCCTTCTCCTCCTTCAACAATTGAAAATTCGCCTGTTTCCAGGTTCATTTGGTGAATGAACCTAACTTTCAGGTTGTTTTTTGCACAGAATTCTTTTACCTGTTGAGCATCCTCTTCCAGGGAGGATTTAAAGATGACACAGTTTATTTTTACCGGATTCAAGCCAGCCTTAATAGCAGCATCTATTCCTTTCAAAACAGCAGACAATTCGCCTCCCCGGGTTATTTGTCTAAATTTTTCGGGATTGAGCGTATCCAGGCTGATATTGATCCGTTGAAGTCCAGCTTCTTTTACCGGTTTGGCGAATTTCTCCAATAATATGCCGTTTGTTGTCATGGATAAATCGTTGATACCATTCACGGCTGCAATCATAGCAACCAGATTTACAATATCTTTTCTGACCAGCGGTTCTCCTCCGGTTAAACGAATCTTTTCCACGCCCAATTCCACAGCGGCTTTCACCACTTCCGTAATTTCCTCAAACGAAAGGATATCCGTATGTTTCAACAATTGAATACCTTCCTCGGGCATACAATAGCGGCAACGCAGGTTACACCGGTCGGTAACCGATATTCGCAAATAATTGATATGACGGTTATAACGGTCGTACACGAACTATCTCTCCCTTTTTTAATTCAGTTTTTCCAACTTCCATTTCCATGATTCCATGAGCCTTTGTGTATGCATGAATATGGGCAGAGCCATGATAATCCAATGGTTTAGCGGTGCCCTGTTCTGTAAATGACACAGGTATCAGCGATAGCGTATCGGATTTCTTTCTATGATAGGTATCCTCTAAGGGTAGGTAATATGGTTTTATTGACTCAGTTAACCCCATAAGGCTGTATAATAGAGGCTTTACTAATATTTCGAATTGAACAAACGAAGAAACAGGATTGCCTGGCATTCCAAATACGAACGTGCTGTTTCGCTTACCAAAAAGCAAATGTTTGCCAGGTTTTACATTCATACCATGAAAAAGGGTTTTTACCTCCAGTTTTTGCAGAATTTTAGGCACATGGTCGTAATCGCCCACCGAAACCCCACCGGAAATAATAACGACATCATAATTTTCCAAAGCATCTGAAATGACTGTTTCGAGCTGTGTCTCATCATCTGGTACAATGCCTAGATAGGAGGCAAGGATGCCCAATTGCATTGACTGCGCTACTAATTGAATACCATTACTGTTGCGGATCTGCGAAATTGCAGGTGTTTCATCGGGTTCTACTAATTCGCTTCCGGTAGAAATTATTGCAACCCGCGGAATCTTATATACCATCGGAATTGTATGACCCACGGATGCAAGCATGGCGATGTCGGCCGGCAATATTTTCTTTCCACTGAAGAGTACAATATCGCCAACTTTAACATCTTCGCCTGTAAGGCAAATATTGGCAGCAGTGGATTCTTTTGCACGGCATATTTTTAGCGGACTTATTTCCTTGGCATGTTCTTTCATTAAAACAAAATCAGCTCCCTCGGGTACCATTGCCCCGGTCATGATGCGCACACACTGATTTTCGCCGATAGATTGCCGGAAAGTCGTTCCTGCAGCTATTTCGCCAATAATATCAAGTGTATTGTCTAAATCGACCTTACGGCAAGCAAAGCCATCCATGGCCGATTTATTAAATGGTGGCATGGCAATGCCGGAGATTATGTCTTCGGCTAAAATTCTGTTGAGAGCTTGAGGTAAAGAGACGTTCTCTTTCTCCATTGGCTTTATCGACGAACAAACAAGTTGAAGTGCCTCATTAAAAGGGAGCATATACTATGATTTTAATTGCCAGCGGTTATTATTTATTTCAATTGAATCGATATCGAAGTCTATTTCCTGTCCATTAAAAGTGATCCATTTGTCTGCAAGAGGTTTGAGTTTCTCGGTTCCCGCTTTAAAAACAATGGTTTCTATTCTGTTCATCATTAGAAATATTCCAGGGTTTAGCCAATTTCGCAATCCACCCGACTCACAAACAAATAGGGCATCTGGAGGGACTAATGTCCGGATGTGATGGAAGGCTTGAAGTAAATATAGATCTGTTGCCATCACAAAATACGATTTTTGGGCACCAGCTTTTAACATTCTGGAACTGTCTTTAGGTATTTCCGGGTTAATTTCTTCCGCAATAACAAGGTTTTCGGAAGTAATAATTTCTTTTCCTCCCTGATAATTTTTATGAAAATGCGATGAGATCTTTATGGCAACGATGGGGTAATGTGTTGAGAATTTTCTGATAATATTACATACAAGAGTAGTCTTCCCCGAGTTACGGCCTGTAGCAGCAATGAGCAGCATTTGAGGGAAAGGAATCAGGGTCATATTATTGAAAAATAAGTTAAAAACCAGCTCAAAGCAACAATGATGCTGTTGATTTTGAACCTTGTCTTATGCAATAAACCTCTGTTCCCAAAAGAAAACAATTGATACAGCCTTTTAAAAGGTATCCTGACACTAAATGCTGTATCTCCTTTCCAAATTAAGGATTTGTAATCCTTCGGGAGGCATAAACGTTTCCATTTATACCTATCGGTTAGTATTTCGTGTGCAGAAACATTTAGAAACACTAACTCGGAGAAATGCGAAGCAAATAAATTAAAAAATTACGAACAATGCTAAAGATGGGTTAATAAATTATTAATGATCAATAAATCAGTCTATTCATTTTTCTTGAAAGTTTCCATGGGATTATGTTTATGCTGGCGGTCCTTAATTAAAAGTACAGAAACCGGGGCGTTCGATTTTTGATTAAAAACCATGTCGTGACCTACACAATGTCCCATCGAAATGTTTAATTCTGTTTTGTTTTCGTCCAGGTAAGCTGCTTGCCCCGAAGGGTTGCACGAAATACCTTTCGCATCGGCACCAAGTATTTCGGTATTGGGTAGCTTGCCATATTTGCAATCGGCCAAAAATATTTCGAAATCATCAGCTAGTTTATTCTTTACAAGTTCGGCTTCCTTTTGAAAAGCTACGCAATTAGCTATACCAATGCGCTTAATGCCTGCTTTTAACGCGAAATTTTTAATTTCTTCTATTCTGTTTTTGCCAGGCATCCTCGCTTCATCGGCGAAACGCATTGTTGCTAAATCGCGGGCGTTGTATAAATCGGTTGATTTTTTGTCTTCCATTAAAAAATGATTTAGGCGTGATTATGGCATTGATGGCCTTCATCGTTGCTGTTTCCATGGTGGTTACAGGATTCTCCTGAATCGGTTAGCGCATCTTTCATATATGTTTCGGCTAATACACGTACATCGCCGGAGCATCCGCGAATAACTTCAATACCGCTGTTTTTCAATACATTTAAAGCGCCGTTGCCCATATTTCCTGCTAATAGCATTGTTACACCCTTTTCCTTTAAAGTTGAGGCAATATTGGATTTGCAGCCACAGCCCTGTGGAGATGGGAGTATTTCGGTGTTTAGTATTGATTTATTTTTTTCGTCCATTGTAAATACCGTATACATTTCGCAATGGCCAAAGTGATCGTCTACCTGATTTCCTCTGGTGGGAACAGCAATTTTCATATCTATTTTTTTATTAGGTTTATGAATTCAAGAAAAGATGTATTTGTTTCGGGAATAACCATCTGGACATTTGCCTTCCGAAATAATTCTACTACTTTAGCGCTGAACCGACCTGCTACAGCAACATTCACAGAGTGTGAAACAAGGATCTCAGCCGATTTTAAACCAGCGTCTTCGTCCATGCTGATACCCGGGTTGACTATAAAATCGAGGTTTTTCGTAATCGAATTGTAAATCCCAAACCAATTGCAGCGGCTAAAATGCACGTCTACTGGAGAGTTTAGATTGTTTTCGGAAAGAGCGGCAGCAATAATCATGGGTTTATTTGTTTTCAGTTATATTACCGGAGCCACATAAAGGACAAAGCGGAGTCTTGTTCCCGGAAATATCAAAACTGATGCGACAGTGGGCGCACATGTACCAAATAATATCAATGGTTGCATGGCCTCCTTCAATACAAATTACACTAACTTCAACCAAGGCTTTGGCTAATTTTTGCCGGGCACTTTGATAAATTCTGGTAAATGTGGGACGCGAAACTTTCATCATATTCGCTGCATCCTCATGGTTCAGCATATCGTAATCGCAAAGCTTCATCGATTCATATTCTTCCAGGCTGAGTTTTACTTCGCACTCAACAGGTTTCTGAACACCAAAGGGTTTAAACCCACTATAATTGGGAGCTCGTTGAATTGATCGCTGTTTTTTTGTTCTTGCCATGGATAAAATTGAGGCACAAAAATAACGAACAATAGTTCATAATGCAAATTTATTATGAACTATTGTTCGTTAAAAATACAAGAGAGTTAAGCTCAACTTATTTACTTCTGTTTACTATTATTTTTAGGTTATGAGAAAAACCAGATGTTTTCAGGCTTAATATATAAAGTCCATCAGGTACCTGATTCCCAAAGTTGTCTTGTCTGTTCCAAGTAAATGAATATTTGCCAGATGAATTATTTTGATTTGCAAAGGCGACGATTTTCATTCCGGTTTGATTATAAATAGCAATTTCAACCGATTCTGCAGAAGTTGCTTCGTATTCAATGGTTGTATATTGATTCATGGGATTTGGATAAACTTTTACCTCACCAAGTTCCACTTTTTTAGTTTTACCAGTATAGCTTAGAAAGGAAGTATCTCGAATTGCAGCTGTGTCTATATTCGTGATATGAATATTATCGAACCAGAATTCCTTGCCAGTTAACGCTTCTTGTTCCGCAACAATTTCGAACCGGTCGATGGCTTTCCAGTCAAATTTTCCCTGAGGATCAATCCAGGTTCCATTATCCCACGATCCATGTTCGGTAAACGCAGTAAGCGGAATATGTATATGGTGCCAGTGTCGGTCCCATGCTCCGAAAGTGTTATCGATGGTTTTTCGCATCCGCCATGGGTGGTCTGCAGGATCGCTGGTTTTTGAATCGATAAACCGGATATCAAACTTAGACCCCTGAGAATTCCCCCGGATCATAAAATCGAGCGCATAATTTTCTGCTTTCAGTTTTGATAGGTCTTTATCGGGTTTAAAATCAAATCCGATAGAATTGTATTGAGGGGCTCCGCTCCAATGGATACAATATTTTCCGTTATTAGGTTTTGAGTCGTTATAAAAATCGACTGTCCCACCACCGCTACCCGATTCCTGTATTTTGGTTTCAATATAATCTGTATAAATAGGAAAACCGACGCTGTCGGCCTTTATGATAAACGGTTTCTGAGTTGGAACAGTAAGTCCAAGCGATTGAAGCAATTCTATATTCAAGTCGTATTCAAACAACTCATTCGATCCCTTTTTAAATAATCCAAATCCTCCGGTGTAATCCCATATGGTCCAGGGAATTCCTTTTTCAGTTAGGTATTTCTGCACAATTTCGTACCAATAAACACGGTCAGGATTATTGCTGTTGGGAATATATACCCCAAATTCGCCGCAGAAAACATTCACATTTCGGGAGGTCTTAAAGTTTACAGCGATATCGATCAGCGATTTAACTTTTGAGATGGTTCCGTCGGTTCCGTAATTATTTAAAGAGCTTTCGATCCAGGTGCCTTTCAAGGAGTTCGGACATGCCGGCATTTTATTTACATCGCAAGGGAATGGAACTCCCGATAATGGAGCCATGGAAGGTGAAACCCAGGTAGCTCCCTGGTGGGTCAAAATAAATGGATCGTAAAAATGAAACGTATAAAGCAGGTTATTATCGGTATACAAGGGAAGGTCCTTCATTTCGTTATAGGAATTAAACCCGGATGCGCCCACTATAATGGTGTGTTTTGTGTCAACTGAGCGAATTGCGTCAATAGTAGTCTGTTGAATTTGTCCCCACTGCTGGGTAGTGATGCCATGGGGCTCGTTTAAAATTTCGTAGAGGATATAATTCGAACGGTTTTTGTAATGTTCGGCCATTTGTTTCCATACTTTAACAAGGATGGTGCCTACATTTGGGTCGGTATTAGTTGCCGGATCAAACGTGTGGTTGTCTAGTAACAGGTAGATTTGAAGCTCTTCGGCCCAATCAACAGCCTGATCCAGAAAACTGTAAAACAATGGATCAATGGTGTAGCTGGGCGAACCATTTGTCATAAAGTGCAGGTTTATGGGTAAGCGAATTACATCGCAACCAAGGCTTTTGATATTCACAAAATCCTGTTTGGTGAATTTTGTAAACTGAATTTGCCGTGCACTTCCTGTTTGAAACCAATTAGTCAAATTAACTCCCCGGTTAAATGGCGTTTGGCAAAAACCTATTGTTACAAAAGATATTAAAAGGAATGAAAGCAACAGTAATTTGAGTCTCATATTCTTATGATTTATTTTAAGATGTTGATATTGAGTGCTATGTTTCGAGTTTTTTTACTAAACGATTTTCGTCATCCCAGCATCCGCAACAAAGTAACTGGATGTTAAACTTATCGAAACGCCGTTCTTCTGAAAATAAAATTGGATACGGTCTCCATAAGACAATTAATTAAAATTATCAGATCAAAAATCTGATTTATACAAAACCTGTTCTGCATTGTTTTGAACTAAAACCTGACTCACTGATCCCGAACCGTAAAATCTGTAATAAATACCAACCAGTTTTCCCAAAGATTGTGTATATGGCTCTTTGAATATCGATTTCCCTTCAAAACTAATATCTACCTGTTTGTTGAGAATGACGATTCCAATCCTTCTCCAGTCGCTTAAATCCTTAGCAAACGGGGCAAGTATATCAAAGCGGCCATTATGAATTTTTTCACTTATCTGCAATTGCCCGTAGCGATAGCAATCGGTGTGGACAAAACGCACACGGCAATTATTTAATGAGCCCAGTAACCAAATTTCAATATCGTAGCAAAGCAAACCGCCCTCATTTTCGGGGTTTTTAACTAATGTATTAAATTTTATGTCATCTAAATTTACTGGAAAATCCTTTACTAAACGGAATTCAGAATAGTATCCCCCTCTATTTCCAGGGAAGTTAATTTGTGTTTGGCTTGCCGGAATATGGAGCCGGTTATTTCTCTGAAAGCTATCCTGATTATCCAATTGAACATACTGACGGTAATCATCATTTGGCGAAACTCCCCCTTGCCAATTTGTGGAGTAATTTGTTAGTTTAATAGAATCGATAACCTCTTTGTTGGTAAATATTTTCACCCAATATATACCAACAGTTTTATAAAATTCTGTTATGGTATTTTTATCCTTTGGGAGTGGAATCCGGGTGAGGTTTCCGAAATCGATAAAAACGCTATCGTCCATATCAGAAACGTCGTACTGAAAAACAGCAGTGTAAGGCACTGTTTTGCTGGTATCCTTGCATGTTATCCAAGCTTGGTACTTTTGTTGTTGCGGGCGAAATATAAAGAACAAGCTTATAATTAGCAGAACTGCGACAAGCAAAATAATCCAGCCATAATTCGTATTTGCTTTTTTTTCTGCGGGTTCCTGTTTGGTGTTTGTGTTAATAGAGTTTTTAAATACGTCCCAATCCTTAAATCCTAAAAATTCAGCGATGGCATCTTTGGTATAAACCTGGGGGCTATAGCTTTCTTTCGTATCTTTTTTCCCAAAAAACCTTTTAAGAGTTGAATCGCTTACTGTTTTCCCGGTTTGCTCAAATATCTCCTGGCTCAGTTTGGAAAAATGGTAAGCTGTCCATTGGTGCGACGTCCCCCAGCTTAATTTGAGCTCGATTAGAGAAATACACTTGTTAATGTAATAGTTTTCGTGCATTGTTATTCTTAGTAATGCTGGCTAAATGTAATTAAAAATTAAAAAGGATGGTTGAAAAAGCCTTCAATTTGTGAATGGCCAGAAGATGGCCAGCGAATGACCTGAATAGTTTTTGCAATAATTAAGGATTCGGGTTAATATTGTACGAAAGAAATTTTAACTCAGCTGTTGCACTTTTCAAACTCCTGCACACTTTTTAAACCTTTAATACCTGACAAATGAACTACCGTCGTCTTTTTATCACTGTTTTAAGAGTTGCTATTGGCTGGCATTTTTTATACGAAGGATTAGCGAAAATTTTGGAAGGTAATTGGACTTCCTCGGGTTATCTGCTGAATACCTCCGGGTTTTTCTCCGGGTTTTACCATGCTATGGCTAGTTCTCCAGCCCTTCTTAAGGTTATTGATATTTTGAACATGTATGGATTGCTTTTCATCGGATTGGCATTATTTATCGGAGTATTTATCCGTTACGCCTCCATTGCCGGTGCTGCATTGCTTACATTATATTATTTTGCTTATCCACCTTTCGGGACCTCTCTTATGAATATTACCGAAGGTCATCTTTTTATCGTCGATAAAATATTTGTCGAAACAATGGCATTGTTATTTTTAGTTTTTTATAAAGAAAAAGGCTTTAGTTTTGATGCTCTCTGGGAGTTGTTTCGAAATAAGAAACAGGAAAGTATTTCCGAAACTGATGAAAAACAACCATCTACTCGGCGAGAAGCATTGAAAAACTTAGCTACACTTCCTGTATTGGGAGTATTGGGATGGGGAGCTTTTCGCAGCCATAGTAAATACGATGTGGATGTAACTTCGGGAGCTACCATTCAGGTAAAACAATTAGCGTTAAATGAATTAAAAGGCGAACTGCCAAAAGGAAAGATTGGGAAGCACGAAATCAGCCGACTTATCATGGGTGGCAATCTCATTGGCGGTTGGGCGCACGCACGCGACCTTATTTATGTTCCATCGTTGTTCAAAGCATATAATACCGAGAAAAAAGTGTATGAAACCTTGATGCTGGCTGAAAAGGCAGGCATTAATACTATCAATATTGGTTTTCCGTCGAACCCGTTAATTGCAAAGTACAAAAAAATTACCGGGAGTAAAATCAAGGTAATATCGCAGATAGCCCCCAACATGGAAAAGAACGATTACTACGAAGATATCAATAAGGCAATTGATTATGGCGTAGATATTGTTCAGATACAAGGAAACTGGTGCGATTGGTTGGTGCGCGATAAGAAGATCGAAGTAATTGGAAAAATGATGGATAATATTCGGGGACAGGGATATACAGCAGGATTAGCAGCTCATTCGGTTGAAGCACTTATTGCCTGCGAAGAACAAGGGATAATTCCCGATTATTATATGAAAACCATGCACCACGACCAATATTGGTCGGCCCACCCGCGCGAAAACCGCTTCGCTTTTGAGGTAGATGGAAAGGAATATTTAGATCATAATCGTTTTCATAACAATATGTTTTGTTTGTTTCCCGAAAAAACCGTTGATTTTGTAAAAAGGGCTACAGTTCCGGTTATGGGCTTTAAGGTGCTTGCAGCAGGAGCTCTTGAACCCAAAGATGGCTTTAAATGGGCGTACGAGAATGGCGCCGATTTTATTTGTGTGGGAATGTTCGATTTCCAAATTGTTGACGATGTGAATATTGCCATGGATATTCTCAAAGATTTAAAGCGGGAACGGAAATGGTTTGGATGAGAGCAGGTATTGCAAGATACAGATAAGATTAATTTAGCGGAATTGGCATAGATTGTATCACTTGTAATTTATCATAAAGTAATTTAATGTGCCCGGATACCAGGGACTATCTACTTAAATTCATATTTACAGAAATGTAATTCTAAAATCGCATTTGATTATTTGTCGAATCAAACCTGATAGAATAGAGGGATTGCCTATATTGCATTCTAAATCGGTTATTCACCGCATTCGTGCGAAAGGCAATGTGAAAATATAGAATATGAGGATTAGGATTACAGTCTTTTTGATTGCTTTATTAATGGTTGCTTGCAATCGGACTAATAGTAATTCAGATGATAGCAGCAATATTAAACCGATTCCTGCGATTAGCTACACCTTTTGTAAATCGTATCCACACGATATAACATCCTTCACCGAAGGTTTTGAAATACACAACGGCGAACTTTGGGAAAGCACGGGTGCATCAAAAGAATTAATCCAAACAAGATCTTTATTTGGCATAGTTGATACTGCCACAGGAAAAATTAAGACTAAAGTTCCTATGTTTGTAAAATGACAAATGCGATAGTAATAGCATAAGCTAAAGAGTATTATTTTAGAGGTTCACAAACTTTAACAATAA
>JFJP01038220.1_pt1 | contig 18856 bp, 12 predicted proteins | sample 431651 | NCBI WGS metagenome assembly JFJP01 (sample SAMN02602958, study PRJNA72255) | Microbial mat metagenome, whole genome shotgun sequencing project. | biome: fresh water; feature: sink hole; material: water; isolation source: purple microbial (photo- and chemosynthetic) mats found in...
TTATAAAGTTACCAGTTTATTTCTTGTTTATTATTCATTCTTAAATAGTTGTTGGCTGCCGAAAAATGTCCACAACCAATAAAACCACGATACGCCGAAAGAGGCGAAGGATGCACCGATTTAAGAATCAGATTTCGGGTTGCATCTACTACCGAGGCTTTTTGCTGTGCAAAATTTCCCCAAAGCATATACGCAATTCCCTCACGCTTTTCATTTAACGCACGAATAACTGCATCGGTAAACACTTCCCAGCCTTTGCCCTGATGCGAACCAGCTTTGTGAGCTTCAACCGTTAATGTGGCATTCAATAGAAGCACTCCCTGTTCTGCCCAGCGGATTAAACTTCCCGATTTTGGCATTGGTAGTTGTAAATCGCGCTCAATTTCTTTAAAAATATTGAGCAGCGAAGGTGGAAAATCAATTCCATCATTCACCGAAAAACACAATCCATGTGCCTGACCTACGTTATGATAGGGATCCTGACCGATAATTACTACTTTCACTTTATCGAACGGACATGAATCGAAAGCCGCAAAAATATTTTTAGCTTCAGGAAAAACAAGCTTCGAAGTGTATTCGCTACGCACAAAAGCAGTTAAGTTCACAAAATAATCCTTTTCGAATTCATTTTGTAAAGCCTCTTTCCACGATTGTTCTATTTTTACATCCATAATTATGATTTCAAACTGCCCCAAGCCAATAGGGGACTTTATATATAATTTACATTAAATTATATATTTATTTCACATAACACACTGATATTAAACTAAATAAATAATCAATTTGAGTCATTTATATTTATCTACATTACATAAATGTTACTCAAAAGAAGGTATTTATTTAAAATCAAATACAAAGATATAACAATTGGAGGGATTATTGTGATAGTATTTCTTTAAAAACTGTAACCCATTTTCCTTTTCTATATCCATGCAATAGTTTGATAACTCTTTTAAAATTTCAATTATCATTTTAAAAACCCTAGTGATATTTTCATCAGGGCTTGTTTCATCAGTTCAAAAAGCATTATTTAGCATTAATCATTCGTCTATTAAACAGTTGATTGATTTGTAATTTTAAAGCATATTTTGATTAATTGATTTTATGCCTTTTTTAAAATATAGTACAAATTAAAGACGCCTCGAACAAATGCTCGAGGCGTTTTTACTATAAACTATTGACTATAAACTATGAACTATAAACTATATACTATAAACTATAAACTCATTTATACCCATCTTCGTGAACACTTTTCACTGAACGTCCCGAAGGATCATTCATATTTTTGAATGCAGCATCCCACTCCAAGGCAATAGGCGTACTACAAGCAACAGAAGGCACCGAAGGTACACATCGTGCAGCCTGATTGGATGGAAAATGTTTTTCGAAAATGCTTCGATAATAATACTCTTCTTTATTCATAGGCGGATTTACCGGAAACCTTTCGTTTACATGTGCCATTTGAAGGTCGCTTACTTGCGATGATGTCATTTCGCGCAGTGTGTCAATCCAACTGTAACCAACGCCATCGGAGAATTGCTCTTTTTGACGCCAAGCCACACTTTCGGGCAAAATTTCCTCGAACGCTTTACGTAAAATATATTTCTCCATTTTTCCATTTCCACACATTTTGTCTTTCGGATTGAGGCGCATAGCCACATCCATAAATTCTTTGTCGAGGAATGGTACACGTCCTTCAACACCCCATGCAGCCAACGATTTGTTGGCACGTAGGCAGTCGTACATGTGTAACTTGCTCAGTTTACGAACTGTTTCTTTGTGAAACTCTTCGGCACTTGGTGCTTTGTGAAAATAAAGATATCCACCAAAAATTTCATCAGCCCCCTCGCCCGAAAGCACCATTTTTACGCCCATCGATTTGATAACTCGCGCCAACAAATACATAGGTGTACTAGCACGAATAGTTGTAACATCGTACGTTTCGATATGGTAAATAACATCCCGAATGGCATCCAATCCTTCTTGAACTGTAAAATTAATTTCGTGATGAACGGTGCCAATATGGTCGGCAACTTTACGCGCTGCAGCTAAGTCGGGCGAACCAATTAAACCAACCGCAAACGAGTGTAACTGAGGCCACCAAGCCGCTTCGGTATTACCCGATTCGATGCGTTTGGCAGCAAACTTTTTGGCAACAGCCGAAATAATTGACGAATCCAAACCACCAGAAAGCAACACACCATAAGGCACATCGGCCATCAATTGACGTTCTACAGCATCCTCAAGAGCCTGACGCAAAGTATCGATACTTGATTCGTTGTCTTTAACTGCATCAAACTCCATCCAGTCGCGCTCGTACCATTTTGTAGGTTTGCCATCAGGACTATAATAATATTGACCTGGAAGAAACTCCTCTATAATCGTACAGTTTCCTTCCAGCGCTTTGAGTTCAGAACCAACATAATACACGCCATTATCGTCCCAACCTTGATAAAGAGGAATGATTCCTATGTGGTCGCGGCCAATCAGGAAAATATCATTTTCAATATCGTAAAGTGCAAATGCAAAAATTCCATTCAAATCTTCTAAAAAATCTGTACCTTTTTCGCGATACAAAGCCAAAATAACTTCGCAATCGGATTTTGTCAAAAACTCATATTTCCCTTCAAATCGATCACGAATTTCTTGATGATTGTAAATTTCGCCATTCACGGCTAAAACTAATTTTCCATCTTTGCTAAAAAGCGGCTGTTTTCCCGATTCTGGATCGACAATTGAAAGTCGCTCGTGTGCCAAAATGGCTTTATCGTTTGCAAAAATGCCAGACCAATCTGGCCCACGATGACGAATTTTTTTTGACATAGTCAAAATTTGTGGTCGGAGCTCTGCTGCCGACTGTTTTATATCAAATGCACATACAATTCCACACATAGTATTTTTTTATAATGATTTATGAATATCTTCAGCTACTTTACGTCCCTGCGCAATGGCACGAACTACTAAACTTGCACCAATAGCAGCATCTCCTGCAGCAAAAACTTTGGCTACATTGCTGGCATTTAGCTTATTGGTGGCAATATTTCCACGAGCGTCGAGCGACAATCCCAGCTCGGTAACCAAGCCTTCGTGAACAGGGTGCACAAAACCAAGAGCCAGAAATACCAAATCAGCTTTGATGGTTTCCAATTTTCCGGTTGGCTTCATATTCCAACGCCCGGTAGCATCTTTTGTCCATTCTACCTCCTCAACAATAACTTCTTCGAGTTTACCATCAGAGCCTTTGAAAGCAACCGTATTTAAGCTCCATTTTCGTTCGCAGCCTTCGAGATGCGAGCTCGATGTTTTGAGAATATTGGGATAATTAGGCCAAGGCGTATCTGGATTTTTACCTACTGGAGGTTTGGGTAAAATTTCAATTTGGGTAATTTTAGCAGCACCTTGACGATTTGATGTTCCCACACAATCGGAACCAGTATCGCCCCCACCAATAACCAATATATGTTTGCCTTTGGCATTGATAATTTCGCTTTCGGCAACATCTTCGCCCATAATCAATTGATTTTGCTGACTAAGAAATTCCATAGCATAATGAATGCCTTTTAGTTCGCGACCTTCGGGCGTAATATTGCGCGCATGTCCAGCTCCAATAGTTAAGCAAACAGCATCGAACGACTCCATTATTTCTTTACCAGATATTGATTTGCCTACTTCGCAATTATTTCGAAATAAAATACCTTCTGCTTCAAGTTGTTCCAAACGACGATCAATAACTGTTTTATTCAGTTTAAAGTTTGGAATGCCGTAGCGCAACAATCCACCAGGCTTACTGTCTTTTTCAAAAACAGTAACCGTATGTCCTTTGCGATTTAATTGTTGAGCAGCCGCCAAACCAGCAGGACCCGAGCCAATAACAGCAATTGTTTTACCCGTACGTGTTTTTGGTGGACGCGGTTTAATAAAACCTTCTACGAAACCAACCTCTGAAATAGAAGCTTCGTTTTCGCGAATGGTAACTGGAGCATCGTGTAAATTTAACACACACGATTTTTCGCAGGGTGCAGGGCAAATACGACCAGTAAAATCGGGAAAGTTATTGGTTTCGTGCATATTATCAATAGCCTCTTTCCATTTTCCTTTATACAAAAGGTCTTGCCACTCGGGCATTTTATTGCCAAGCGGACAACCCCATTGGCAAAAAGGAATACCACAATCCATACATCGAGAAGCCTGCAATTTGCGATCTTCACGGTTTAATGTCTGTTCTACCTCACCAAAATCGTGTATACGATCTTGCACCGGACGGTATCCGGCATCCTTACGAGGTATTGTTATAAATGCTTTAGGATTTCCCATATTATGTAAGAGAACCCCCAACCCCTAAAGGGGAGTATTAGGTTCGTATTTTTTAGTTTGTTATTATTAAAAGTTATTCTTAATAGTCGCGTTCTACTTGTGCAATTTTACGGTTAATTTCTTCCATTTTTTGTTCTTGAATCACTTTTTTGTATTCAATAGGAACAACTTTAATGAATTTATCGACATAATCGCGCCAATTATCTAGAATCCTTTTTGCCAAAGTGCTTCCTGTATATTTGTAGTGATTTTCGATCAGCGTTTTTACTTCACGATTATCATGGCTATCTTCGATAAGCGAAAGTTCGACCATTTCCATGTTACAGAAGAAATCGAAATTACCAATTTCGTCGAGCACATAAGCCACTCCACCACTCATACCCGCTGCAAAGTTACGACCTGTTTGTCCCAACACTACCGTTACACCGCCTGTCATGTATTCGCAGCAATGATCACCAGCACCTTCTACAACGGCTTTGGCTCCTGAGTTACGAACGCAAAAACGCTCACCTACAATACCATTTATATACAATTCGCCCGATGTTGAACCGTACAAAATAGTATTACCAGCTATTATATTATCTTCCGGTTTAAAAGTACACTCTTTAGGTGCCCTAACCACAATTTTACCTCCCGAAAGTCCTTTTCCAACATAATCGTTTGCTTCACCTTCGAGCTCAAAAAACATACCTTTGCTCAAGAATGCACCAAAACTCTGACCTGCAGAACCTTTGAAATATGCCTTAATCGTTTCGTCCGGCAAACCAACCTGACCATAACGTTTGGCAATTTCGCCCGAGAGCATCGCTCCCACTGTTCGGTCGGTATTTTTAATTTTGCTATGAATTTCAACAGGCATACACAAATCCAAGGCTGACATAGATTTTGAAATCAACGTACGATCGAGCACATTTTCTAATTTGTGATCTTGCGTTTTAACATTGTGTAAAGCATTGGTGTTATTTTCTGGCATATATAAAATACGCGAAATATCCACTTTTTCTATTTTCGATACCGAACCAATTTGTCGACGTTCAAGTAATTCGGCATGTCCGATAATTTCATTCAAACTACGATAACCCATTTCTGCTAAATGTTCGCGCACATCTTGCGCCAAGAATTGGAAGAAATTAACGAGATATTCGTGTTTACCCGTAAAATGCTTACGCAATACTTCATCTTGAGTAGCAACACCCACGGGGCAAGTATTCAAGTGGCATTTGCGCATCATAACGCAGCCAAGAACCAACAAACCGCTGGTGGCAAATCCAAACTCTTCGGCTCCCAAAAGAGCAGAAACAATGATATCGCGACCAGTTTTAAGTTGCCCATCAGCTTGTAAGCGAATTTGACCACGCAAATTATTCATTACAAGCGTTTGTTGTGTTTCGGCCAAACCAATTTCGATAGGCATACCCGCATGTTTAATTGAGCTCATGGGGCTTGCACCAGTGCCACCTTCGGCACCACTAATTAAAATTAAATCGGCTTTTGCTTTGGCAACACCTGCAGCAATTGTACCTACACCAGTTTCCGAAACTAATTTCACACTGACAGTAGCCGTAGGATTAATATTTTTCAAATCGTAAATGAGCTGAGCTAAATCTTCGATAGAATAAATATCGTGATGTGGTGGAGGCGAAATTAACGAAATACCTGGAATTGAATGTCGGGTTTTAGCAATAATTTTATCCACTTTATGTCCAGGAAGCTGTCCACCTTCGCCAGGTTTTGCTCCTTGCGCAATTTTAATTTGAAGTTCGTCGGCATTTACAAGGTATTCGGCTGTAACCCCAAAACGCCCTGAGGCAACTTGTTTGATAGCCGAACGAGCACTCAATCCATCTTCGCGTTTTTTGTATCGTTCAGGGTCTTCTCCACCTTCGCCCGTATTACTACGTCCGCCAATAATATTCATCGCAAAAGCCATTGCTTCATGCGCTTCGCGACTAATAGAACCATACGACATTGCGCCTGTAACGAAACGTTTCATGATATTTTCGGCTGGCTCTACTTCTTCGATATTAATTGGATTGCGTTTAAAATCCATTAAATCGCGAATAAAGATAGGATCTTCTTTATCATCAACAGCCGCTACGTATTCTTTGTATTTTTCGTAACTACCTGTTTTAGTGGCAATTTGTAATCGAGCAATTGTTTCAGGATTCCAAGCATGGTCTTCGCCATTCCGGCGATATGCATAGCGACCCAAATTTTCGAGCGTCGACAAATCCTCACCTTCGGCAGGGTGAAAAGCTTGATTGAACGAGTCTAACACTTCATTTGTCAAATCGTCCATATCAATACCTTCAATTGACGAAGCTATACTTTTAAAGTATTTTGATAATAATTTAGATGAAACACCCAAAGCTTCGAAAATGTGAGCGCCACGATAACTACGCAGCGTAGAATTTCCCATTTTGGAAAGCACTTTCAACAAACCTTTGTTTACAGCTTTGATATAATGTTTCATAGCTGTATCGAAATCCATGCTAATTTCGCCAGATTTAATTTTGTCGTTGATAATAGCAAAAACCATGTATGGATTTACGACATTGGCACCAAAACCAAACAAAAGAGCAAAATGCATCACTTCGCGTGGTTCGGCCGACTCCACCACAATATCAATTTGCATGCGTTTGCGTTTTTCTAACAAATACAAATGCACAGCCGACACAGCCAATAACGAAGGAATTGGAGCTTTATCAACACATACGCCACGATCGGAAAGCACAATATAATTATGACCTTCATCTACGGCTTTTTCGACCGACACACACAAGGCCTCAATGGCTTTTTCCAAGCCTTCGCGTCCAGTTTTGGGGTCAAAAAGCATTGGTAGTGAAATGGTTGAGAATCCTTTATATTTGAGATTCATCAAAATATCAAATTGAGGATTGGTAAGAATTGGACTTTTCAATTTCACCATCTTACAAATTTCGTTTGCAGGCTCCAACAAATTTTGGTTAATAGAACCAATAAAACCCGTTAATGACATAACCAACTCTTCGCGAATTGGATCAATAGCAGGATTTGTAACTTGAGCAAATTGCTGACGGAAATAGTTAAACAAGCGCTGTGGTTTATCAGAGAAAACCGATAAATTCACATCATTCCCCATCGACGAAGTAGGTTCGTACCCATCATTTGCCATAGGAATAATAATACGCTCCATGTCTTCTTTCGAGTAACCAAAAGCGTGTAAAAGCGTCTGATAATCAGCCAAATCTGTTTTAACACTTCGACCCGACGAAATATCTTCAATATTAATACAATTCTGATTCAACCATTCGCGATAAGGAAATGCTTTTGCAAGACCCTCTTTCAACTCCGTATCGTAAAATATTTGACCGGTTTCGGTATCAACCATCAACATTTTACCAGCTTTCAATCGTCCGTTTTCTTTAATGCGCTCTGGGGAAAATTCAATAGTTCCAGTTTCAGAAGCTACTACCATTAAATTATCGTGTGTGATAAGATAACGTGCAGGACGCAAACCATTACGGTCGAGCATACCACCAGCGTACCGACCATCACTAAACAATAATGTGGCAGGACCATCCCATGGTTCCATAAATGTACTGTGATATTCGTAGAAAGCACGCAAATTATCCGAAATAGGATTGCGTTTGTTGTGGCTTTCGGGAACCAACATAGCCATAGCATGTGGCAAACTTTTGCCCGACATAATGAGAAATTCAAGAACATTATCCAACGAAGCGCTATCGCTCATTTTGGGTTGACAAATCGGATAGAGTTCTTTGAGGTCGCCAAGTTGCTCCGAATTAAGCACACTTTCGCGACTTTCCATCCACTGACGGTTACCACGAATAGTATTAATTTCGCCATTGTGTCCGAGCAAACGGAAAGGCTGAGCCAAATCCCAAGTTGGAAAAGTATTGGTACTAAAACGCGAGTGAACAAGAGCAATTCCGCTTGTTAATTGTTCGCTTTGCAAATCGGTAAAATACTCACGCAATTGCATAGGAGTAAGCATTCCCTTGTAAACCATTTGTTTAGTTGATAAGCTGACAACATAAAACTCACGTGCGCGTGAAATTTCAGTATTCATCAATGCTTTTTCAATTTTCTTACGAACAACGTACAATTTAATTTCAAGTTCTTGTTGCGAACTACATCCCGTAACAAAAATTTGAATCACCTTTGGTTCGTTAGAAGCCGAAATTTCACCCAGACAATCTGAATTGACAGGCACATCACGAATTTCCAACAAATTCAAATTTTCTTTTTGAATGTGTTCTTTGATTAAATTGATGCAAAATTCCGATTTCTTTTGGTCTTTGGGTATAAAAACAAGTCCTGTTCCGTATCTGCCTTGAGCCGGAACAGGAATGCCCTGAAGTAAAATAAATTCGTGTGGAATTTGAAGCAAAATACCTGCACCATCACCAGTTTTGTTATCGGCACTTTCGGCACCACGGTGTTCCATGTTCTCGAGAACTTGTAAACCTTTTTCAACAATTTCGTGCGATTTTTCGCCAAAAAGGTTTAATACAAGTCCTACGCCACAAGCATCATGTTCGTTTTGAAATGAATACAGCGAACGCTGCTCATATTCATCTATTTTTAACGGGATTGAAGTCATAATTGAAAATATTTAGTAGAGATTTCGTGCTGAAACCATTCGATCAGAAAGTTAGTTCTATTGTAGCGAAATAGTGGGATAGCTTAATTTTAAGCCTCCCACTAATTAAAGTTTGAAATAATACAACCCTATATAAGAGTGTGTTATCTAATGAAAAGCATTTCGCGATATTTTGGTAGCGACCACATTTCGTCGTCAACAATCAATTCTAATTTGTCAACATTATAACGAATTATATCGAAATAAGGAATTACTTTTTCGTGATATGCTACTGCTTTTTCGTATTCGTGTTCAATTTTATTTACCGAACGACGCATGTCAACCATATCATCAACTGCATTTTTGATGGTAGCAACACGTTCGCCAATTTCAGTAATCAATTGACTATTTAGTTTGCTTAAGCTTTCAGCTTTATCGGCAGCAAAAGTTGCTTTAATTTTGAAAACATTATCGAGCAATAAACTTTGGTAGCGAGTGGCAACTGGAATAATATGGTTCAATGTTAAATCACCCAAAACACGTGCTTCAATCTGTATCCATTTTGTGTAAGTTTCCCATTTCACTTCGTTACGAGCTTCCAATTCTTTTTCGGAAAGTACGTTTAACGATTCAAATAATTTTACCGAAGATTCAGTAGTGTTTGCTTTGATAATTTCAGGAACACTTGTTTCGCAATCCAAACCACGTTTTGCTGCTTCAATTTTCCATTCGTCGCTGTAGCCATTACCATCAAAACGGATAGCTTTCGAAGCTTTAATGTATGATTTAATTACTTCAAAAATAGCTTTTTCTTTTGTTGCACCAGCAGCCATTTTAGCATCCACGTCCGCTTTGAACTCAAATAATTGAGCCGCAACAGCAGTATTTAAAGTGGTCATTGCCGACGAGCAGTTTGCCGACGAACCCACAGCGCGGAATTCGAAACGGTTTCCGGTAAATGCAAAAGGAGAAGTACGGTTACGATCGGTATTATCAAGAAAAACTTCAGGAATGTGTGGAATATCCAATACCATTCTTTTTTTGTCGTCGATTAAAATAGCTTCTTCACTGGTACTATTTTCTAATTTATCGAGAACAGCTGTTAACTGAGTACCCAAGAAAGCAGAAATGATTGCTGGAGGAGCTTCGTTTGCACCCAAACGGTGAGCATTTTGAGCAGTCATAATCGAAGCTTTCAGTAATGCATTGTGTTTGTGTACAGCCATCAAGGTAGTAGTGATGAATGTAATAAACTGCAAGTTTTCTTCAGCCGTTTTGCCTGGTGAATAAAGTACAACGCCAGTATCGGTTCCAAGCGACCAGTTATTGTGTTTTCCAGAACCGTTTACGCCAGCGAAAGGTTTTTCGTGCAATAAAACACGGAAACCATGACGACGAGCTACACGTTTCATAATCGACATCATCAACAAGTTTTGATCCACAGCCAAATTACATTCTCCATAAATTGGAGCAAGTTCAAACTGATTTGGAGCAACTTCGTTATGACGAGTTTTAGCAGGAATGCCATATTTATATGCCTCAAATTCAATATCTTTCATAAACGATGCTACACGGGTAGGAACTGCACCAAAATAATGGTCTTCCATCTGTTGGTTTTTAGCCGATTCGTGTCCAATTAAAGTACGACCTGTCAACATTAAGTCGGGGCGAGTTACAAATAAACCTTCATCGATAAGGAAGTATTCTTGTTCCCATCCTAAATAGGCGTTTACTTTTTTCACTTTAGGGTCGAACAACTGACAAACAGCAGTTGCAGCTTTATCAACAGCAGCCAATGCTTTTTTCAGCGGTGCTTTCATATCCAACGATTCGCCGGTATACGAGAAGAAAATAGTAGGGATAACTAAGGTATCGTCAACAACAAAAGCAGGTGAAGTAGGATCCCAAGCTGTGTAACCACGAGCTTCGAATGTACTACGAATACCTCCATTTGGAAACGATGAAGCATCTGGCTCTTGTTGAGCTAATAATTTACCCGAAAAATCTTCGATAATTTCTTCGCCTGGAGCACCTACATAATCTATAAATGAATCGTGTTTTTCGGCCGTTCCATCTGTCAACGGTTGAAACCAGTGTGTGTAATGGGTAGCACCTAAGTCGGTAGCCCAATTTTTCATACCCGAAGCAATCTGATTAGCAAGCGAAATTTCCAAAGTAGCTCCCTGATTAGTAACACCTTTGAGGGCTTTAATGGTATCTTTTGATAAGTATTTAGACATAGCAACGCTGTTAAATACATATTTTCCATAATAATCAGAAGTGTATTTAGCAGGTGCTTCTACACACAAAGCCTTTTTCTTGAAAGCTTCTTCTACAGCTTTAAATCTTAACGTTGACATAATTGTTTGAATTTATTTAGTTGTTATTTGATAATTTATATTTTTTAATTGCTATTGCTTACGGTGTGATTAAAATGCAGTGCAAAATTAATAAAAATGTAAGTTTTTTCCAATTATTTGCTATGCTATAATAGTTAAATAAGCATTAATATACCATTCATTAAGTAAAACTACTATTTTTACTTCATATTAAAAGCAAAAAACATATTTTTTATTCGAATTAAAACATTGAACTCTAAAATCTTATTGTTTTTTAAAGTTTTTATGCCTGCATTTTAAATATCATTAATACGACATTATAACCAATTCAATGACAAATTGTTCACTATTTTAAAATAAATAGCACATTTAGAACGAAATTTAGGGCAATAATGCAAACAAAACAAGATTTATTCAAAATGAAAAACAGGACATTACCATCGATAAAATTGATAGCATAAAAAAAAGACAGACCACTTCATCCCGAAGTAGTCTGCCTTGAAACAATAAAACTAAAAAACACACGATATAGTCATCTTTGAGAGTGTTAAATCAAAGGGACTTTTTATTATTAAAAACTAATTTAATCAAAATTAGTATAAGCCGTTTCACCATGTTGTGTTTCGTCCAAACCAATAGCTTCTTCTTTATCAGTTACACGCACACCAACTAATTTATCGGTAATTTTGAACAAAATAAATGTTCCTACTCCCGAGAAAACAATTGTTGCGAGAGTTGCAATTGCTTGCGTTCCCAATTGAGCCATATTGCCATAAGCAGCACCACTATAAGCCGATTGTATAGCGGGAGTAGCAAGTATACCTGTTAGCAATGCTCCCAAAATACCACCAATACCATGAACACCAAATGCATCCAACGAATCGTCGTATCCAAGACGGGGTTTTGCCCACGCTACCATAAAGAAACAAACTAAAGATACAATCAAACCAATAATTAACGCTCCACCAACGCCTACAAATCCAGCAGCGGGAGTAATTGCGACTAAACCACCTACTGCACCAGTACTTATACCTACCACAGTGGCACGTTTGTCGATAATCCATTCCAAAGCAGCCCAAGTAAGTGCGGCAGCAGCGGCAGCAATATGTGTAACCATCAATGCGTTAGCAGCAAGTCCGTCGGCAGCTAAACCGCTACCTGCGTTGAAACCAAACCAACCTACCCAAAGCATAGCTGCACCCATTACTACATACGTAATATTGTGAGGTGGTAATGCATGGTTTTTATAATCACGACGTTTTCCTAACATTAATGCTGTAACAATGGCAGCAATACCAGCATTAATGTGTACAACAGTACCACCTGCAAAGTCAAGAGCTCCCATTTTGAACAACCAACCATCGCCCGACCACACCCAGTGCGCAACAGGATTATAGATAAAAATTGACCAAAGTACAGAGAAAAGCAAAAAGCCTTTAAATTTGATACGTTCGGCAAAAGCACCAATAATAAGAGCCGGTGTAATTACGGCAAACATACATTGAAACATGATAAACAAAATGTGAGGAATTGTTCCGATAGTTCCACCATCAGCTGTTGGCTGCGAATGTGAGATATAATACGGACTTAAATCGTTGACACCAATTCCATTCAAAAAGGCCCAATCAAATCCACCAAAATAAGGTTTTAACCATTCGATTGAACTTGAGCCAAATGCATTACTATAACCAAACATAACCCATTGGATACTAATAACAGCTACAAGTATAAAAACTTGCATAAATACGCTCAATACGTTTTTACGACGTACCAAACCACCATAAAACAATGACAATCCAGGAATTGACATAAATAAGACCAACGCCACTGCCACAATCATCCAAGCTGTATCGCCAGCATCAATAGTTGGCGTTATTGCCGCAACGTCCTGAGCCATCAGTGTGCTACCTAACCCTGCAATAAGTGCAAAGAGAAATACTATATATTTTTTCATCTTAATTTTCTAATTTCTAATTTCTACATTCTAATTTAATTACTCCGCATTGTATAAAGCTTCAGGACCCGATTCGCCATTGCGGATACGGTATGTTTCTGAAATGTCGTATACAAAAATTTTTCCATCGCCCTGCTCACCTGTTTGTGCAGATTGAATAATAGTTTTTACCGTTTTTTCGGTATTCACATCCCGAACTACAATAGAAATCATTCGGCGTTGAATGTAGCCTGATTTAAAAACCTGACCGCGAACCACCTGCTCTTCAGTCGATTTGCCGAGACCTGTAATGTCCCAATACGAAAACCAATCGATGTCAGCATCATACAATGCTTGTTTTACATCTTCAAATTTCGATTTACGAATAATTGCTTCAATTTTTTTCATTTTACTTGATATGTTATTGTTGTGTTTGTTTTATTGCAAAAAAATCTGTGTGTGTGTGTGTCTAATAATTAACCATTAATAATTAACAATTAACAATTAATAATTAACCATTAATAATTTAGTTTTATTAAAAAGCGTACAAAAAATTACTAATGCACGCTTTTCTAAATAAATCTGATTTAAAAAATCAATTGTATGCTTTTTCTCCGTGTTCGTAATAGTCCAAACCGTTTTCTTCTTCTTTTTTGCTAACGCGAATTCCCACTGTGTATTTCAAACCATAGAACAATACCAATCCACAAGCTATAGACCATGCAGCAACTGCTCCAACACCTATAAATTGAGTAACTAATAAATCGGTTCCACCACCGTAGAATAATCCTGTAATACCGTTGCCTTTAGCAAATAAACCAACCATTAATGTTCCAAAAACACCATTGATACCGTGAACTGAAATAGCTCCAACTGGATCATCAATTTTCACAACATTATCAAAGAATTCAACTGCAAGCACTACTAATACACCAGCCATTAAGCCAATAAGTATTGCTCCACCAGGAGTTACCGTATCACAACCTGCTGTAATGGCAACTAATCCTGCTAATACACCATTTAAAGTCATGCTTAAGCCCGGTTTGCCATATTTCATCCAAGTGAAAGCTAATGTTGCTATACCTCCAGCTGCTGCTGCTGCATTGGTTGTAACAAATATATTTGCTACTAATTCAGGATTAGAAAGACTTAATGTTGAACCTGGATTAAAACCAAACCAACCTAACCAAAGAAGGAATACGCCTAAAGTACCAATTAAGATATTGTGCCCTGGTATTGCAGTTGCTTTGCCATTTTTGTATTTACCAATACGTGGTCCTAAAACCGCTGCGCCTACTAAAGATAACCAACCTCCTACTGAGTGAACAACGGTTGATCCAGCAAAGTCATGGAATCCCATTTGAGCCAACCAGCCACCACCCCAAATCCAGTGTCCTGATATTGGATAAATGATAACAGAAATAAATGCACTGTAAATTAAGTACGAACTAAATTTTGTACGTTCCGCCATTGCTCCCGAAACAATAGTTGCTGCAGTTGCTGCAAAAACTAATTGGAAGAAGAAGAATGCCATATTTGGTATGCCAGCTGGTGCGTGGTTTACTTCCGAAAATGGTTCAAATGCACCAAAAAAGCCTGTTCCAGCTCCAAACATAATTCCGTAACCAACCAACCAAAAAACTACTGTTCCAATACAAAAGTCCATTAAGTTTTTGAACAATATGTTCGTTGTATTTTTCGAACGTGTAAATCCGGCTTCTACCAAAGCAAAACCTGCTTGCATAAAGAAAACCAATGCGCCTGTAATAAGAATCCAAAACGTATCGACGCTTGCTGCTAATGTTGTAATATCCATAATGTATAATTTTTAGATAATTATTCTTTAATATATAATGATTCAGGACCCTTTTCACCTGTACGAATACGAACCGATTCGTCGATAGTCGAAATAAAGATCTTTCCATCTCCCAATTCTCCCGTACGACCAGCTTTTACAATGGCATCGGTAGCTGCGTCCACAAATTTTTCGCGGCATACAAACGAAATTACCCTACGCTCAATTAAGCGAGTTTCGTAAACTGTAGCACGGAAAATCATATTTCCTGCTTTTTCGTTCCCAACACCGGTTACATCCCAGTAGGTAAAGAAATCAATACCTGCTGCATGCAGGGCTTCTGTAACGTCGTCGAATACAGATTTTCTGATAATAGCTTCAATTTTTTTCATTTTAATATTTTTATAATTGTATAAATGAGAATATCTTTTTATTGAATATTGAGTGTAGGTAAATTCGGATTACCCAACTCAATACTCAACAATTAAAATCTATATTATAATGTAATACCTGCTACAAAAAAGAACTGTTCCGATTTTGGATTTAAGATTACACTTGCTTTCAATGGGATAGAGAAGGTGTCGGTAATTTTTAACTCTTTCGTAGTCGACGCACCAATATTCAGAAGTGCAAATTTTCCATCGGCGCTATATACCTCATTTCCAGCCCCAACAAATACACTTACTTTATCAAAAGCGTAACCGGCTTCAAAATACATGTCGCTGTTTACATTTAATAAATAATTTCCCGATAGTGAAAAACTGCCAGCTGTATAGCCTAAATTTAACTCAAGTGCATGCGAACCACCTTTGTCATAATTGAAAAACGTATTACCTGTGTAATAATAATCTGTAAGTCCTGCACTCAATCCAAATCCAAAAGTGTATTTTGCATACAAATCGGCTTCCTGCATCAACGAGCCCGAAAGTTCAGATAATGCTGTTGAACCCCATGCACCAATTGAAAAACCACCTGTTGTAAAATCAAAAGTTGGCTGAACTGCTACACCCGATTGAAAAGTACCACGCCATACATACGAACTAACTACATCAGCTGATGCTTTAAACTCCTGTGCTTTTACACTACTTGTTGCTGCTACTAAAGCAACCATTGCTACTGCGAAAAATTTTACTGTTTTCATACTTTAAAAAATTAATTGTAATTAATAAAAAAATTAATACTTATTCGATTATTTAATTTCCTGTTTTAATATCAAAATGATACGCTATTTTATTTTTTAATATCATTATGTTTTAAATACTTTGCAAAGATAGACTATTTGATATATTCAAACCAAATAATTACACAATTTAATAGCACTTTTTTTATCACATTTTCAATTTGACAAGATTATGCCATTTATAATATCATTTTAAAACATATTTAGCTCCATTTGCACAAATATGAAAGCTGCTATTTTACAAAAGTTACATAAATGTAATATTATATTTTACGAAAAGACATGAAAAAGCCCTAAAGAATTGATTTTATTCAAATTCTTTAGGGCTTTTTGTATCAAAAATAGCACTTTTGTTACAAAATACCTGCTATTTGTTTTATTTGAACTATTATATCGTTAGCAAAACCAGCGGCCTCTTCCATGGAGGCAGCTTCGGAATAAATACGAATTATAGGTTCGGTATTCGATTTACGCAAATGCACCCAACCCGTTGGGAAATCAATTTTCACACCATCTACATCGTTTACATCGTATTGTTGGTGATTTTGTTTTATCACTTTTAATACATTATCTACATCAATGGCTGGAGTAAGCTGAATTTTATTTTTCGATATGTAATATTCTGGATACGTTTTGCGTAGCTCCGACACTTTCAACTTCGATTTGGCCATCATAGTCAAAAACAAAGCAATACCCACCAAGGCATCGCGTCCGTAATGACTAGCTGGATAAATAATGCCGCCATTACCCTCACCGCCAATAATGGCATTGGTGGCTTTCATTGCGGTAACTACATTTACTTCGCCAACGGCTGCTGCGGTATAAGTGCAGTTGTGTTTTTGAGTTACATCGCGCAAAGCACGGGTCGAACTCAAGTTCGAAACCGTATTTCCGGGTGTGTGTTGCAGCACATAGTCGGCAATAGACACCAATGTATATTCTTCGCCAAACATCGAACCGTCTTCGCTAATAATTGCTAAGCGATCTACATCGGGGTCTACCACAAAACCAACATCTGCCCTACCCTGCTTCATTACATCGGCAATAGCCGTTAAATGTTCGGGCAATGGTTCGGGATTGTGCGGAAATTGTCCGTTAGGTTCGCAGTAAAGTTCTTCAATTTTTGTTACACCCAGCGCATTGAGCAATTCGGGCAACACAATGCCACCAACAGAATTGACACAATCGATAGCCACCCTAAAATCGGCAGCTATAATTGCTTCAACATCAACCAAATCGAGCGACAAAACAGCCTGAATATGCTTTTCGTTGTAAGTATCATCCAGCGTTAATTTTCCAAGATCATCTACATCGGCAAACACAAACGATTCTTCAGCAGCAATCTGAAGTACATTCTCGCCCGCTTTGGCATCAAGAAATTCACCCTTTTCGTTTAAAAGTTTTAGTGCATTCCATTGCTTGGGGTTGTGGCTGGCAGTAAGGATAATGCCTCCGGCAGCGCTTTCCATGGTTACAGCCAATTCGGTTGTAGGCGTTGTGGCCAATCCGATATTTACCACATCGAAGCCCATACCAAGTAAAGTGCCCACAACCAATTGATTCACCATTTCGCCCGATATGCGCGCATCGCGACCAACCACTATTTTTTTCGAATCGGTTGTTTTATTTACCTTAATATAAGTTGCATAGGCAGCTGTAAACCGTGCAATGTCGACCGGATTAAGTCCATCGCCCACATTACCCCCAATGGTACCTCTGATACCAGAAATTGATTTGATTAACGTCATATACTTTTGTCTAAAGTCAAAGGTCTGAAGTCTGAAGTCTATTTTCTGTTGTCTTAAAACTTTCGTCATTAGACTTTTGACCTTTGTCCTTAGACCTTTGTCGAATTATTTATTGATTTTGATATAAACATCGTAGCCATAAGGAATTACGGCAGATTGATCGGCTGTGAAGCCTAATTTAGAATAAACAATAATTCTAGCTTGAGCTTTGTTGTATTTCATATACGAAACAGCCTCGTGCCAGCCTTTACAGCTTGTTGTGGTTTGTGTAAAGTCGTAGTAATTAAACGTTTTCGGGTACGAACTATCGGTAGTATTATAAAAAAAAGAAGTATCTGGATTAGCTTCTAATGTATATTTTTTATAACGAAACACAACTTCGTCGTTCACTTCCAACGAATCGGAAGCAGTATCGCCGGCATCAGTTATATTAATGTATAAACCAGTCGATGTTTTGTAATAAACGTTTTTGGGATAAGGAACAGAAGTAGGTTCAGTTTCGACTACCGTTATATTATTTCTGGAAATAAAATCGGCAATCAGCGCTTTTTCAGTTTTCAGCTGATCGGAATAAGTAATATCATTATTACAAGATGTGAAAATAAACATCAACGAAAAAGTAAAAAGAGCTATTTTGAGAACTAACTTCATAATTGTTGAAATAGATAATCTGAATGAAAAATAAGAATATATATACACTAATATTTATTTGCAAATATCCGATTATTCTTTCAAATCAAAAAGTTAAGAATGATAAATAACAGGAATTAGCATATAATAATTAATAAACCCCGATTAATTTAAGCAGAAATTAAATTATTTTGATTTTTTAACTATAATAATATTGCCTATTTCAAAAATTATTCTGAATTTTGCAGAGTAAACAAACAGATAAATTTTTCATAGTTAAGGTTTAGGTTAAAATGTGGCAAAGGGTGGCTGTGAAGCTCCCCTTTGTTTTT
>JFJP01001946.1_pt1 | contig 18853 bp, 14 predicted proteins | sample 431651 | NCBI WGS metagenome assembly JFJP01 (sample SAMN02602958, study PRJNA72255) | Microbial mat metagenome, whole genome shotgun sequencing project. | biome: fresh water; feature: sink hole; material: water; isolation source: purple microbial (photo- and chemosynthetic) mats found in...
GTCCGGACCGTTTTCCTGAAAACGGGTCCCCGGGCCAGCGCTATGCCTTCGACAACAATTATGAATACCGGCTGCGCGGTTATTATACGGGGCAGCAGGCGTATGATCCGAACAGCAACCAGTTCCTTCCCGAATTCATGCTCACCGGTCATGAGGTGGTGGACCGTCAGCCCGGATGGTTGTTCCGGCCGGATGACCGCTACGACCGCTATCGGATCACGATGATGCCGCGCTGAGCGATTTCTCCGAACCTTCCCCGCTTCAGCCCATGAAGATCGAATACATTCAACGCTCGGTCAACACGAGGCGTCATCATCGTACTCCCGGAGACGCTCCCAACATCGGGCGGGTCGCACGGATTCACGGGACGGGCGCTCCGCTGGAAATAGAGGACTTCAAAAGCCGCCGGGAGGACTGGGGGTGGACGTCGAGGGTAAATCTTCCAAAAGCGCTTCTGATGTGGACTTTGTTGTTTGCCGGGGTGGTTTTGCTGCTAGTCTTCGGATTTCTGTGGCTGCGGCTGAGTCCGAAAATCATTTCCGAAGAGGAACTGGCCATGGCGGGTGTGGAGCGCGACGAATCCCTGGTGCGGGTGGTCGCACGGTTTCCCTCGCCGTCCGAGGGGGATTCGCTGGTTCTGGTGAAACACGCGCTGACGATCCGGGATCCGGCCTTGGTCGGGAGTTACTTCCGTTCCGGTGCTGCAAATCCGGTGGAAATCGTCGATTTTTTGAAGGGACTGGAGGCCAGCGACGGCACGGTCACCGGCTATGAATGGCTGAGCAGCCTGGCCGTGAACCGGTTGTCAGTCGAAGGGGTGTTCGTGAAATTGAAAGCCAAAGACGGACAAGCATACCGGTTGGCGTTGCTGACTCCGGACGAGACGGGGAAGTGGAAGGTCGATTTCGAGGCGTTAGCCCGGACGGTGAAACCCTCGTGGCGCGAGATCCTTGAAACATCTACGGTTACCGCCGTGGTGCGGGTGTCTGTGATGAAGGACAGTTATTACAACGGCCCGTTCCGGGACGAGAAGGAATGGGTCTGTCTTGGAATGGTTTCGCCGGACATTGACACGATGCTGCTGGGCTATTGCAGGGTCGGCTCTCCTCAAGCTGCGGCCTTGGATTGGATGTTTTCCAAGGGAGACGTCAACCTCTGCCGGGCGACCTTGGAGCTGCGCCGGGTCGAGGGAGCGGAGGCCCGGCAGTTCGAGATCGGGCAGGTGCTTGCCCCGGACTGGATCGTGGATGAAGTGCCTTTTGACGAGGGATTCCGCTAAAGACGGTCTCCGATGGCAACAAAACGCCGCCCCCCCGTGAGAAAGGGCGGCGGATGAACCGGTTTCGGAATTCCGGATTCCGTACGATCAGGTGTAGGACGACTCGACGCGGTGCGCGACATCGCGGTAGCCGTAGTCCACTTCGTAAATCTGCTTGAAGCAGTCGAGCGCGGCGGCCTTGTCATTCACTTCCTCGTGGATGAGGCCTTTTTCGTAGAGAACTTCCTTTTTGGTGTTGTCCATGGCCACGAGGTCGGCGAGGGCGTCGGTGAGGGTCTTGATGGCAAGGTCGAACATGCCCTTGGCGCGGAAGGCGCGGGCCAGCGTGAGCAGGACCTTGGTGCGGATGTGGGGATTGCGGGTGGCCTGCTGGAGGTGGGGAATGGCGGCGCTGTATTCACCGGACTTGAAGAGAGCGGTGCCGAGTTCGAAACGCAGCTGCGGGTCGGTCGGGTTCTGGTCCACGCGGTTCTGGGCTTCCAGGACCTGCTCCGCGATGCGGTCGGCCTTGCGGGCGTCCAGGGCGGCACGGAGTTCCGCGTTTTCCGGATCCGCGGCGACGGCGGCGGCCAAGGTTTTCAAGTCGGTCTCGAGCGCCCGGTCCTTCATCGCGGCCGCCTTGGTGGCCAGCGCCACGTCGCCATTGCTGAGCGAGTGTGCCCAATTGTAGAACGAGTGGGCGTTGTGCCAGTCTTCGAGTTGCTCGTAAATATTGGCGAGGTCCTTGACGGTGGCGAGGTGGTTCGGGTCGAGGTTGTATTTCTCGATAATCTTGTCACGGCGCTCTTCCAACTGCTCGCGGGTGAGTCCGGTGCGGGAGGCTTTTTCGAGTTCCTCGAATTCCGCGGTGTTTTTCATGAGCGAGCGCATGTCGGCGTTCTCATCCCACTTCTGTTTCTGCATGGAGGCGCGGGCGGAAGCATCCTTGGAGCCCTTGATGGCGGCACCGTCGGTGGGGTGGTGCTTGATGATGTCGTTGTAAACCTCGGAGGCCAGCATCGGCTTCTCGCGGGAGATGTAGAATTCGGCGAGCTTGTGGAGCATCTTGGCGTTCTCGGGGCTGCCCTTGCGGACGGTTTCAAGAGCGAAGGCGGCGGTCTCTAGCAGTTCGAGCTTCACGCAGGTGTCGAAGAGGAGGTCATTCGCCTGGTCATTGTAAGGGTCCTTTTCCAGTTCCTTTTCGATGAGCGGAAGGGTGCCTGCCGGGTCCTTTTTCGCCTGGCTCTGGAGCTTCATGATACTCATGCCGCCGCCGGACATGCCGAACAGGCCGGCTTTTTTCTTGGTGTTCCCGGCGACTTGGAACTCGCAGTTACGGAGCATTTTCCGGCCGTCGAGAAATCCGGGGCAATCTTTCAGGACCGCCTGCAAAAGACTGATCCCGTAGGCAAGGTTGGAGGTTTGAACTGCGGTGAGGGCTTTCAGCCAGATTGGTTTGATGTTCGGCGGGAGTTCTTTTTCGGTGATCTCGGGCATGGCGATAAGAGTAATAAGGTTTTTGAAATGCCATTCAACGATGGCGTCTTGGCAGAAAATGGAGGTTGGATCACTCCTTGGCAAGCGTGGGTGATGCGGAAAAGGAAGAGAATGCCGGAATCCGCTGTTTTTTGAGATTGCTGGAGTGAATCGGATAAGGTAACCCGAAGCCGCGAGGCGGTAATCGCCCGCCCGCCGTTTGTTTCATCTCACTTCAATATGCCTCCTCGCCCCAAGAATTCCGGTCGCCGTAATAATCGCAATCGATACGGTCCGCCCAAGCGTTCCACCAAGGACGAAGAAGAAAAGGCCGTGGAGGTCGACGGTGAGATCTCATCCGTGCTTGCAGGGACGATGTTCCGGGTGAAACTGGAAAGCGGCCACGAGGTGTTGGCGCACATTTCCGGGAAAATGCGCAAGCGCTTCATCCGCCTGGTGGTGGGGGACAAGGTCAAGATGGAGATGTCTCCCTATGACCTTACCAAGGCCCGGATCGTGTTCCGGTTGAGCTGAGTCCTACGCGTAGTCGGCTCCCACTTCAGCGGCTTCAAGCGCGGCAACCGACTGGTTGTCCCGCCTCTCGATGACGATGTCGCCGAGCAGGTCGCTCTGGCGGACGACGAATTGATTGAGCTTCATCAGCTCCAGCAGCGCGAGGAATGTGACGATCACCTCCGCCTTGGTGGTGGCCGATTGGAAGAGCTCTTCGAACCGCCGCGACTCGCCGGGGGCGAAATGGCCGAGCAGCAACTCGATTTTGTCAGAGACCGTGTAGCGGTCGTCGATGATGTCGCCGAAATCGTGGGATTCCTCGAAGCGCTTCAGCACGTTCTGGAACGCGCGAATCAAGTCGAAGATCGAGACCTCCGCCAGACTGGCGGGCTCTTCGGCGGGCAGTTCGGAAGGATCGGGCTGGTGGGCGAATCGTCCTTCCTGCTCGAGTTCCCGCAGGCTGAGGAATCCGGCGGCGTCCTTGAACTTCTTGTATTCGATGAGTTGGCGGATCAGTTCCCAACGCGGATCGTCCTCCTCGGCGTCCTCTTCCGGCGGCTGGTCCACCCGCGGCAGGAGCGTCCGGCTTTTCAGATACATCAGGTTCGCGGCCATCACGATGAACTCGGAGGCGAGGTCGATGTTGAGCAGTTTGAAGGTGTTGATGTAGTCGAGGTATTGCCGGGTAATGCGCTCGATGGAAATGGAATGGATGTCCACCTCGTCCCTCTTGATCAGGTAGAGGAGCAGGTCGAGGGGGCCCTCGAAGATTTCGAGGCGGACTTTGTAGTCGGTGGCTTCCATGGAGTGGGTGGTAGGGTAGGAACGGTGACTCTGCGAGGGTAAATTTGCCTCGCTTCAGTCGAGAGGGAGCGTTTTACTTAAGCCGCTGCAAGGCGAGTCGAATCATGGAGTCCGAACAATCTCAAAATTTCAACGAACGTCTCAGCCAGTGGGTCGCGAACCAGGGGTTTTGGTTCCAAATCCGCTATTCCATGGCCGACAGCGGCAACAGGGGATCCGCGCTTTTTCATCTGCTGAGCATCGGTGCCCGGCTCTTGGTTTTCCTGATCCTGGTGGGGGTCGGGTCATGGATCTACTTGGTGAAGCGGACGGATAGCCGGAAGTATCGAGCTGGATTCAAGGATTCGATTCACTCCGCACTTTCCGCGACCGAGACCGAACTTAGCGGGTTTTCCCGAACGAAAGGCCGGCTTGAGATCGGGCGAGTGTTAAGCCAAGGGGGGAGTGGGACATTCTTCACCTCGGTGGAGGCGAGAAACATCCGCTGCAAGATGGGATTGCTCGACGGGGTGACCGGCAAGTGGGATACGGGTCCGATTTCGGTGTCCACACTGAATCTGGGACTGCGCTCGGGTGCCGACGACGCGGAATCTGCGAAGGCGTTTTCCGCAGTGCTGTTCAGGCAGTCCGACAAGGTCGAGATCAACACCCTGGAGGTGGGGTCCGCGACCCTGCGCTGGGGATACTCCGAGAGAACCCGCGGATCCATCGAGGGAAGCGCCCTGACGGCCAACCGGATCGGTTCCGGTTGGCGACTGGTTTTCAAGGGGGGCACCTTCTCCCAGAACTGGCTGCGGAAGCTGGAGATCGTCAATTTGGTGGTGCAATGTGATCCCGACGGAATGTTCTTCGAAAAGGCCGAGTTCCGACGGGGGCAGGCAACCGTGAGCCTGTCCGACCTCAAGCTGACCGGGGGCGAGCGTCCGATGGTCTCCGGCATCGCCAAAATCCGCATGTTGGGGCTCGACAGCGCCCTGCCGCCGGCGCTGAGGAGCTTTGTCGAGGGAACGATTTCCGGTGACTTTGCGGTGTCGGGATCCACCAATTCCCCGGAGGGGATTGGATTTGAAGGGCTCGTCAAGCTGGACGGGCAGGATACGATCGTGCTGCGGGAGCGGATTCATCTGCTCAAAGCTCTCTCGGTGGTGGACTATGTGCGCAATTACTATCGCGTGGATTTCCGCGAGGGGTCGTTCCAGATCAAAACGAGCAACGGAGGATTACAGATTTCGGGTTTGAAACTCAAGGCGCAGGATCTGTTAACCCTGGAGGGGGATCTCCAGGTGAGGATGCCCACTGCCGAGGAGACCAAGGAAGCCGCCGGAAAAGTCCCAGGGGCGGACAGTGCGCGCTTGTTCCAGCCCGGGAAAGGACCGGGCGACGGAAGTCCCGTGAAAGACCCGGATGATGGATTCACCCTGGGTGGCGAGGCATTGGAGACCGGTCGGGTGAAAAGGCCGGCACCGGGAGCCGCGCCCCCCACGTTGTTCAACCGCCTGGGGCTCAGTCTTGAGGAGCGGCGGATGGAGCAGCAGACGGCCGACCGGGATGCGCAATCCCTCCGCTATCACGGCAGCTTCCTGATCACGCTGTTGCCGGACGCATTCGAGCGTGCGCCAAGACTCACGCAGCAGTTTCCCGTGGACGCCGGACTGGGCAGGATTCCTATCGTCGTTCCCCTGGAGGGCACGATCTATCAACTCACCCTCAAGCAGGCGGAGGAAATCTACCAGCAGCGGACCCGCTAGGTTTCAGGCCTGTGCCCCGAGGCCGAGGCTGTGATAAATCTCGCGGGTGGCGTGGCTTCTGTTGAGCGTGTAAAAATGGATGCCGTCCACGCCCTCGTCGAGCAGGCCCGCGCATTGTTCCGCCGCATACTGGATTCCCACACGTTCGACCGCTTCGGGATTTGAGTTGGCCCGCGCCAGCGCCCGGATCAGCTTGGCGGGGTATCTCGCGCCAGCGGCGAGCTCCGCCATGCGCTTCATGCCGGAAAGCGACGTCACCGGCATGACCCCCGCGATGATCGGCACCCGGATGCCTGCAAGGTCGCAACGATCACGAAAATCGAGGAAATCATGGTTGTCGAAAAACAGCTGGGTGCAGATGTAGTCCGCGCCGGCGTCCACCTTCGCCTTGAGGAAATCGAGCTCATCCACCCGGTTGGGAGTCGTCGGGTGGCCTTCGGGGAACCCCGCCACGCCGATGCCGAAGCCGCGCGGGTCGGGGTGCGCGCCGGAGTCGTTGAATTTGCGGATGAAGCTCACGAGGTCAGCCGCATGGCGGAATCCGCTTTCCGACCAGTCGTAGTCCGGCTGGTCCTTCGGCGGGTCGCCGCGCAGGGCGAGGATGTTGCCGACGCCCGCTGCGGCATAGCGCGTGAGGATGTCCATCACCTCCTGCCCGGAATGACCGACGCAAGTCAGGTGCGGGACCGGTGGGATCGAGGTGGTTTGTTTGATCCGCACCACAAGGTCGTGGGTCAGTTCGCGCGTGCCGCCGCCGGCACCGTAAGTCACGGAGACGAACGCCGGTCGCAGGGGCTCAAGCTCGCGGATCGTCTGATAGAGATCCTCCCAGGCGGTGGCGGACCGCGGCGGGAAAAATTCAAAGGACAGCGAGGGTTTGGAATCTTTCAGGATGTCTCGGATGTGCATGGCGGGTGGGTGAAGAGAGTGGAAGGATTCCTAAGCGGGAGTCGAAACTTTTTCGAAAGTGTGGAGTTTCTCTTGGAGTTGGCTTAGCGTGACGCGGCTAAAAAAGCCTCAATTGCTTATGAAAACAATCCCTGTTTCCTTTCTTGTTGCGGGTCTTCTGTCGCCGGCGGTCTGCCTCGCGCAGCCCCAGGAGCCGACGATGGATGCTCCGAAGCGGCCCGCCCAAGATGAAAGGCGCGGTCAACACCGTCCCGACCGGCCGTTTTTGGAAGCGTGGAAGGCTGCGGATGCCGACAACGACGGGTCGCTCTCAAGGGAGGAGTTCGCCCGGATCCCGAGAATCCAGAATCTGCCCGAAGAAAAGCGCGGCCACTTGTTCGACCGCTTCGACAAGGATGAAGACGGGAAGCTGAACCGCGAGGAGTTGGTCCATTTTGGAAAGCCCCGCGACGGTGCGTCTGATCCACCTTTTAAGCGCTTGTGGGAGCTGGATTCCGACAAAAGCGGCGGAATCAGCTTGGATGAATTCAAGGCGGGCCAGCTTTTTATGAAGCTTCCTCCGGAAAAACAGCAGGTGGTTTTCAGCCGGTTGGATACCGACGGGGACGGGGTCATCACCCCGAAGGACCGCCCTGAGCCTTCATTCAAGCGGTTTGACGGCAAGCCGCACCCAAATCGGCAGGATGGAGAGCGGCCCGGATGCGAAAGGGGACCGGAGCAAATCAACCGCAAGCTGGATGTGAACGGGGACGGTTCCTTGACTTTCGAGGAGTTCCGCGCCGGGCCTGCGGTAAAGAACCTGACGGAGGACGAGCAGGAGGACCGGTTCGAATCGCTCGACCGTAATGGTGACCACAAGATTTCCCCGGATGAGTTTCCGCCATCACCGGCACCTCCCTCCAAATAGGATCCGCATTCCGGATCAGGCTCGCGGGCACGGCAAGTCATAGCGGGGAAATTGTCATCCATGCCCGGGTCGAGTTGCAGTGAAATCCAAGCGGTGGGCATCGACCGGAACAGGGGCATGGCGTTGGAGAGCCATCACCCGTCCGTCCGTCCGGCATTCAAAACCTCGCATCGGAAATATCACTGCCGTCCGGGCGGCGGGCCGCCGTGTGCCAGTACTTCATGGGTTGGTCCCCTGGGGGGAGACCCTGGAATCACATGCTTCAACCCGGATCAACGGCGGCTCGTCGGATTGCAGTTCTTCCAACAGGGCGGCGATGTTCCGGGTTCGTCCAGGCAGGATGAGGTCGGGGCGGATTTCCGCCAACGGTTGCAGCACAAAACGGCGCTCGCCGAGGCGCGGATGGGGCAGGACGAGGTTTTCGGTATCGATGATCCGGTCGCCGAAGTAGAGGAGATCGACATCGATGGTGCGGGGGGCGTTGCGCTCGGGAGTGCCGGAGCGGCCGAGTTGCCGTTCGATGGACTGCGTCAGTTCCAGCAGCTCAAGGGGGCCGCCGGCGAACGCGATTTCCACGACGGAGTTGTAAAAAAACGGCGAACCCGGCGGGCAGAGCAACGGCTCTGTCTGATAGGTGGACGCGCCGAGGATCGCCTCGCCCGCCACGGCGATTTTCCCCAGCGCTTTACGCGCCGCGTCCAGGTTGGCGAGGCGGTCGCCGAGATTGGAGCCTAGGGCGAGACCGACACGTGGCATGGCTCAGTCCTCGAGGTTTTCGAGACTGTCGATGCCGTTTTCCCGCATCCGTTTGTTAGCCCCCTCGACCATGGTGGCGGGGATCACGACAGGGCGGGATGCTCCGAAGAGCTCGATGACGAAGAACTCGGGGGCTTCCTGCGGGTGCAGCAATTCGCGGGCGTGTTTGAGATCGGTCACCTCGACGCCGTTGATCTTGTCCACGGCGAAGCCTGAAAAACCCGCAAGCTGGCTGGTGACCGGATCGCTTTCCACACGAGTAAGCACGACGATGTCCTTGTGTTTTTCAAACAGCCCCTTCGGCACGTAGTCCGTATAAAGCCGGCGGAGGGTGACGTTCTCGAATTTGGATGTGGCGAAGAGATTGGTATCCAATGGTTGGAACACAAGTCCGGCGAAGACCAGGTAGCGGGGCTTTTTTTCATACTCAATGGAGTACATCCGCGACCAGTGGAGCGGCTTGAGCACGATGTCCACGTCATTCCACGCACCGTCCCGGAACAAGCGTACGGCCACCTTGTCCCCGGCGAATTTGCGCTCGACGATTTCGTTGAGGTTCACGTTTTCGCCGTCGATGTTGATCATTCCGGCGCTGTCCACGGGCTTGCCATCGAGAGACATGAGGATGTCGCCGGGTTTGAGGAAGCCGTCGCTGGAGCTGGTGGGGACGACATTACTGATGAGCACGCCCTTGCCGTCGTTGGGCAGGCCGAGGGCTTTGCGCATGGCGGGATTGTGGAGCGGGAACTCACTAACACCGAGGTCGGCATAGAGGTCGTATTTCCCGTCCTCGATGTCCTTGAGGAAGCGCCGGATGACCGGGGTGGGGATGATGTAGCCGGTGTTGTCCGCCTGGCGGAGGCCCTGGAACGCGACTCCGACGACTTTGCTGTCCTGCACGACCGGGCCGCCCGAGTTGCCCGGATTGATCGCGGCATCGATCTGCACGACAAGATGCGAGTCGGCGCGGGAATGCGAGTAGGGTTGGAAATCGATGCGGGACACGACGCCGCGGGTGACGGACAAGCGTTCGCCGCCGACCGGGTAGCCGATGACGCGCACTTGGGACTCGAGGCTGGGGACATCTCCGAATTCAAAGACCGGGAACGATTCGAAATCTTGGAAGTCCTCGACGGACAGCAGGGCGAGGTCACAGTCATGGGCGATGAACTCGACCTTGGCCGGATATTTTTTCGGGCTGCCGTAAACCGTGACGAGCAGGCGGCGGCCGTTGGAGACGACATGGGCGTTGGTGAGGATTTTGTTTTTTCCGATAAGAAATCCCGTGCCGATGCCACCGCTGAAGCGGCCGGAGTTCCACGGCGTTTGGTAGTCCGGAACCTGGGTGGCGACCTCGATGCGCAGTACTGACCGATAAACATCCGAGGGTAAGGACGGGCTCTGGGCGAGCAGCGTGGGGAGGGCCAGCGCGAGCAGGATGAACGGGAAAAACAGGCGGATCATAGGCTTGCGGTCGATCTTACGGGCGAGGACGCCGACGGCAAACGAAATCTGGAAGCGTGCCGGAGGCTGCAATCACGGGCAGGTTTTCTAACCCGGTTTACCTTGCCATCCCGGGGGGACGCCCGCCATGTTCCCAAGCGTCATGGAACTTTGGGAACAGGCGATTCTGCCATATAATCTGCCATTCACGCTTTTGCTTGGACTGGTGGTGGTGTTCTGGATCCTGACGTTGCTTGGTGCCGTCGGTGTGGACTCGCTCGACGCAAACCTTGACGGAGTCGGGAACGACGCGGGCGGGGACCTTGGCGATGTTCCCGCCGCCATGCTGCGCGTTGTCAACGCGGGGTTCGTCCCGTTGACGGTGGTGCTGAGCATCCTGATCCTCATGATGTGGGTCTGTTCCATCACGCTGAACTACTATTTCAATCCGGGGCAAAGCTGGTTGCTTGCCGGTGGCTTTCTGATCCTGGCATTCGTCCTTGCCGTGATTGCGACCAAGTTCCTCACCCAGCCGCTGGTGCCCCTGATGCGCAAGCTGAAGGAGGCGGAGAACGTCGCTCCCGTCATCGGCGGGGTTGGAATCGTCCGCTCGATTGAGATGGATTCCAAATACGGTCAGGTCGAGGTGGAGCGCCCCGGCGGCGCCACCGCACTGCTCAACGCACGTCTCGGTGTCGATGCCGAGCCTGTTCCCCGCGGAACTCCTGTCGCGATCATTTCCCTCGACGAATCGACCGGCCTCTATCTGGTCCGCTCCCTGCCACCCGTTCCGCCAATTGACTAACGAAAACTGCCCGATATCATCATGAATCCCACCCAACACCTGTCCTCCGTGACCGTTCCTCCGCTCGCGGCCTTTCCAACGGAAATCGCCTCCATCGGATTCATCGTCCTTGTCCTCGTCCTCGTGGGCTTCCTCTATCTGCTGCTCACCTGCTACCGGAAGGTCGAGAAGGGCCGCGCGCTGGTCCGCACCGGGGGTACGGCGGCCAAGGTCATCCTCAACGGTGGCTTCGTGATCCCGATCATTCACCGCGCCGAGCTTATCGATATCTCCGTCAAGCGCATCGAAATCGACCGGACTGGCAAAAACGGGCTGATCTGCCTGGATAACATGCGCGCCGACATCAAGGTGGTTTTCTTCGTCCGCATCAACAACGTCGAGGCGGACATCATCAAGGTGGCGGATTCCATCGGCTGCGTCCGTGCTTCCAGCGAACCGGAAATCCGCAATCTGTTTGATGCGAAATTCTCCGAAGCGCTCAAGACCGTCGGCAAGCGTTTCCTGTTCACCCAGCTTTATGAAGACCGCGACAAGTTCCGTGAAGCGATCCTCCGCGTGATCGGCACCGACCTCAATGGCTACGTTCTCGAAGACGCCGCTATCGACTATCTGGAACAAACTCCGGTCGAAATGCTCGATCCCGACAACATCCTTGATGCCGAGGGTATCAAGAAGATCACCGAACTCACCGCCGAGCAGGCGAAGCTTTCTAACAAGATTCAGCGCGACAAGGAGAAGGTCATCAAGCAGCAGGACGTCGAGGCCCGCGAGGCGATTCTTGAATTGGAGCGGCAGTTGAAGGAAACCGAAGCCCGCCAGCAGCGCGAGGTCGAAACCGTGCGTTCCCGCGAGGAGGCGGAGACCGCGAAGGTGGCTGAGGAGGAGCGCCGGAAATCCAACATCGCCCGCATCGCTGCGGATGAGGAGATCGCCATCGCGGACCAGAACATGCAGCGCCAGGTGCTCGTGGCCCAGCGCAACAAGGAGCGCACCGACGGTGTTGAGATAGAGCGTGTCGAGCGCGAGCGCATGATCGAGCAAATCGAGCGCGAGCGGGTGACGCAGCTTAAACAGATCGAGTCGGAAAAAGCCGTCGAGCAACAGCGCAAGGAGATCCAGGAAGTGATCCGCGAGCGCGTCATCGTTGAGAATCTGGTAGTCGAGCAGCAACAGCGGATGAAGGATACCGAGGCCTTCGCTACCGCCGAGCGCGAGAAGAAAGTCACCGTCACCCAGGCCGAGGCCGCCGCGCAGGAGAACCTCATCCAACAGATCAAGGAGGCCGAGGCGCACAAGCAGGCCGCCCAGTTCAAGGCGGACGAGGAGGCTTACTCGATCACCACCCACGCCGAAGCGTCACGCCAGGCGGCGAAACTGGGAGCAGAGGAAAAACTCATCATGGCCGAGGCCTATCAGGCCGCGTCCGAGAAGGAGGCTGCCGGCAAGATCCTGCTGGCCGAAGCCCTCACCAAGGACTCCGCCGCCATTGGCATGGGCGAGGCCGAGGTGATCCGCGCCAAGGGAAGCGCCGACGCGGAGGCCATCCGCGAGAAGGCCGATGCGATGAAACTCTTCGAAGAAGCCGGTCAGGATCACGAGGAGTTCAAGCTCGAACTCGAAAAGGACAAGACCATCGAGCTCGCCCAGATCGACGTCCAGCGCCAGATCGCGGAGCAGCAGGCCATCGTCATCGGCGAGGCGCTCAAGCACTCGAAGATCGACATCGTCGGTGGCGAGACCGAGTTCTTCGATCGCATCACCCGCGCCATCACCACCGGCAAGGTGGTGGACCGCACCATCGGCAACAGCCAGGTGCTCGGCGACGTGAAGGACACCTTTTTCAACGGCGATCCCGAGTATTTCAAAGCTCAGGTCGGCACCTGGATCGCCGACTTCGGCGTCGCCACCGAGGATCTCAAAAACCTAAGTGTCTCAGCTCTGCTAGGAAAGCTCGTCGGCTCGGCGGACGGTGAAAAGCGCCAGCGGCTCATCGGCATGCTCGGTGCGGCGGAGAGGTTCGGGCTTGCTGATGTGAAGGCTGCTTCATTACTGAAGTAAGAGGGGGAACCACGGAATACTCGGAACACACGGAAAGGAAGAGGAATGGCACTTGTTTTTGAGGCTGAAACCTATGAAATCCTAGGAGCTTGTTTTGAAGTTTATCGGGAGAAGGGCTGTGGATTTTTGGAGGACGTTTATCAGGAATGTCTGGAGATCGAGTTCGAAATCCGTGGCATTCCCTTCGTTGTGAAACCGCCGCTCGAACTGGAATACAAGGGGCGGAAGCTCCGAAAACGATATGAACCCGACTTTTTCTGCCACGGCCAGGTGATCCTCGAAATCAAGGCGGCAAAATCCATAGATGACAGCCACCGCGCCCAAGTGATGAACTACCTCCATGCGACAAAAACCCGTATCGGTCTGCTCGTTAATTTCGGTCACTATCCGAAAGTCCAACACGAAAGATTCATCCTCTAGGTCTTCCTCTTCCTTCCGTGTGTTCCGAGTATTCCGTGGTTCCCATATCTTCTCCGCCCGATGAGCGACTCACCCCAACAACTTGAAGGCGGCGCCTACGAGGTCATCCGTGCCCGCCTGGACCAGCACGGTGCGGTTCTGCGTGAGCGGGTGGATGCGCTCAACGCCGCGCGGCACGAGGTTTTCGGGTCGATCCCGACGGAGCTTCTCTCCACCGGTCATGTCGCCACTCCGCACAATTGCATTCCGCGCGATTTGGTGAGCCTCGGCGACGGGATCTATCTGCTGGGTTACAACATCCAGTTCGGACTGAAGCAGACCACCGAGGTCGCCGACGTCTTCGCGGTCTGCCGCCTGGACGAGCAGCGGAATTTTCATCCGGTCGCCCTCGAGGTGGTTCTGGGAGACGCGGTTTTCAATGAGGATTTCCAAGCCTTGTTCCGCTACTATCGGAATACGGTTTTCGTGAAGTTCATGCTCATCGGTCCGCATCTCCACATGAAGATGCGGATCGGAAAATCCGAGGATGATTTCAAGACCTTCAAGTGGCGGATCAAGGGTGACGGGACGCTCGAATATTTGGGAAACCGCTCCGAGCACGAGTGTCGTTATCCCGAACAGGTCGAGTTCCAATGGAAGCGTGCCCACCGCGACATGCACCGCGCGGGCGAGCATCCGCACGTCTCGGTGGAGGACCGCGTCTTCGTGGAAACCATCGGCGGCGACCTGACGATCAAGGTGGAGGACAACACCGCGAGCGGGCAGGGAATCTACTCGGAACCGGTGGCGGATCCGGACCAGACGCTCGACGATGCGGAGATCCACTATGCCATTCTCGGGCCGCTGGTGATTCTGCGGATTCTGCCGTATCGTGAGACGACGCACCGGCACTTGGTTTATAACGAAAAGACCCGCGAGGTGCATCGCCTCGATGGCATCGGCCAGTCCTGTGTGTTGCTGCCCGGAGACCAGGGGATTCTGTTCGCCAACGGCTACATGCTGGCGACCGGCGCGGTGAAAACCTACGAGACCGGCAAGTCGGGCCTGCATTTCGAGCGGCGGATCGCGGCCGGAAATGGCGAGGACACGTTGTTTGTTTTCTATCAACGAAACTCCGGGCATTACGTCCTCTTCTCCTACAACGTCATCGCGCAGAGCGTCGAGACGCCGGTCGTCTGTAATGGCTTCGCGCTCGATCCGGACGGGCGGATGGTGTTGTTCCAGGCACCGGAGCAACCTCAAAAGCACCACGCGCTGCAAGTCTGGCGCACACCCTACGTCGCCGACTCCAACACCGCGGTGCCTGCGGAAAAACGCGAGTCGCTGCTGTTCAAGATCGGCAATTCCGCGCTGGTCCGCGGCATGGCGGAGGCCCGCGAGATCCTCATATTGTTAGGCAAGGGTGATACCTACGCGGACGTCTATCTGGAACTCGTGCGCCGCAGCCGCGAGGTGCTCGACGGTTATTTCTGGCTGAAGGAAAAGGAAGCCTGCCAGTTGTCGGAACCGCTGGAAGCGATCCACGCCGCGGCGAATGCGGCGATTGATGAGTTCGACAAGGTGGTGCGGTTGCGCCAGGCGACCGCCGCTCGGACCGAAGAGGTGCGCGCCGCCACCGAGGCGCTTCTCAAGACCGTGCGACTCAGTGCGCCGGACGACATCCGCGGATTCGTCCAGCATCTGGCGGACCTCCGCCTGCGCCGGGGGGAAATCATCGGTTTGCGCGAGTTGAGATATGCGGATGGCGTGCTGATCGATGATCTCGACCAGCGCGTGGCTGCGGCTTCGGACGAGGTTTCGGCAAAGACGGTGGATTTCCTGCTGCGCGAGGGAGCGCTGGAACCTTATCGCCTGGCCATCGAATCGCAGCGCGCGTCGCTTGCCGCGATTTCCAAGACCGCCGAGGCCGATGCCACGGCGAAGGGGCTTGATGCGGCGGGGGCCGAGCTGGAGTTGCTGATTGAAATCGTCAGCAATCTTCGGATCGAAGACGCCACTCAGACGACCGCGATCATCGAGAGCATTTCCGCGCTGTATGCCACGCTCAACGGGATCCGGGCTGAGTTGAAATCCAAACGGCGTGATCTCGCCCGCGTCGAGGGGGTCGCGCAGTTCAGCGCGCAGATCAAGCTGCTAGGCCAGGCGGTGGTGAACTTCCTCGACCTCTGCGACACTCCCGACAAGTGCGGCGAATACCTGACCAAGGTGATGGTGCAGGTGGAGGAACTTGAAGGGCGATTCGCCGAGTTCGATGAATACATCGAGGAGCTCTCCCGCAAGCGCGAGGAGATTTACGAGGCGTTCGAAGGCCGCAAGCAGGCGCTCGTCGAGCAGCGGAACCGCCGTGCGGGAAACCTCCTGAAGTCCGCGGAACGGATTCTAGCAGGACTCGCGCACCGCGTCGCCTCGCTGGACGACATCAACGCGATCAACGGATATTTCGCCGGGGATCTGATGGTTTCAAAACTCCGCGACATCATCGGCGAGTTGCGGAACATCGACGATACCGTCAAATCCGACGATCTTCAAACGCGGCTCAAGACCTTGCAGGACGACGCCGTCCGCCAGCTCAAGGATCGCAAGGAGCTGTTCGCCGACGGTGGAAATTCGTTGAAGTTCGGCAGGCACAGTTTCTCGGTGAATACGCAGGAGCTGGAACTTTCCATCGTGCCACACGAAGGGACGATGTGTTTCCATCTCTCCGGCACGGCGTTTTTCGAGCCAGTGGAAAGCGAGGAGTTCCTGGCCACCCGCGATGTGTGGGAGCAACAGGTGATCAGCGAGAACACCCGCGTCTATCGGGCGGAGTGGCTTGCCTGGCAGATGCTGGAGCAGGGCGTGGTCCAAGGGGAGCCGACGCTCGCGGACGTTCATGAATTCATGGCTCCACGCTATGCGGAAGGTTACACCAAGGGAGTGCATGACGAGGACGCGCTGCGGATTCTCGGCGCGATCCTGCCGGTGCACCGGGCGCTCGGACTGCTGCGCACCGGGCCTCGGGTGAGGTCGCTTGCCTTGTTGTTCTGGGAGATCCATCGCGTCTCGGACGAGGGCAGGCAGTTAGGTTTGCTGGTCGCTGCCCATGGGGCGATGCGCCGGTTTTTCCAAGCGCCTTCCACGGAGGTTCATCCGCTGCGTTCCACGCTGGAGCGGGCGTTGATGGAGTTTGTGAAAAATTCCCGTGCCGCGGCTTTGTTGGTCGCGATGAGCGACTCCAACGCGGATGCGATGGCGGGCGACGCGGCGGCCTATCTCTTCGAGCAACTCGCGTCCGGCGGACCGATGCTCGCCTCCGCCGAGGCCGCGGCGTGGACGGCGGATTTCAAACTGGCGCTTGGCACTCGCGGTGCTGCCAGTGAATTCGCGAAGTCCATCGAACCACTCGCCAATGATCCGGAGCAACGGTTTCTCGTGCTTTTCGACTGGATGAGCGGTTATCTCCGCACCACGGATCCGCTGGAATCGAGTCCGTACCGCACACCGGTGCCCGCATGGCTCGCCGAGTCCGCCGCCCACTGGCTGCGTGGAGGAATCGAGCAGTTGGGCGTGGTGGAAACCTCCAGTTCGATCCGTGTCGAGGGACTGCGCGGCCAGCACGCCGTCATCGCCGACGGCGGGATTTATGAAACCGACTATCAGGCGGTCCGCAACCGCCTCACGCGGTTCGCCCGTCATGATGTCCCGGCATTCGAGGCCAGTGCGCGGCTCAAGCAGCGTTTGATCGAAAACCGTCGCGCGCAGATCCGCTTGGACGAGTTCAAGGCCAAGGTCATGAGCTCCTTCGTCCGCAACCGGCTCATCAACGACGTCTATCTGCCGATCATCGGTGAGAACCTCGCCAAGCAGATCGGCACCGTCGGTAGTGACACGCGCACCGACCGATCGGGTCTGTTGTTGCTTGTTTCGCCGCCCGGTTACGGCAAGACGACAATCATGGAATACGTGGCGAACCGGCTTGGACTGACGTTCATGAAGATCAACGGTCCGGCGCTCGGCCACGGCGTGGTTTCGCTGGATCCCACCGAAGCGCCGAATCTATCCGCTCGCGAGGAAGTGGATAAACTCAACCTCGCGCTGGAAATGGGCGACAACGTGATGATCTACGTGGACGACATCCAGCACACGAATCCGGAGTTCCTCCAGCGCTTCATCAGCCTGTGCGACGCCCAGCGGAAGATGGAAGGCGTCTGGCGCGGCAAGGCCCGGACCTACGATTTGCGGGGGAAAAAGGTCGCAGTGGTCATGGCGGGCAACCCCTACACCGAGGGCGGGACCCAATTCAAGATTCCCGACATGTTAGCCAACCGCGCCGACACGTATAACCTCGGCGACATCCTCGGCGGGCATCTCGACGCGTTCAAGGCGAGTTACATCGAGAACTGCCTGACTGCGAATCCGGTGCTCGCGCGTCTGGCGAGCAAGCATCAGGAGGATGTTTACGCGGTGATGCGCATCGCGGAAACCGGCAGTCACGAGGGAGTGGATTTCAAGGGCAACCACGCCTCGGCGGAGATTGAGGAAATGGTCGCCGTCGTCCGCCATCTGTTTGAAATCCGCGACACCATCCTGCGGGTGAACCAGGAATACATCTGCAGCGCCGCGCAGGAGGATGCCTATCGGACCGAGCCGCCGTTCAAGCTCCAGGGTTCCTATCGGAACATGAGTCGCATCGCCGTGAAGGTGATGCCGCTGATGACCCGCGAGGAAATCCGCGGGTTGATCCTGGATCACTATCGAAACGAATCGCAGACGCTGACACAGGGAGCGGAGGCGAATTTGCTCAAGTTCAAGGAATTCGAAGGCATCGCCAACGAGCAGGAAAAAGCGCGCTGGGCGGACATCAAGAAGGAGTTCATGAAGCGGCGTCTGCTAGGTGGTGTCGGCGAAGAGGATCCGGTCGGCCGGGTGGTCGCACAGCTTTCCGGATTCCAGGACGGGCTGGATGCCATCAAGTCGATCATCGCGGAAACCGGGCGTGAGCACGCGAAGCCACAGACTCTGTCCGAGACCACGGTGGCCCACCTTCGCGAGATCATCCAGGGCCTCCGGGCGGTGCCGGTGGAGGTGGATATCAAGGTCGTGCCAGTGCAGGAGTCCGACGGGCCGATCCAGCGCATCGACCGCAGCGGGACTGCCCCCCTGGAGCTCAAGCCGGAGGTGCGCCAGGGAGATCTGGATGCCGGGGCTCCATGATGAATGACCTGATGCTCCCATTCCCCGACCTATAGCTTACCATGGAGATCCGGGTGGAACCATCCGCACCAGCTTCTTCCAAAGCGATGCCGTGAAACTACGATGAACCGGGTTGCAAATCCCCCTTTCGCAACGCCCGAACCTTTGGTAGGCTCCGCCCATGGTCAGTCTTGCAGAATTCAAGAAACAAACCGCAGCGTTGCCGGTCGAACAAAGACCCTCACTGGCGAGTTTCCTGCTCCACTCGCTGCCCGAACCGGATTACGACGTTTCTGACGAGGAAGTGGCTGAAAGGCTCCGGCAAATGAAATCGGGCGAAGTCAGCACTATTTCCATGGCAGAGTTGCGCGATGCCGTTTTTTCCGACCGGGGACGCTGATGCTGCGTTTTCACCCACAGGTCCGGCGCGACGTGAGCACTGCGATCCTTCTCGATGACTCGGTCAGCGATTCGCTCGGTGACGATTTCTGGACGAAATTCGAACAGGCATGCCGACAGGTGGGAGCTCATCCCGAGCGTTTTCACTTTGATCCAGCGGCTGGCGACGCGCCAATCTTGAAAAA
>JFJP01032261.1_pt1 | contig 18852 bp, 13 predicted proteins | sample 431651 | NCBI WGS metagenome assembly JFJP01 (sample SAMN02602958, study PRJNA72255) | Microbial mat metagenome, whole genome shotgun sequencing project. | biome: fresh water; feature: sink hole; material: water; isolation source: purple microbial (photo- and chemosynthetic) mats found in...
AACAATTTTTCCCATAAAGCCTGTTCGGCTGCATACATCGTAGATAAATCCGCAGCATTTTTTGCTTCTGGGGTCGAAGCGGCGAGTTTGACATTTTCCCGTGCTTTATTCTGATAACCCTGAGTACGTTGTTTTAACAGACGAATTTCTTCTAATTCTTGTTGATGGGCGCGGGTGAGCGCGGCGTGCTTGGCAATCAGGCTGTGATAAATTTTTGCTAGACTCATCAAATTATTAATTGCTTCAGGCACAAATTTCTTAACCTCTTGAGTTTCATTAATTTTATCTCGCAAGGCGGCAGTTTCTTGGAAATGTTGTTCAAGTGCAGTTTTAATTTCTACTGCATTAATTTCTAACAATTTATTTGCCGAAGTAACTAATTTTGTCTTAATTTCGCGATAAACTTGATTGGAGTCTTTTTTAGCAATTTTAACGGTCAATTCGCCATCCGTAACCCGCGTCCCAGTTTTAACTTCCACCCGAACCGTTGAACTGACAATTACTTCATGCCAATCAATTTGTCCGCTCAGAGGTGCGTTCACTAACGGTTGATTTGCCTCATCATATAAAAATACCTTGTCTTTCCCCGCCTCCGTATGACCCGTAACTTGGACTTCTAATTCATAAGCGTCTGGAATACTAAGAGTTTTCTTGTAAACCCGCGCTTTTTCAAATTCCGTGAGCGAAAAAATCTGTTCCTGCTCTTCAGCCACTAAATTGCTGAAAATAAGCAGTAGGAAGCCTACATGGAAACAAGCGAGTAAAAGTTTCATATTGATAGTTAACTAGCTGTTATACTGAGATTTTTGCCACTAACCCTTGCAGATAACTGATTAAAATTTATACTGCAAGGAAAATACCAATGAACGCGACAATTGCGGGACTTTCAAAAAATTGGCACTGCTGCCGCCCCCAACGTTATAGTAATGATTATCCAACACATTATTGATACTGACCCCCATCGCCAGATTTTTCACCACATTTTCAACGCCAAAATACACGTCCAATACCGCGTACTCTGGGATTTGCAAACGTTGGGTAATATTTTGGCTGTTCAGCTTAAACGAGGTCGTATTGTCAATTAAATACAACTTAGGTGTGATAAAAAGGTGCTGCCTAATTTAAATTTATGGGTTGCCACATAGGGCAGATTGGCTTCAGTTTCACCAGAGGCAGTGGCGGTGGTTGGTTCCCTCATGCTACCGTCAATAAAACTGTAATTTCCCCAGACATCCAGCCGCCAATGTTTTCCCAAGGCAGTTTGGTAATTAATACTAAAATCAATTCCATAGCGGTCAGAACCAAACGAATTTTGATTGCTCTCGGTGCTTAAAATACTCCCATTTGGAATAAATTGAATGGCACGAATCAAATTACTTAGCCGGGTATAATAGCCACTAAGTGAAAAATGAAGATTCTCATGTAGTTGATGCGTCAAGTTAAATTCCAGACTTCTGGCTTTTTCAGGCTGGAGCTCGACATTAGGGGCGCGAAAGAAGGTACTGATATATTGACCGGCACTGTTTTGCTTGCCCGAAAAAATGCCGAAAACTTCATAACTGTCCACTGGGGAAGGGGCGCGAAAAGCTTCACCATACAGTAGCTTAAAGACGGTGCGGAGTCGCGGGTTCAAAGTGTTTTGATAACGCGAATTGGCATCATAACGCACTCCCAAGGTCGTCGAAAATGCTTTGTTCCAACGAGATTGTAACTGCAAATAAGCAGCTTGGTTTTCATAATGAAGTTCTGTAAATTCAATCGGTAAAGTATTATTGGTGCCAATATGATACATATTTTGCGTATCAATGGATTGGCTCTTGTCAAAAGGGCGCGGCAAATCTGTAGTTTTCGGGATAGAATAGAATTTTTCATAACTTAATCCAGCAATTAAGTGATGCTTGTCATTCAACTTATAGTCGAATTGTTGTTCAATTCCTTGCTTTTCACCGCGAGCATAGATATAGGCATCATAAAAATCAACATAGATGTTTTTAAACTTGGATATCGGAGCGACTTCATAAGTAGCATAATTTAGTGAAGTTTCACTCGATAGATTCTTATTTAAATCAATCTGATAGCGGGCATAAACTGTATTTAATTCGGTACTCCACACCGATTCCGCGCCATACAGGGTACTTTTCGGTTTTTCATTGGTGGTGCTGGGCTGACGCAACTTGGATTGATTAAAGCCCAAGGTAAAATGATTGTCATATTCCAATTTTGCGAATAAGCTGTGACTTTTGTCTGGCGCGGTAAAGTCAGCCCGATTTTTTGCAGTAACGGCATGTACTCCATTGAAAGTAACGATCGGCTAAATTTTTGCGTTGCAAATGCCCGCCTAGCGTCAGAGATAATTTCTCAGTTAATTGTTTGCCGCCATAGAGCGAGTAATATTGATAATTTTCTGAACCAATTGAAGAGGTTAGAGCAATTTCTTTGGGAGTGGAGTCGGAAATGATGTTAATTACCCCACCAAACGCGTCAGCACCATACAACGCCGCCGCGGGCCCATATAAAATTTCTACCCGTTTGGCATAGTAAAGTGGAAAGTTATCCGCCACCGGGATTGCCTCGCCAGTGGGAGAAGTAATGCGAATTCCGTCCTGTAAAATCAAGAACTTATTGCTGCTCACATGACCGCGCAGAGTCATCGTGCTGTATTCGGTCTGATGATTGTTTTTTTGGAGGTCAACTCCGGGCAAATCTCTAATTAAATCAAGGAGATTGACATAATGGCGTTGATGAATTTGTTCTTTTGTCACCACAATCACCGTAGAAGGCGTATCGTCGATGGTTTCTTCATGTTTGGAGGCGGTAACAATCGGTATTTCCATGAGTTGTTCCAATGATAAATTCATCAATTGGTCTATTTTTTGTTTGTCTGGTTCGACGGCAATCACTGGAAAACTATTGATTAGCAACCATATTAGCCAGAAATGTATCCTCGTATTCATGGGAGATATCCAAAAGAAATATGATGATGTGTTATATCATCTGTCTATAATATATTTAGAAAGGTGGATGATTTAAGCAGTTCCTAAACCATTAACAAATTGAGTTTAGATTGACTAACCTAACTTAACCGGTGAAGCCTGCCAAATTATTGTATCACTCCAACAACCTATAAATCGCACAACGCAGTTCATCGAGCAATTTTACCTTGCTTAATAACTACATAATGCGCTATTATGAAAATGTAAGATAAAAAATCTCAATATTTTCAAAAATCCGTTGGATTGGTTTTAACTGAACCATTGATTTAGATCAATTGATTCTATTAGTATTATTTGATATTTTAGTGAGAAACATCATGATGTTGTACCATATAACCAGATAAATTATAATAATCATACTAGAATATACATTGCTACTGACTACAATTTATGATTTAATAGCAGTATTTAAATATGAGAAGTTAAATCATGACACCAAAAATGCCATTTACCAAAATAATGCAATTAGCCCGTGCCGTGCACCAGCGAGAAATTCTGTATGGCATTGTTTTTCTGATGATCCAAGCAGTGTTGATTGTTCCACTGTGGCAATATATTGAAGAAAAACGCCATGTTTTAGAACGCCATAAAATAGAAACCTTGCGTAATGCTTACAATATTTCCGTAGAGTCGTATAATAAAACTGCGGAATTATTCTATGGTGAAGTTATTAATCGCCCTGAAATTTTGCGCTGGGTGGCTCAAGCCCAAACTTCGGATGCAAATTATGCCCGACAACAATTATATGATGTGTTGAAAGACACGCACAATACCTTGCAACAGTTTGATTTACAACAACTTCATTTTCATCTATCGGACGGCACCAGTTTCTTGCGGTTTCATCGTCCGGATAAATTTGGCGACAAAATGTTTGACGTGCGCTATTCCATTCAATTGGTAAATACATTGAAAAAGCCGGTGCACGGTTTTGAAGAAGGCAAGATATTTAATTGTTTTCGTTATGTATTTCCGCTATTTTATGAGAATCAACATATCGGTAGCTTTGATGTCAGCGTTGCCTTTTCTGCGATAGAGAAATCGATGAAACAAGTGATTTCGAGCGAATTCATGTTGATGTTGAAAAAGCAAGTTATCACCAGCTCAGTGTTTTCGACGGAACAGAATAATTATCGTCCGGTGATACTGAGTGATGATTATGTTGAAGAAATTTCGGCATTGAATGAGCAAAGCAGCCAAGATACGTTATTCTCTCTGGATTTGTTGACGAAACTTAATACCCAACTACGTCCCAAGGTGTTTGACCGGCTGAATTCGGAGCAAAACTTCATTGTAACAACACGGTTTAATGATAAGGATTATCTTGCAACCTTTATCCCGATAGAAAATATCCGACGGCAAGTGGTTGGTTATTTGGTTTCTTACAGTCAGAGTAATGAACTGACTGAATTACAAGAGATATTTTATGAGCGGTATGCCGAACTGAGTCTGATGAATATCGTGATGTTTATTTTTATCATTCTCCTACTCAGAAATCGCGACCGCATTGCTTCGCAAAATACCCATCTGAACCAATTGATGTTAGAGAAAAATGAGCTCATGGGAATTGTGGCACATGATCTGAAAAATCCGTTGTCGGCAATCAAAGGTTATGCGGAGGAATTGCGCGACGAAGCGAGTTCTATGGAATTGGCGGAAATTCAGCTTTATGCCGGCAAAATAGAAGACAGTTCACAACGAATGTTTAGTTTAATCAGTAACTTGTTGGATGTGAATGTGGTGGAATCGGGCAAGCTCAAGATTGTGATGCAAAAAGCGATGTTGGAAAATATCTTAGCGGAATGTATTACCCGTCAGCTGGATCACGCAACTCGAAAGGGTATTAAGATTGAATTATCTGGAAATTCTTGTCAGATAGAAACTGATACTCAACTGTTTCATCAAGTTATGGATAATTTGATCTCAAATGCGATCAAATATTCCTATCATAATACCCAAGTTAATATCAGAATACAGATGGGGGATGGTAAAACTCGCTGCATTGTCGAAGACCAAGGACCGGGCTTGAGTGTCGAAGACCATGCCAAATTGTTCGGAAAATTCAATCGGTTAACTCCCGTTCCCACAGCGGGCGAACATTCTACTGGACTGGGATTGTTTATTGTCAAAAAATTGGTGAACGCGCTCGGCGGGCAAATTTGGTGCGAAAGCGAATTGGGACATGGCTCGCGGTTTATCGTGCAATTACAGTGTTGTTGTAGCGAAGAACCTGTGCTGTCTGATAAGCATTTATCCAAAATATACACATGAGGCGAATTACAATGAAGAAATTCCCCTTTACAAAGTTTGGTCAAGGGGATTTCTTAAGCCAATGAAAACACTTAAATATTATTTTATCCAACAGAAATTTTGATCCGATAACTAACCTGCCTTAGCGGGCACCGCTTCACCCTTACATTTGACGCAGAAAACTTGCTCGTCCTCAAGTCGCAATGCAGTCAACGCACCGCCCCACAAACAACCACTGTCCAACGCGTAAATCCCTGATTTAGCATAATATCCCAAGGTTGACCAATGCCCAAAGATGATACGCATATCACGGCTACTCCGCTCTGGATGTTGAAACCACGGCACTTCTTCACCTTTATTTTTATCTGGCGAGCCTTTTTTATCCAATGCCAACTTACCGTTTAAATTGCAATAACGTAACCGAGTTTGATAATTTTTTTGACCATTTTTTGGGTTTATCGCCATACATCTTGCCCAAATAGGCATTAAAATTTTCACTGCGCAACGCCGTTTCCACCTCATGCGCGCACTGACTCGCCAACGCAAAATCCCACTGAGGAGCTAACCCTGCGTGAATCATCGTAAAATTTAATTGGGCATCATGATGTAAAAAAGGACGATGCCGTAACCATGTTAATAATTCTTGACAATCAGCCGCTTGTAAAATATCGGTGATGGTATCCTCATTGGGATCATGATACTTGGTGTATCCTTCGGCAACTGCTAACAAATGCAAGTCGTGATTGCCCAACACCACTGTCGCCCGTTCACCCAATTGTTTAAAAAATCGCAAGGTTTCCAAAGAATTAGGTCCACGATTGACCAAATCTCCAGTACACCATAAGTAATCAGTTGTTGGATTAAATTGGATCAATTCCAGCAATTGCAGTAATTCAGTGAAACAACCTTGAATATCTCCAACAGCATACGTTGACATGGGCGAAAATTCCTTTGAATTAAATAAGTTGAGCGGTTAAGCAACGGCAACAGGGGCAACTTCGGAGGCAGATAGGGAATTGGTGGCTTGTTTCAGTAACTCATCGATTTCTAACAATAATTTATTCTTGTCGTAAACGCTTTTTTGAAATATATTTTGTACTTGATTATGCAATTTAGTCCGATCTTCGCTGGTAATATCCTTGGCAGTCAATACCACGACTGGAATTTTACGCCATTCCTGATTTTGCCGTAATATGGTCACAAATTCAAAGCCATCCATCTCCGGCATCATTAAATCCAATAAAATCAAGTCGGGCTGTTGCACCATCTTTTCCAAGCCTTCTCGCCCGTTGCCCGCGGTAATAACCATTAAACCTTCCTTAGTCAGCATGGTTTCCATCATTTCTTGGGTGGTTGGATCATCTTCGACAATCAATACAAGATATTTTTTCCTGCCATTCAAATATTTAGATAATACTATGTTCAATTGCTCCCGATTAATCGGCTTGATCAAATATTCAGTTGCCCCGAGCGAAAATCCCAGCCGTTTATCCTCAACAATAGAAGCCATAATCACTGGAATATGCGCCAAACTGGGGTCAGTTTTCAGCGCGGACAACACCATCCAGCCGTCCATGCCCGGCATCATCACATCTAACGTAATGGCATCTGGGCGAATTTTACGGGCAAGTCGCAGCCCCTCATCCCCCCCATTTGCTACAACCACATGATAACCCAGCTTAGTCAGATAAGTCCGAAATAAATCCCGCACGGCAATATCGTCATCAATCACCAAGACACAATGCTGATCTCGCACTATTTTTGCGTCCGGATCAGCATCATTAACTTCATTTAATTCAGTCTCATAATTGATTTTTTCTGGCAATTCGGGTTTATTAAACCGGGTGGGCAAGCGCATAATAAAAGTCGTTCCCTGCCCAAATTCACTGAAAACATGAATATTTCCGCCCATCATTTCCGTGAAACGTTTGGTGATAACCAATCCCAAACCAGTGCCGCCATATTTGCGAGTGGTTGACGCGTCTGCTTGAGTAAAGGCTTGAAATAATTTATTTTGTTGCTCCTCGGTCATGCCAATGCCATTGTCCTTGATGCAAAATTCCACCCATCGAGTATCGTCCACAGTTTCCTGTTTGACTGAAATTTCGATCACACCATGTTCGGTGAACTTACAGGCATTACTCAACAAATTGAGCAACGATTGCCGCACCTTAGTCAAATCGGCGTGCATTTGTCCCAACTTATTGTTATCATAATTGATTTTGATATCGTTGCCGTGTCTGTCCGCCAAGGGTTGCACTGTGGTAATGACTTCATCCAACATCAGGTGCAATTCAAAAGTTTCCAAGTACAATTCCATTTTGCCCGCTTCGATTTTAGAAATATCGAGCACATCATTGATAAGACTCAATAAATGTTTGCCAGCGGCATGAATTTTATGTAAATCGCGCTCAAAACTCTGTTCACCCAACTCTGCGGCATCTTCTTGCAACATTTCGCTGTAACCAATGATCGCATTCAACGGGGTGCGCAATTCATGACTCATATTGGCAATGAACTGACTTTTGGTAAGATTGGCAGCTTCCGCCTGTTCTTTCGCCTGACGCAATTCTTCCATGTAAGATTCTAACTCATTGGAATATTCGACTAATTGGGTTTCCCGATCCATCAAATAATTCGCCATAGCACGGAAAGAATCCGCCAATTGCCCCAATTCATCCTTACGTTGTACATCCAAGGTGATGTCAAAATCGCTTTCACCCAAACGTCGGGTTGCCACTAGAAATTGACTCAATGGTTCAGTCACTTGGAAATGTAAAATGGAATAAATGATGTAAACCACGACGATCAGCGCGATCAGGCTCAATAATAAAATATACCGGGCACTTTCCCACGCAGCAAAGGTGAAGATTGATTTGGGCAAAACGGTGACAAAATACCAATCTGGCGCGGTAATTTCACTGATGGCAAGGTAACAATGGCTGGGATCGTCCATGAGTATTTTCTTACTGCCTTCAGTTTGGGTCGCCAAGAGATATATGCGTTTTAAAGTGTCATCACCGTTGTCTTGAATAGAAAAATTGCCGCCGCGCGCCATAATTTCGTCATTCCACGCGGGATGGGCGATCAACTTGCCATCTTTGCGAAAAATGATATTGTAACTTTGTTCTAAGTATTTGTTTTTGGCGGTGCGTTCTAAGATTTCTTGAAACTCAACATCGTGCCCAATGGATGCAACATGTTGATTATTAAAATCAATTGGCGTGATTGCTGAAATAACCCATTTATCTGATCCTTTGTCGTAATAAATGCTCGTCCATGCCGTTTTACGCTCTGGATCGTGTTGCTTATCTGACACCCAAAAATATTCTTGATCCACAAGATTTAATTTTGCGGGAGTATTTTCACACCACCAAGGGTAATTTTGCCAATACAGAATCACTCCATTGTGTTCTGGTAACATAATGTAAGTATTCTGAAAACGACTGTTCCATGCATTGCCGTAATTGGTGACGAGCGTGTGCCAACGAAGCAGCCGCTGTTGTAATTTAGCATCTAAGGTAGGGGGGGAGTCGATGTAAATACAAGCCTGATCAAGTACATTCACCCGTGTCCGCATAACACCGTCCGGATCATGGCTAACTAATTGATCAAATGGGCGAATTATTTTATCGAGTGGGGATATTGGCAGACTTTCTTCGCGAGTTAAATCATCGAGAACGTCTTGTTTTAACGCAATAAGATTCTTTTCGGCTTGTTTAAATAATTGATTTTCTTGAGTGGAACGTTCCACGACATACGTTTGCAGTTGGTGCAGGGCTTGCTGTTCTATTTTGGCAGCGACCTGTAAATAACTCAGTATTGCAGTCAGAAAAACGACCACAGTTACCCATGCACCAATTTTTAACGTGATATTTCTGGTGAGAGAACCTTTACCGGGTAGGGTGAATCGTTTTCTGCGCATGTGGGTAGTCGGTGGAACAGGGCAACGGGGGTATTATAGCGGTTTTTTTTGCGTCATTGTAAGAAGTGGTTATGTCGCAAACAAAGTTATTTCCCTAATTACCATGCCGCTATCTATTACATTTCTGCTAACAACGACTGACAAACTGCGCCAATCGTGCTATTTTGTATGCAATCGCAGCATCACCTTGTCTAGTTGACCAGTTAACAGCAGCGGCACAGTATCTAACGCTATTTCCAATGCGGTCTCAATTGCTGTGAAATCGGACTGCGACGGGGCATCCAACACATAATTTGCCACATCACGCGCCGCACCGGGGTGTCCAATTCCCACGCGCAAACGTAGAAACTGGGGACTCCCCAATTGGGCAATCGTGCTTTTTAAACCATTGTGTTTGCCATCGCCGCCCCCTTGTTTGAGACGAATCACACCGGGCGGAAAATCGAGTTCGTCGTGCACCACCAAAATTTGATCGGGGGTAATTTTGTAAAATCGTGCCAATCCCGCGATGGCTTGACCACTCAAATTCATGAATGTATTGGGTTTGAGCAACCAGTAGTGGGAATTGGCGAATTCAACTTTGGCAACTTCCCCGTGAAATTTGGTTTCGCTGCGCAACTGTACCCCCGCCCGCGCTGCCAGTTTGTCGAGCAACCAAAACCCGGCATTGTGGCGAGTCGCCGCGTAACGCGTTCCCGGATTTCCTAGTCCGGCAATGAGCATGATAGACACGAAAAATCTCTAATTTTAAGCAGGGGAAACGACTTCAGTTTCTTCACCACCGCGAGGTAAATGCACGGAAGCAACGGGTTGATCGCCGTGAACTAAGCTGGGAATATGCACGCCTTCTGGCAAGTTGAGTTCCGATAAATGAATAATATCACCGAGTTGTGCAGTTGCCAAATCAACCGAGATGAATTCAGGTAAATTTTTTGGTAAGCAACGGACTTCTACTTCAACCATCAAGTGGGAAATGATGCCACCGCCCGTCTTCGCGCCCACGCAAATGTCTTGATTAAGGAAGTGTAATGGAACGTGAATGGTGATTTCTTCAGTTTCACTCACCCGTAATAAATCCATGTGCATGATAATCGGACGGCTGGGATGACGTTGTAAATCTTTCAGCACCGCTTTTTCATCGGCTTGCCCATCAACGTGAATGGTCAGAATGTGCGAATAAAAGGCTTCGTTTGCCAAATTTCTTTGTAATTCATTGTGCGAAAAAGTCAATGCAACCGGGTCTTTACCAGCACCATACATGATGGCGGGTACGTGACCGGCGTGACGAAGGCGGCGGCTCGCACCCTTGCCCAAGTCAGTACGAAGTTGCGAGGTTAATTCAAACGAGGTGCTCATAGATTCTCCAAAAAAAATAGCCAACACTCCGCGACCAGAGTGTGAATTGAGTAAGTTCAAAAACCTATCATTATAGAGCAAGATAGCTGAGATAACAATACCTAATGTAACTTTTGGAAAAACTGTCGGAAACGAGAGAATGCAGTTGGCGGGAAAATTGGGATTGAACCCATTGATTTATTGAAGGTTGTAACAGAAATGATGAACTGGCATCCCTCAACGATGTTTTAGGAGTGAATCGACCGCGGCAACATCGTGAAGGAATTTTGGGTAATTTGAATTGGATAACCCAACTAGATTTATAACACATTGAATTTCAATAAAAACAGGATTGTTAAACTTGAGGCTGATCGGTCAGTGATTGGGTTTAGCAATAATTTTAATGGGATAATCAGGCCACTGTTGTTTCAATGCGTTAAAACGTGCTTTGGCTTTTTCCACCTGAATATATTGCGTTCCCGCGTCCACTTGCCGCCACCCGCCGCCGCCCTCTTCTGACCACTCGCTTGGCACATGGGGATTAAAGAGCAAATGAATCACATAAACTTCTTTCGCGGCAATGCTGACCGTCGGTTGGCTACCCATATTCATAAGTTCCCCTTCCAGTCTGCGCACTTCATCATCATCGTGAATTTGGGTTTTTGCAGTTTTTTCTGAGATAACCACGTTCTGCATTTCTGCCAATTTCGTTTCCAATTCCTTGATCTTATCCTCATCCTCACGTAATCTTTTAAAATCAATTATCTTTGACAAAGCCTGTTCTAACTGTGAGTAGTCAATACCCATCAACTCTGCTTCAAGCCGACTGATTTCTTGAAAATCGCGAAAAGTTTGAATAAGTTCAACATCTTGCTTGACCTGTTCGATTTCCATTTGTTGCAGACGATTTTTTAACTGTTCTATTTCCTCAAAAATATTAGACATTTTAAGTCTCCTGCTTGCCTTGACTACATTCTTACTCGGAGTTTTAGACAGTTAGATATTAACTTTAAGTTATTTCAATAGCTTATTGTCTATATCTCATTCTAACCTGTCCGATACCCAATAAAAAGAGATGATTTCATCTCAAGTAAAGATTATGCTCTTTTAATCAAATTTTATGCCAAGCAGATGGTAAGCAGGAAAATTATTAACTTCAAGTTACACATAGCAAGAGCCGATTTTTTAGCTGGACAATAGCGAGTATCGAACAGAGGACGGGTATAAATTCCTATTATACACAAAATCTCTAAAAAATTGGGGGGCTTGCATTAACCCACATGGTTCAAATTGCTCAATGGCATTCACTCAAGATGATAATCAATGAAATCAAGGCTAGACCACATTTTTCCCAACTCAAAATTTTTTGTTGCAAAGCCTACAAGTCACTTTGCCAAAAATATCAACAAAAACAAATAAATAGTGCAGGCATAACCATTGCATAACTTTACCGAACATTTCAACGCTGTCTTGCTTTCTGGTGAATTATGGCAACTATTCTCAATCGTCACAAAGCCTTATCGGTCAGCCCGCTCAAAGCCAGTCAACCGGTGGGTGCGTCGCTGGCGTTTCTCGGTATCAACAAAACTTTGCCAATGATGCACGGTTCACAAGGCTGTACCGCATTTGCAAAAGTGTTCTTTGTGCGCCATTTCCGCGAACCCATTCCCCTGCAAACCACTGCAATGGATCAAGTTGCCACCATCATGGGCGCAGATAACAGCATTATCGAAGGGTTGAAAACGATAGCTGAGAAATCCAAACCGCAGTTGATTGGTGTGATTACCACGGGGTTGTCAGAGACGCAAGGCACTGATATTAAACGCGCTGTGTATCAATTTCGCCACGATCATCCTCAATTTGATCATGTCAAAATTGTACCCGTCAACACGCCTGATTTTCTCGGTTGCCTAGAAACCGGGTACGCCCACGCAGTGCAGGCAATGCTTGAAGAATTGGTACCGACCGCCACCGTTGCCAAAACTTATCCCGGTGAAAGGTTACGTCAGATCAATGTGTTGGCAGGTTCGTCGCTCACCCCCGGCGATGTGGAAACGATCAGGGAAACGATGGAAAGTTTTGGCTTGCGCCCGGTAATTGTGCCAGATTTAGCTGGTTCACTCGATGGACACACGATTGAAGAAGAATATACGCCATTGACCACCGGAGGCACGCCCGTTTCAGAATTCGCTACCTTGGGCATGTCCAAAGCAACCTTAGTTATCGGTGCGTCGATGCGGCGGGCGGCGGCAGTCTTGAAAGAGAAAACCGGGGTGCCAACCTACCATTTCGATAGCCTGCTCAGTCTAAATGCCTTTGACGACTTTTTGTTGATTTTACAAGATTTATCTGGGCAACCGGTGCCTGACAAATTTGCCCGCCAACGCGCCCAATTACAAGATGCCATGCTCGATTGTCATTTCATGTTGGGGCAGGCAAAAGTAGCGGTTGCGGCGGATCCAGATGAGGTTTATGGCTTGACGCAATTGTTGCAAGACATGGGCGCGGAAGTGGTGACTGCCATTGTGCCCAGCCATGTCCACAGCGGGATTTTGGAACGTACTCCGTGTGCAGCGGTTAAAGTAGGCGATTTGGAAGATTTAGAACAATTGGCACAAGCCGCAGGCGCGCGACTGCTGATCAGCAATTCTCATGCGGTTGAAACTGCGAAGCGGTTGGGCATTCCGTTGTTACGTGCGGGATTTCCTCAATATGATTACTTGGGCGGTTATCAACGCAAATGGGTAGGGTATCAAGGCATCCGTCAGACATTATTTGACTTGGCAAATTTACTGGCAAATGACCATGCTCATCATGAAATCGCGCCCTATCACTCACAGTATGCGCAAAAACCAGCATCTGAATTAAGGAGGAATCATGAGGTTACAAAGAAAACTATGGGTTATGGCGGCTGACATTCAGGAGACAACGATGGTAGAAATTGCACTTAAAGTTGCCTTTGCCACCAGTGACGGTAAATTGGTCAATCAACATTTTGGTTCAGCCCAAGGATTTGCAATTTATGCGGTGACGATGGAACAGGCGACATTATTAGAAGTGACTGAATTTGAAACACATGCGCAAGATGGCAATGAAGATAAATTGGGAGCAAAATTAGTGATGCTGGAAGGCTGTGCAGCGGTGTACAGTCAAGCCATTGGCGCGTCTGCAATTCGGCAATTATTGGCACGCAACATTCAGCCGGTAAAAGTAACGGAAGGGTCTGAAATTACTGATTTATTGGCGGCATTGCAAGAGGAATTGAAAGCTGGTCCAACGTCATGGTTAGCCAAAGCCATTCAACGACAACATGGTTGGGATAAACGTAAATTCGATGATATGGAAGCCGAAGGTTGGCAGTGATTTTTAATTTCGGAACTGTGGCGTTTATCATGAAGTTGCAATCCTCTCTTTGTTCCAATGGAATGAATTGTTTTCAATTAATACTAATAAAACAACAGTTCGGACAGTTTTAAAATTATATCTTAATATCAATCAGTGAGTGCGAATCAGCAAAATAATTATAACTCATTGATTTTGATAAGTAGTTATGGAAAACTGTCCGAAGTATTGAGAGCATCATGAACTGGGTAGAAAATGAAGTTAAAACAGTCGATTTGGGTGATGTCCGTTTAAAGGTGCGCATGGCAAAAGTTCTTCCATAACCATGAGTTTTCTATCCCGCTAAAATATTCTACTAAATTCAATAACATTCCTTTCTCCTTCCCCATCCGTTTTTTCCCCAATCCTACCCTAAATATCCTGTTTTTTCCATAATTAGGCGAGCAACGGATTTCTATAAAGAATGGTTAAAAGAATGAGCGTGAAATAATTTGATGTAATATTGATACGCCGCTGCTTTAGACCACTTATTAACCAATTGACCAGATTCATCTTTTTGGCTAAAATACTCCAAAAGCTGGTTGTGGCAATGTCTGCGATGCCCACAAGCTCTGTCGAGATATTCTCGCTGTTCAAGTGTGGGTCGTAGTTCTACTTTGTGGGCTATTAACATTGTTTCTGTCTTGCTATAACGTTATTATCTTGGGATAGGAGTCAACCCTCACGACTGGCAACATATTTTGTCGCCATGTTCAACCTAAATGATAATATTAGTTAAAATAGTTTAATATTTAGTTTACTATACATCAACCTACAGTTGCTGTAAACTGAACAACAAAGTTGTTGACAAGCTGTTCCTTATCCCAAGATGACTAAAGAGATTGAAATTTATGTGGGGAAATAATAGAAAGAAGAAAATCACCATCAATTCGTTAATTGGACCCGGCACCGAAATTCGTGGCAATGTGATGTTTTCTGGCGGTTTGCACATTGATGGTAAAGTTGAAGGCAATGTGTTTGCCACTGAGGATGCGACCACTGCCATCTTGACATTGAGCGAGCAAGGGTCAATTCACGGGGAAGTTCGGGTGCCGCATGTGATATTGAACGGTATTGTTGAGGGAAATGTGTATGCGGCGGAAAAGGCAGAATTAGAAGTCAATGCACGTATCAATGGAAATTTGTATTATAATTTGATAGAGATGGCGATGGGGGCAGAAGTGAATGGCAACCTGATTCGTGCGACAGATATGCCGCCAATGTTGGCGAAAACGCCGGACACTCCCGTGATCGTCAAGGAAAATAGTAAACCCGCCAAACCTCAGCAGCTTGCCGACAAATTGGCAAATCGAGCCGAGGTCAAGGTGGTCAAAGAACCTCAACCAAAAGGATAAATTGCATGACAGCATCCGTCGTGAAACTTTTCAAGTTATTCAGTTTGTTCTATTTAACTGGATCAATAGCGGTTTTCGCCCTGCCACAAGACGATTATCCCGCCCCACCATCGGGAGTTGAATGGGGTTGGCAAGCCGAAGTTTTGTTTAAAATCAACAGTGCCAAATTACGCACCGATGATCAGCCCACGTTGAATCGCTTGGCTAACGTCATGTTGTCGAACCCTGAAGTCAGTTTATTGGTGACTGGACATGCCGATAAAACTGGAAATTTAGCGTTGAATCAAAAACTGAGCAATCAACGAGTCAACGCGGTGCGCAGTTACTTGATTAAAAAAGGTATTTCTTCCTCACGAATCACGTTGCAAAGTTTAGGTGAACAACGTCCGGTGGCAAATGACGCGTGTCCGGAAGACAGAATTCGTAACCGTCGGGCTGATTTGGCTTTTTTCCCCACTGGTTCCTCACCACCCGTCTCGCGCACCGTTCATGCCGATGAAAGCTCCGAACCCGGTGAGTGTGAAGAAGCCCGGGAAGATGCCCGTCCGTAGTTTATCGGTTTTTCCTCATCTCATTATTTATCAAAGATTTTCCAGATGTCAGGCATTTGGGAAATCTTCACTCAACGGAACGCAATATGACAGAATCAAATGAAGGATCGAAGGAAGTTCGGCAAGAATCAAACAAAACTACTGAAGTTGCAGCGTTTATTGCCGGCGGTGGCGTGCTGGGCAGCGGTGCTGTGGTTGCAGGCAGTGCCGCGATTGGTGTGAGTTTATTACCCGTAGCGGCATTGGGCATGGTGGTTGGTTTGGCGGCATACGGCGTGAAACGGGCATTATTTGATGATGTCAAATCTCCTCCGCCCCCATCAGAAACAGGTAAATCCGTCACCAGTCAAGATAATGGGGTAACGCCTAACCCAGTCGAGGTCAGTATCGCATCAGATATGTCAAGCGATTGATTATTTAAAGATTTTTACCACTCATTCAGCGAAATTCCTCATCAACATGGCGTATCTTATTGATTATCAAAGAATATTATGGATATTAACTCACTTCTCGCCCACGCCCAACAAGACATTAAATCAAGCCAAGAATTGACCGATTTAGAACAAGTGCGGGTCAAATTTCTGGGTAAAAAAGGCTTGCTGACCGAGCAGTTGAAACAATTGGGCAGCTTGCCCGCGGCAGAACGTCCGATGGCAGGACAACGCATTAATGAAGTGAAACAACTGGTGCAAGATGCCATTGAAGCCCGGCGGGAGGCATTGGCGCGGGAGCAATTAGAAGCCAAACTTGCCAAGGAAACGCTGGATGTCACCTTGCCGGGGCGCGGACAGGGCGTGGGTGGTTTGCATCCGATCACTCAAACCATGCAGCGCATTCAACGCTTGTTTGCCCAAGTGGGTTTTGCAATTGAACATGGGCCCGAAGTTGAAGATGATTATCATAACTTTACCGCGCTGAATATCCCGGAACAACACCCGGCGCGCACCATGCACGACACCTTTTATTTCGATGAACACACCTTGTTGCGAACGCACACCTCGCCCGTGCAAATTCGAGTCATGGAAAACAATCCGCCCCCGTTTAAATTTATCGCCCCCGGTCGGGTGTATCGCTGTGATTCTGACGTGACTCATACGCCCATGTTTCATCAAGTCGAAGGGTTGATGGTTGATACTGACGTGTGCTTTATGGATTTGAAAGGCATTTTGCGCGATTTCCTGCAAAAGTTTTTCGAGCGAGATTTGGCGGTGCGCTTTCGTCCGTCCTATTTTCCATTTACAGAACCGTCTGCGGAAGTCGATGTGCAATGCGTGGTTTGTGAAGGGAAAGGTTGCCGCATCTGCAAACAAACTGGGTGGTTGGAAGTGTTGGGCTGTGGTATGGTGCATCCCAATGTTTTTGCACAAATTGGGATTGACAACGAACAATACACTGGGTTTGCATTCGGCATGGGAGTTGAGCGTTTGGCAATGTTGCAATATCGAGTGCCCGATTTACGGCTGTTTTTTGAAAATGATTTGCGTTTTCATAACTATCTATCAAAATCAATAAAGTTATAATTATTTTGCAGATTTTCTAACTAATTGATTTTAAAATATAATTTTATAACTGTCCGAAGTATTGGTTTCTACAATAACTATTTTTGTCAATGCGTAACTCCTAGAATAGATTTCCCATTTATTGTTTGAACCTTTGGTTTCGCTCATTTTCTTGATAAAAAATATGAATCCCAACACGATTATTCATTTAGACCTTCCAACCAGCACTCTATTGCCCGCCCAATTCCAAATTCAAGGTTGGATTGCGAGCATGTCTGAAATTAAAGACATTTATCTCACTGATATTCCAAAAGTAATTCTCAACCGGGTTAAAAGACCTGATGTGGAAGCCGCTTATCCACAATTTTCTCACATTGCAGGATTTACAGGGACTGCGCAACGGTTGACTGTCGGACAGAATCGGTTAAATATTGGCTACGAATCAAGTTCTGGCAAATTCACCCAAACTTTTTGTCTATCTGGTCAAGCAGAACCCAGTTCGGAAGTTTTTATTTATCTTGATTATCCTAAATCAATCCCGGCTGAAAGCACTTTTCAAGTACAAGGATGGGTGATCAGCCAACTTCCGATTTCCCGCATCTCAATGGCTGAAACTAATGCCGCTCCCTTTGAATTCGTAAAGCGACCCGATGTGGAAAATACTTATCCAAATTTTCCATACGTGACTGGATTTGTGGGAACGGTGACTCGTGATCTGGTTGAAGTAAAAGAAGTTAATGTGATTAACCTCAGTTATAAAACTCCAGAGGGGGAATACCCTTATCCCGTCTTTTTTAAAGAAGAATATCCGCTTACTCCAGAACAAAAACATAAAAAGTTGAAACTGATTTCTTCTAAACTCATTTGTCCAAACTGTAAACATCCGTTTACTGAAGAACAGGTTTTTAATCCAGATTTTTCTTGCTCGAAATGTGGCGAACAGTATCAATATGACGGCACAAGTTTTAATTTTTTAAGCAGTAAACTCAAAAATGACTTTAAGATCATTGACACCACCAATGTCTCTGCAAATAATTATGATGGCGATCCCTTGGCTTCCTCTCTTATATTGCAACACCAAAATGGCGTGATTTTGGATTGTGGCGCGGGAAAACGTCGCTCCGATTATTGTAATGTCATCAATTTTGAGATCGTCCCCTATAACAGCACTGATGTTTTGGGAGTCGGGGAGAAACTTCCTTTTGGCGATGAAACATTTGACGCGATTTTCTCTTTTGCAGTGTTGGAACATGTCTGTGATCCATTTGCCTGCGCTAAAGAATTGGTCAGAGTGTTAAAAAAAGGCGGCACACTTTATTGCGTGGTGCCATTTTTGCAACCGGTGCATGGTTATCCAAATCACTACTACAACATGACTGCCCAAGGTTTGCACAATCTATTTGACAACGATCTCAGCATTATACAAGCAGAAGTTCCCACAAGTGGTTCGCCAATTTACACCTTGACGTGGTTTTTAAGAAGTTGGGCGGCGGGGCTTGATGATGCCAGCAAAACGCAATTTCTCAACATGCGGGTCAAAGATTTGCTTGGAAATCCAACTGATTA
>JFJP01038221.1_pt1 | contig 18848 bp, 11 predicted proteins | sample 431651 | NCBI WGS metagenome assembly JFJP01 (sample SAMN02602958, study PRJNA72255) | Microbial mat metagenome, whole genome shotgun sequencing project. | biome: fresh water; feature: sink hole; material: water; isolation source: purple microbial (photo- and chemosynthetic) mats found in...
CAATCAGGGCGTTTTCTATATCCGGGCCGAATACCCGCTGGCGGTAAAACGAATTAATGAAGCATTATTAATTTGTAAAGAAAATGGCTTGATTGGAACTTCTGTGTTAAACAGCAGTTTTTCTTTTAATATCAAGGTTTTTGAAGGAGCAGGCGCTTTTGTCTGTGGCGAAGAAACCGCCCTCATCGCTTCCATCGAAGGTGAACGCGGAATTCCGAGGATGCGTCCGCCCTACCCTGCCATTAAAGGACTTTGGGGAAAACCAACACTTGTTAACAATACGGAAACATTCTCATTGGTTTCCTGGATTTTCCGCCATGGGTCTGAAGCTTTTGCCAACATAGGAACCGAAGGAAGCAAAGGCACCAAAGTTTTTGCCCTTGCCGGGAAAGTAAACCGTGGCGGACTGATTGAAGTTCCGATGGGGATTACATTAAGGCAAATTGTAGAAGAAATCGGCGGCGGCATTGCCAACGACCGGAAATTCAAAGCGGTTCAAATCGGCGGCCCTTCCGGCGGCTGCATTCCTGCTCAAATGTATGATCTGCCGATTGATTTTGAGGAATTAGCAAAAGTAGGTGCCATGATGGGTTCCGGCGGTTTGATTGTGTTGGATGATACCGATTGCATGGTTGATATCGCTCATTATTTTCTTTCTTTCACCCAGGATCAGTCGTGTGGAAGATGTACTTTCTGCCGAATCGGCACAACCCGTATGCTTGAATTGTTGGATAAAATCCGAAGCGGAAAAGGAAAACCCGAAGATATTACCCATCTTGAAAAACTAGCCGAAAGCACAAAACAAGGAAGTTTATGTGGCTTAGGAAAAACAGCGCCAAACCCTGTGCTTTCTACCTTGAAATATTTCAGGGAAGAATACAAAGCCCATATAAACGGGCATTGCCCATCAGGAAAATGCCTGCCGCTTATCACCTACAAAATTACGGATGACTGCATCGGTTGCACCAAATGTGCCCAGCGCTGCCCTTCGGATGCTATCGAATTCAAACCTTATGAAATCCATACCATCAATATAGAAAAATGTATTAAATGTGATATCTGCAGGCAGGTTTGCCCGGTGGATGCGGTGGAGGTTGTGTGACGAAGTGATGTTGAATGTGCAATGTCGGATGTGGGATGTAGTATTGGGGAAAAAGTTTGTTTAAAAAGAATTTAGCGAAGAAAAATTAATAAATGTCTCTGTAACATGCTTCCGACTCCCGGCTCCGGTCTTCTGACCAAATAAATATTAACATAAAGTGCGATTAACTTCCCAAATGATAAAACTAACTATAGATAACATAGCTGTTGAAGTACCCGAAAACACCACGGTTCTTCAGGCTGCTGCTCAATTGGGCATCGAAATTCCGACTATGTGTTATCTCGAAGGGCATTCCTGCCATCCGTCGTGCATGATTTGTATGGTGAAGGACGCCGACCGGGGAAATTTCTTCACTTCCTGCGCCATGCCGGTAGTTGAAGGAATGAATATTATTGCCACTTCTGACGAGGTTTCGGATATCCGCCGCGAAGCACTTGAACTTTTACTCAGTGATCATGTGGGTGATTGCGAAGCTCCCTGCACATTAACTTGCCCGGCAGGAATGGATATCCCGCTGATGAACCGTCTTATTGCCAATGGTGAATTCGAAAAATCATTGGGAATTGTCCGTGAGGAAATTGCATTGCCACTAATCCTGGGTTATATCTGTCCCGCTCCCTGCGAAAAAGCCTGCCGCCGTAAACCTATTGATGGCGCGGTTTCCATTTGTTTACTCAAACGTTTTACTGCTCAGGATGCTGATAGAAGAAATCAAAATCTGAAACCGGAAATTAATAAAACCGGAAAGAATATTGCCGTTATCGGAACCGGACCTGCTGGTCTGTCAGCGGCTTTCTATTTGTTGCGGGCAGGACATGATTGCACGCTTTTTGATAAAAATGAGCAAGCAGGTGGTGCCATGCGTTACAATATTGATGAAGAAAAACTTCCCCGCGAAATGCTTGATGCCGAAATAGATGGTATCCGTAGTATGGGCGCAGTTTTCCAACTCAATCAGGCAATTACTCCTGATTTTTTTGAAACGGAAATCATACCCAAATTCGATGCCGTGATCCTGGCAACAGGAAACAGAAACAACCAACCTGTTGAAGATTTTGGCTTAAGTGGTGAATCTGAACAGGAAATTGCCGATAAAAAGACGTTTAAAACGCATCGCCCCGGCGTATTCGCAAGTGGAAATATGCTTCGCGAACATGAGATGGCTGTGCGCGCTTCAGCTCAGGGAAGAATTGCTGCTGCTGAGGTTGGTATCTATCTCAATACGCAAGCGCCTGTTAAGAAAATCCATTTCAATTCAGCTTTCGGTCATCTTACACACACTGAGAATAGCCAATATCTGAAAGAAAGTTATCTCGGTTTTCCTATTGAACCGGAAGGAGGTTTTATTGCTGGTTTTAACGAAGAACAAGCCATTGCCGAAGCCAAACGCTGTCTGCATTGTGATTGCCGCAAACCGGTTTCCTGCAAACTGCGTATTTATTCCGATCAATACGGTGCAAACCGCAGAAGGCATCTGGGTCCGGAACGTAAACCTTTAACAAAATCCATCCATCACGACCTTATTGTTTATGAACCCGAAAAATGCATCCGATGCGGATTGTGCGTCGAAATCAGTGGGAAAGAAGAATCTCTCGGGCTTACTTATATTGGCCGGGGATTTGATGTACGGATAAGCGTTCCGTTTAATGAAACCATAGCGGACGCATTGAAAAAAACAGCAGCTGCCTGTGTAAATGCCTGTCCGACAGGCGCAATGGCGTTTAAAAATCAGGAAGAACGACTGTTGTAAAGACGCGATGCTCGCGTCTCTCTCGGTATAGACGAAACGCTTGCGTCTAGGTGTAAAGACGCGATGCCTCGCGTCTCTCTCGGCAAAGACGCGAGGCTCGCGTCTCTGGATATAACAAAAATCTACCCGGTTTAGGAGACGCAAGGCATTGCGTCTCTACCGGGATAAAACAAAAAACAAAAAAATGAATCCTCTCCTCCTCATATCCTTACTTTACCTTACAACATCATTAACAGCCGCTGCCCAGGTTGCCGGCAGCGAAAACTGGCCTTCCTTCCGGGGAAATACGCAATTAACCGGTGTTTCACCGGCTAAAATCTCACCTCCGCTTAAACTTTTATGGTCGTTCAAAACCGACGATGCTATAAAATCTTCCCCGGTTATTTTCAACAACACCATTTTTGTGGGTTCTGATGATGGATTTCTATATGCTTTAACCTCCACAGGCACATTGAAATGGAAATTCAACGCGGGTTCATCCATCGAAGCACCGCCGCTGATAATTGATAATGTTGTTTTTGTCGGTTCTCTCGAAGGTGTTCTTTTTGCTGTTGATGCAACTACCGGAAAACAGAAATGGAAATATACAACCGAAGGACAAATATCCGGTTCCTGTAACTGGGTTTATGGGCCGGATGGAAAACAGAAACGAATCTTTTTCGGGAGTTACGATTATTTCTTTTATTGCCTGGATGCTGCCAATGGCAAACTTTTGTGGAAGTACGAATCGGGAAATTACATTAACGGGGCGGCTTCCGTTTATGGTAAAAATGCAGTGTTTGGTGGTTGCGATGGAATCCTTCATAAGGTGAATACCGATAACGGAAAAGCTTCAGGCAATATTGATTTAGGAACTTACATTCCGGCATCGGCAGCGATCACTGGCGATCTGGCGTTTTTCGGTAATTACGACGGCGTTTTTTATTGTATGGATCTAAAACTCAAAAAAGTTAAATGGAAAACCGAAGGCGGCGGACCGTTCCTTGCTTCGCCTGCCATTTCAGGAAACCGCGTAATCACCGGCTCTCAAAACAAAACAGTTTATTGTTATGATATCCGGAACGGCAAATTACTCTGGAGTTTCAAAGCGTTAAACAAAGTAGATGCTTCGCCCGTTATCACAGGTAATTCAGTTATAATTGCATCATCCGACGGAAGATTACGGTTTCTTGATATCTCAAAAGGAATAGAAACCTGGAAATACGAAGTTGGCAGTGCTATCATTGGAACGCCGGCTGTGACATCAAAAATGATAGTGGTTGGTGCCGTAGATGGGAAAATTTATGCATTCGGAAAATAAGATTAACTGCAATGACGCAAAGGATAAGCAGAGAATATATAATAACAAATAAAGCTAATGCCACATAGGATTTTCTTTGCGTTAAACTTTGCGCCTTTGCGGTAAAAAAAACATAAAAATGAAAATAGTCCATATTGTCCCCGGTTTCGGAGGAACTTTTTACTGCGGTAACTGCCTGCGCGACAGCGGCGTTGTTGCTTCCCTAAAAAAAGCAGGCCACGATGCCATTACACTGCCAATGTACCTTCCGCTAACTATGGATGGAAAAGAATCCGGCGACGGAATCCCTGTTTTTTATGGAGCCGTAAATATTTTCCTTAAACAATACCCGGTTTTCAGGCATATGCCTAAGTGGTTCGAAAAACTTATGGATTCCCAGCCTGTATTGAAATTTGCAGCCAAAAAATCTGGTTCAACGCGCGCTTCAGGACTTGAAGATCTTACCGAATCCATGCTTCTGGGAGCCGAAGGCCACCAAAGTGAAGAGCTTCAGCAATTGGTTGACTTTTTGAAATACCACGAAAAACCAGATGTTGTTCACGTTTCGAATGCGTTGTTGCTGGGTATGGCAAAAAAAGTCCGTGACGAAGTGAAAGTTCCAGTAATTTGTTCACTTCAGGACGAAGATGTTTGGGTGGATGCCATGCACGAAAATCAGCGCGAAAAAATGTGGCAGTTGCTGGCAGAAAAAGGTAAAGATGTGGATGCGTTTATTGCCGTCAGCGATTTTTTTGCTGGTGTGATGCAGAAAAAAATGAATATTCCTGATGAAAAACTTCATGTGCTGCATGTTGGGGTTCGTCCCGATGCATATGTGTATTCAAAACCGGCGAGTAATCCGCAGGCAATCGGCTATGTGTCGCGCATGTGCGAAGAAAATGGTTTCGAAGTGCTCGTAGATGCGTTTATTCTTCTGAAAAAAAATCCGGCTTTCAGCAAAGTAAAATTGAAGGCTACCGGTGGTCAGACAGGCGATGATAAAGAGTTTATTCACAAGCAGATCAGTAAGTTAAAAAAGAATAATATTGAATTGGATTTTGAAATAACACACGATTTTACTCTTTCATCTTTACAGGAGTTCTTTAAAACAACAACAGTTTTATCGGTTCCTGTATTGAATGGTGAAGCATTCGGGCTTTACCAGCTCGAAGCATTGGCTTCCGGAGTTCCATTGGTTCAGCCTGAACTTGGCGCGTTTCCTGAAATAGTAAATGCAACCGGCGGCGGAGTAATCTACAAACCCAACACTGCCGTTGCTCTGGCTGAAAAACTTGCTGAAGTACTTTCGAATCCGGCACAACTGGAAATTATGAGCCTTGCTGGTCGGAAAGCGATTGAAGAAAAATTCGACTGTGGTAAACTAAGTGCAAAGATGGTGGATATTTACAAAACTCTCATTTAAAAGAATTTTTCTTCCGCACAGACTGTACAATTTTATCAATTTTAACTAACAACTTTACAGGTTGTAATTAATCTATGTATTAGTTCGGCTTTGCTTATTACAAATCTATGACAATATTGGCTTATTTACGTTGAATAAGTTCCAATAAACAAACCGCCCCGGATTTCTCCGGAGCGATCTGATGGTTATAAACCTGGTTTTGGTTGGTTGGTTGATTGTTTCTAACTGTTATAAGCACTTTCTCCGTGTTCGTAAATATCAAGACCTTCTTCTTCGATTCGTTTTTCAACACGTAAGCCATTTAAATATTTGAGGCCGAGGAATAGTATTGCTGAAGCTCCGATTGCCCATGCTGCAATTGATACAACACCTATTGCCTGGCTTTTAAGCAACGTGAAACCGTGACCGTAAAATACGCCCTGGCTGGTTGAAAAGAATCCGACCATCAGGGTACCAAAAGCACCGCATATTCCGTGTACAGATATCGCACCGACCGGATCATCAATTTTAACAATGCGGTCGAAAAATTCTACTGCCAGAACGACTAATACTCCGGCTAATATTCCGACTATTAATGCTCCCCCGGGAGAAAAAGCGTCGCAACCCGCTGTAACAGCTACCAATCCGGCAAGAGCACCGTTCAAGGTCATACTCAGAGTTGGCTTTTTATACTTAAGCCAGATAAATATCATGGTTGCCAAAGCTCCGCCAGCAGCTGCAATGTTTGTGGTTACAAAAATCAATGAAATTGCTGTGGCATTAGCCACTCCTGCAGCAGCTAGTTGCGATCCTGGATTAAATCCAAACCAACCGATCCAAAGCACGAACACACCGAGCGTTGCCAGCGTAAGACTATGACCAGGAATAGCTTTAACTTCCCCGTTTTTACCATATTTACCAATTCGGGGACCTAAAATTAGAGCTCCTACAAATGCTGCTGAACCTCCTACCATATGAACTACTGATGATCCTGCAAAATCGTGGAAAGGAGTAGATAATTGGCTTAACCATCCGCCACCCCATGCCCAATGGCCGGATATAGGATAGATAACCAAAGAAATTACAGCACTGTAAATAAGATATGCATTAAATTTTGTTCGTTCAGCCATTGCACCAGAAACAATTGTTGCTGCAGTTGCTGCAAATACAGTCTGAAAAATCAGAAACGCAAAGTCCGGCATATCTGTCCTGTAGGTTCCTGTACTGAAAAAATCGAAAGAACCAATAAATCCATTATTGGTGCCAAACATTAATCCAAATCCTATAAACCAGAAAGCAATTGTACCGATAACAAAGTCCATCAGGTTTTTAAAGAGAATATTCGTAGTGTTTTTGGAGCGGGTGAACCCTGCCTCAACAAGTGCAAACCCTGCCTGCATAAAAAATACAAGTGCTGCGGCTATTAATACCCATACTGTGTTGAGTGAAAAAGCATAATCAACCAATGCAGTTTCCAACGATCCTATTTTTTCGGCCATCGCAAGCGTATCGGCCATGAGTAAAGAATATGTCATGATTTTAGTTTTAGATTAATAATTACTCTCCTCCAGGATTGTATAGTGACTTATCGCCTTCTTCACCAGTGCGAATCCGGTATGAATCTTCGATATCCGAAACAAAGATTTTTCCATCCCCTATTTCTCCGGTTTTGGCTGACTCCATTATAGCATCAATGGTTGGCTTAAGAAATTTATCACGGCAGTAGATTGAAATCAGTATACGCTCAATCGTACTGGTGTCATATGCAACACCACGATAAATACGCCCCTCATGAGCATTCCCTTTTCCTCTGACATCCCAGAAGGTGAAGAATTCGATGCCGGCTTTATGCAAAGCTTCCTTAACATCATCGAATTTTGTCTTACGAATGATTGCTTCTATTTTTTTCATGTGTTTTGGGTATTAAGTATTAATTCCTATTTAACAGTTTGCGTTAACAAGGTTAAAAGCTTATTCCGATAACAAGATTTAATTGCTCTTTATCCGGATTTACTGATAGTGCGCCTGATACCGGTAACGAAAAACTATCAGTGATCTTTAATTCTTTGCTGGCTTTAAGTCCTATGTTGCATACAGCGAAAACATCGTCGCCATTATCTTCATACGTAGTATGCCATCCATTGCCGGCACCGGCAAAAACACCAAAGTTTTTAAATGCGTAGGCAGCTTCAAAATACATATCGCCACCGCCGGGTTTGTTGGCAGGTCCACCATTTGATGCATCATTAATAATGTAATTACCCGATAAGGTCAGATTCTTTATCGTATAAGCCGCATTGATTTCAAAAGCATGACTTGAAGTATCCCCCTGGAACTGGAAATATGGGGTGCTCTGATAGAAATAATCAGTTACACCTAAAGTTAATCCAAAGCCAAAAGTGTAAGATGTATAGAGATCCAATTCGGCAACATCGGTATCAAAATGAAAACTGGTTGAGCCCCAGGCTCCCAGCGTAAATCCTCCCGTTGAAAATTTCATCCAAGGTTGAATGTTCGGGCCGGTTCCAACTTTTGAACCACGCCATACATAAGAACTAACTACATCCGCTCCTAACGAAAACGGTGATTTTTTTTCCTCTTCCTGGGCATATATAGATACTGAGATTAATACCGTCATTAGAAGAACAAACATTTTTTTTGTACGTAGTGCTGTTTTCATAATCATCAATTTTATGGGTTAGTAGAACAATTAATTATTTTGCAAAAATACTATTTATTTCGATACACCCCCATTTTTTTTATTATCTATTCTATTTTATATCTTTTTTAAATAACATACCCCCATTTTTTTATATGCATTTATGTTTTTTATGCATTTTATTTTGTATTACCCCCTATTATTAAAATAGTGTAATTATAAAAACAATTTCAGTTTTCGGCACATAAAAGTGTATTATATATTACAACCCCCGAAAAAATTACTATCGGTTTTCTGGCACAACTAATGGTCAGTTTTTATGTTTCGTTCGTAATGTTTAAATTTAATAGCCTGTTTCTTAAGCTAAATCGTATGATTTTATCAGCCGTTACTACTTTTCGAGATAAAATCCTAAATTTACACGATCATTAACATACATGTTTATGCTAGCCGAACTTCAGCACATTACCAAATATTACGGACAACCTGGCTCATCCATCTGCAACCATGTTTTAAAAGATATTTCGTTTCAGATTGCAAATAATGAACGAATTGCAATTGTTGGCCCATCTGGATCTGGTAAAAGCACTTTACTCAACATCCTTGGTACGCTCGACAAGCCTTCAGCAGGGAAAGTAGTGTTGGATGGAAATGCTGTTGACCAAATGCAAGAAGTCCAACTGGCCGAAATCCGGAATACTTTCCTGGGTTTTGTTTTTCAGTTGCATCATTTGCTACCGCAGCTCACGCTTCTCGAAAATGTAATGCTTCCGTTATTACCAAGAAACGATCATCAATACAAGGTTTCAGCCAATGAACGTGCGTTAAAATTGATTGACAGGGTTGGATTATCTAATCGCTTACATCAGTACCCTTCGCAGCTTTCAGTAGGTGAATGCCAGCGAACCGCCGTAGTGCGGGCACTTATTAATAAACCACGATTATTGCTTGCCGACGAACCAACCGGATCGCTTGATGCAGCCAACGCCGATCAACTCTCAAATTTGTTAGCGGAGCTTAATCGAGAACAAAATGTCGCAATGATAATTGCTACTCATTCAATGGAATTGGCTAAAAAAATGGATAAGATATACCAGCTCCGGGAAGGGAGATTAGTAATAAGTTAATAGAAAATGGAAAAAAGTTAATGGGTTTTGACTTCGTCTGGATTTTTGACATTAAAATCACAAAATGAGTTGTGAAAAAGTAATTGCTGAAACCCTCCCCCTTTGATTTTTACATTTTGACTTTTTTTTCAAAAACCTTTGAATCCCAATCCACTTGAACCCTTTATGTCAATTTTCTCCCTGATTCTCCGAAACCTGCATTATTACCGCAAACCATACCTTTCAATACTGGCTGGCACGGTTATCAGCACAGCTGTTCTTACCGGAGCCTTGGTAGTTGGCGATTCAGTGCGTTATAGCCTCATTCAGCTTACAGATATACGACTTGGAAAAACCAGGTTTGTAATTGAGTCGGGCGATCGTTTTTTCAGGCAACAACTTGCCGGCGAACTAACTTTGCATACTAAAAACCTGGTTGCTCCCGTGCTACAGCTCGAGGGAATTGCTGTTAATACAGATAAGAATACCCAGTTGAACCGTGTCGGGATACTTGGCGTTGATGATAATTTCATAAAATTGTGGGATACTCAAACTCAACTTCCTGGTGAAGACGAAGCTATTTTGAGCCGGAATACAGCCGAAAAGTTAAATCTGAAAACCGGAGACGAATTTATTCTGAAAATTCGCAAACTCGCGAAGGCTTCCTCAAATGCTCCTTTTGTGTCAGAAACAGAACCCCTGGTTATTTTTCGTTTGAAAGTATCTGCTATTGCTGATGATCAGCAGATGGGGCGATTCAGTTTGAAAAGCAACCAATCAGCTCCTTATAACATATACATATCCCTGGCAGCTATGTGCCAAAAGCTTGAGCTGACAGGAAACGCCAATTTATTACTTATAACAGATACAAAAAGTGAAGACCTTACAATTCCGATTCTGGATTCCCTGCTTCAACTCACGTGGCAAATTGAAGATGCAGGACTTGAATTCAGGAAATTAACCGAAACCGGTAGCTTTGAAATCCGCTCCGGCCGTATATTTATTGATGATACCATTTCGCAGGCAATAAAAACAAGCATTACCACAGCTAAACCTGTGTTCACCTATCTTGTGAATGCCATTTCCACCGGAAATAAATCAACACCTTATTCTTTTGTAACAGCTTTAGATACGGGCCTTCCCGGCATACAGTTATCTGAACAGGAGATTATTATCAGCGATTGGCTGGCTTCGGATCTGTTAGTAAAACCAGGTGATTCTATCACTTTAACGTATTATAAAATGGGTCCTTTACGAAAACTGACTTCCGACAGCACCCGCTTTTGCATTAAAACCATACTGCCTGTCACAAATCCTTTATTTGACAAAACGCTGATGCCCGATTTCCCTGGCATGTCGGATGCCGGAAACTGCCGTGACTGGGAAACCGGTGCTCCTGTTGACCTGGACAAAATCAGGGATAAAGATGAGGAATACTGGAATGAGTACCGTGGAACACCAAAAGCTTTTATTTCAATACCAGCAGGTCGAAAACTATGGAACAATGCGTTTGGAAATGCAACTGCCTTTCGTTTTAAAGTTGATTACAGCGAAATTAACGAAATAAAAATCGCATTGGTGAACCAGCTGAAACCGTCTGAAAATGGATTGGTGGTTAAAGATGTATACTCCGAAGGCAAATCCGCTGCTGCTAATTCAACTGATTTTGGCGAACTGTTTCTCAGCCTTAGTTTTTTCATTATTGTGGCAGCACTGTTACTGACAGCTTTGCTGTTTTCGCTTCATGCGCAGAAACGTATGTCCGAAACAGCCCTTATGGCTACACTGGGTTTCCACAAAAAATTAATTGTCCGGATACTGTTTCTTGAAGCTATATTGGTAGTGATTGCAGGAAGCATACTTGGAGTTGTTTCAGGAATTTTTTATAACAGTCTGTTATTGCTTGGGCTTAATACATTATGGCAGGATGCTGTAAATACGTCAACCTTGCAAATGCACCTGAAACCATCAACTCTTGTGCTGGGATTTGCAGCAGGTGTAATAGCATCAATGCTGACACTGCTTTTTGTATTGTTGCAAAACCTCCGTAAGCCATTATCTGTGATGATTAAAGGAATTGAAATTCAATCGCCTGCAACAAATCGTTCACGAAAGAAAATCTCTTTTTCAATAGCGATTTTGTTCTTTATTGCCGCTCTTGCAATTATACTATATTCAATAATCTCGACACATGCCGGTGTTTCTGCTCCATTTCTTATAGCTGGCGGGCTTATCCTGGTTGCAGGCACGGCAGCCCTGTATGGCCTGCTTTTACATGCTAATCAAAAGACAAAGAGTGAACTTCCTGGATTTTTAACCCTGATTCTCAGGAATATCAACCTCAAAAGACGTCGTGCTGTTACAGCGGCAGCGTTACTGGCAATAGGTACATTTACGGTGATCATTACCGGCGCCAACAAGAAAACCTTTTACGGAACCGAAAACAGCCGGCATTCCGGAACAGGCGGCTTTCTGTTTTGGGCTGAGTCAACAGTTCCTGTTTTATACGATCTGAATTCATCTGAAGGCAAAGAAAAATACGGACTTTCCGACGAAACCACTCTCGATAATGTGAGGTTTTTACAAATGCTTCGCCTTGATGGTAATGATGCCAGTTGTTTAAATCTGAACCAGGTTTCCCAACCTGCTATTCTGGGGATTAATCCTGAATATCTTGATAAGCAGCAATCATTCAGCTTTTTAAAACTTGAGTCAGCAGTCAGCAGTCAACATCCCTGGCTGGCTTTGAGCACTCCGCTGGCTCCGGGAATCATTCCCGGATTTGCAGATCAAACGGTGATTGTGTGGGGATTGCAAAAAAAGATAGGTGATACTTTGTTCTATACTGCCGAAAGCGGAAAGGTATTTGGCGTAAAAATCATTGGAGGATTGGCAAACTCTGTATTCCAGGGGAATGTGCTGATTTCAGCTGAACTTTTCAGCCAATATTTTCCATCAGTAGGAGGTTCCAGTGTCATGCTGCTGGATGGTGAGTTTACAAAACGCACTCAAATATCAGATCGCATGACTTACCTTTTTCAGGATTACGGAATGGTGATAACACCGGCATCAGAACGGCTGGCGCAATTTAATTCCGTTGAAAGCACATACCTTTCGGTATTTATGCTTTTAAGCGGCCTTGGTCTTATTATAGGTACTATCGGATTGGGTGTTGTGCTGTTGCGTAATCTGGGTGAGCGAAAACAGGAAATCGCCATTTACCAGGCCATTGGGTTTAAACAAAGCTATATCCTGAAACTTATTTTAACTGAAAACCTTTATATTCTGCTTGCAGGCATGGGCATTGGCATAATTGCAGCTTTTGCAGGAATTCTACCTTCGTTCCTTTCGCCTGCATTTCAGTTTCCGGTAACTTATCTGTCTGCAATTATTCTGCTGATATTTTTGAATGGTTTTATGTGGATATATTTCCCCATACAAACTGTAATGCGGAAAAACCTGATCCAGACATTACGGAAAGAGTAATATATTGTAATAGAATTCATCCATAATACTATGCCATCACAAGTAATTGGATTATATTTGTTGTTGTAAACTTGTAACTCTGTGTAAAGTTTCACCAGGATGAAGCCCTGGCTGCGAAAACCACCGATTGTATGATAAAACTTAAAACCATATATGAGCGGGTAATTTTATTGCTTTCTATTTCAGCAATCATATTCCTGCTGCTCTTTACATCCTTATATTTTTATACCCTGATCCAGGAAAAACAGGTTTATGATTCGGCTCAAGCACAATTCTATAACGAAGTTGAATCATTGCTCGATCTGAATTCAGAATCAATGCGTATAGCAGTTAACGATTTTACACGTTCCGATGATTTGGTTGAATTTACTAAAACCAGAAGCACCAAATGGTATAACGAGCATATTATTGGAGCAATTAACAGCCTGAAGGTCGATTATATTTGCGTTTACGATACTTCATTCAACATTATAAGCGAAACATCTTCTCTCAAAATTTTATCCCGCCGGTTTATCCCGCGTGCTGCCGTTGCTGAGATGAAAAAACTACGCTATTCAAATTTTTTCCTTTATACAACCGAAGGACTGGTGGAGGTAAGCGCAGCATCTATTCATCCTACTTTCGACCGCGATCACAATAAAACAGACCCATCGGGATATGTATTCCTTGTTCGGTTCTGGGATCAGTCGTTTAAAACCAAACTGAGTAAAATTACAAGTTCGCGTGTTAATTTTCAGCAACTATCAGATGAAAAATACAATATTGACCGCAGTACCCTTTCAGTTTCGAAAAACCTGACTGCTGCTGATAACAGAACTGTTTCTCATATCGTTTTCAGCCGTCCTTTTAATCTTAATTTTCAAACGTCCAAAACACTGTTGCTCATTACAGTTATCTCATTTATGCTGGGTATGGTTGCGTATCTGATGTATGCCAGGATTTGGATATATCAACCTCTTAATTTAATTACCAGGATATTGGAATCAGAGAACAGCAGTTCAATTAAAAAGCTTCAGCAATCAGCCGGGGAATTCAGCTATATCGGGGTATTGTTTGAAGATTATTTCAATCAGAGAAAAACACTTGAACTGGCAAAGCAAAAAGCAGAAGAAAGTGACAAACTGAAATCAGCATTTTTATCAAATATAGCTCACGAAATCCGGACTCCTATGCACGGAATTCTTGGTTTTGCCGATATGCTCAAAACAGCTTCTCTTTCGCCTGAGCAAATGCAGGAATACATCACAATTATTGAGAAAAGCAGCGCCCGCATGCTCAATACTATTACCGATCTGATTGAGATTTCCAGAATTGAATCTGGTCAAACGGAAGTAAACCTGTCATTAGTAAATGTTGACGGACAATTAGATAGCATGTATGCAATTTTTAAACCGGAAGCCGATAAAAAGGGAGTTCATCTCGTAATTAACACAGGTTCGGAAATTGAAGAATCGCACATACGAACTGATCGCGAGAAGCTTGATACTATTATTACCCAGATCCTTAAAAATGCCATTAAGTACACTAAAAAAGGATTCATTGAGATAAGTTATACTCACAAAGGAACCTTTATAGAATATAGTGTTGAAGATACCGGTATAGGTATTGAGAAAGATAAGCAACAAGCTATATTTGGTCGTTTTACACAGGCCGACAATTCCTTATCAAAAATTTATGAGGGTGCAGGTTTGGGACTATCCATAACCAAGGCATATGTAGAGATGCTTGGTGGCACCATCTGGGTTGAAAGTGAACCGGGAAAGGGCTCAACGTTTTATTTCACCTTACCGGTTGCTATCAGGAATTAATAATTTTCTCCGCCCGGCACTTCTGTTTACTGAAATTCAACAATGGTAAACTATTCCCTTTAACCATAAATCCATACACCTGTATTGATATAACCTGTATCCGAAAGCTGTTCAAGCATAAACGAAGCCACGTTAGCCCTGGATATCTGGGGATTGCCTTTCAGGATGGTTTTTTGATTTCCGTGCTTTAATCTCCCTGTTTTTGGTCCGTTGGTGAGACCTGCCGGACGCACCAATGTCCATTGCAGATTGCTCTTCGCAATACGCTCCTCATTGGTTGTATGATCAGCAAGTGGAACCCGAAGCATTATATCAGCAATAAAAAACCTGATAAGCCGCCTCATAACAAATCGGCTATCGCCTGCGCCAAGGCTCGATAAATAAATAAAACGCTTTACACCTTCAGCCTCCATCAGGGTTGCAATATTGTCAATTCCTGTCATAATTTCAGTTGAATGCCTGGTTAACGAACCTCCACCCAGCGTTGAAAGAACTGCATCAGAACCAGCAATTGCCTCTTTTAGCTTACCGGTATCGTTTAAATTTCCGGTTATAACTTTCAGATTTTGGTGTTGCAACACCAAGGATCCCGACCTGCGGATATAAGCTTTAACCTGGTGACCTTTAGCTAATGCCTGTTCGGTAAGTATAGTGCCTGTTTTACCATTGGCACCGAAAATAACTACTTTCATTAATTGTGGCTGTTTTTAAATGTTTTTGTGTAATGCAGAACTTGTTTAACTCTTGTTTATATAATTTCCGGAAACTATATATTAATTGTAAAAAACAGAAAAGTAGATAAAAAGTTCTGCACAGATTATTTTATTGTGCATGGCTATTCATTCCATTATTCATAATTTTGAATTACTGCTTTCTGCACTTCTCCCTGGCAAAATTATAATTATTAAAAACAACAGGAATCTTTTAAATAACTTTGACGAACTTAGCGGCCAGATAATCCTGTTTAGAGCAGCAGTTTTAATTTAACTATTCCCTGGTTTTACTCTCATCGCACTTTCACCGTCAAAAGCAAAGAACCTGTAGCGTAATTCCAGTCAGACACATTCCTGAATTCAATTTTATAGAATCATGAAAAAAGAATTACCAATGAGATTTTTCATTCTGATTTCATTTATTTTTTGCGGGTCGGTATTAAACGCACAAAGCCTGGAATTCTCAATACAGAAACAGCAAACAGCTCAACTACCCGGAATATCGGTAAATGGGAAAACGATTATTTCTGCACCGCCAGAAGGATTATGGTCAATAGCAACCGCATGGAAATACAGCTGGCCTACCGATTGGCATCATGCTTTACCAGCATCGTTTGAACAATCGGGTGACTGGCAAATTGTAAAAGGTGAAATAGTTTTACCGCAAGGAACTTTCAAATTGCGTGATGCGTATCGTACTGAAAACGGATTGGTAAAATGCATCCGTCGGTTTGAATGGACCGGGAAAGCGGATATTGATTCAATAACACTTTCAGTCCGATGGAAGGTTTTTGGCGATACCCTGCAAGCATTACTGCCAGGAATATTATATTATGGAAATCCATCAGGCTATAAAAACACACCGGATTGTGTCCCCTATTATTTTGGTAAAGACGGCGAGATGGCCATTTTCGAAGACCACCGGTATCCCATGCCCTTCGCCTGCCTCGAATCCTCGGGCAGCGATAAATTCGGAGCCGTTATCCATACTGTTCCCAGTTCGTTGAGGGATGCAAAACTATTCGATCATTGGTGGTCGATGGGAATAGCTGCACATGGTAGCTTTTCTGAATTTATATTGCTTTCAGGGCCAATTGCTTATAACAAACAGAAAAGTATTGCCAAAGCATTGCAATGCGGCACCATGAAATACGATAATACCTTTATTAAAATGAGCCCTGGAATGGTTATCGAAAAGACATTCTATCTCGATGCTTACCCTCTTTCGTCCACAGGAACTGCGTTTCAGAAACCTGTTCATGATGCAATCAGAATGTATAAACCATTCTATACAGAAGACTTACCTGAATACCAGGATATTATTGACGCAAAGGTTCAGTTTACACAATCACGCTGGATTGAGGGCGATGGCTTTGCCGGGTTTAATATGTACGATAAACGGATGAAACCTCAAATCGTTATGGGTTGGTGCGGCCAGGCTGCTTCGCCGGGATATGCCCTTCAATTGCTCGAAAATAACCAGGCGAAAGTTGCCGGCATTCACGAAATGGTTCAACGGTCGTTGGATTTCCTTTCGACATGCCCGGTTGATGAACAAGGTTTTCCCGTAATTTTTGATACAAAAAGCAAAAAATGGGAAAATCCTGATCCTGTTTCGATGGGACAAGCCATGTACAATTTTGCCAAAGCTGTTGAAAGTGCCCGTATCAATAAACGATACAGAACTGAAAGATGGGAAGATTTTCTGAAAAAAGCCTGTGATGCTGCGGCAAACCGGATCCTCAATCCTGGATGGAATCCCCGTTCAACTGCTGAAGGATTTTATATTGCTCCGCTTGCCATTGCTTCAAAACTATTTAATTCGGAAATCTACCGGAAAGCAGCGTTAAAAGCAGCCGACTATTATGCCCTTCGCCACCTGGATATGAAGGAACCTTACTGGGGCGGAACACTCGATGCTTCGGGCGAAGATAAAGAAGGTGCCTGGGCGGCTTTCCAGGGTTTTCTGAGTGCATATGATCTGACTAAAGATCAGAAATATCTCAACTATGCCCAACATGCCTGTGATGTTTGCCTGAGCTATGTTGTGGTCTGGGATATCCCTTTAACGCCGGGCCGCATGGCTGACCACCAGTTTAAAACCCGTGGCTGGACCGTTGTTTCTCCTCAGAACCAGCACATCGATATTTTCGGTGTTTTCTTTGCTCCGGAAATTTATCGCCTGGGTGAGCTGACAAAAAATAAAGATATGAAACAGCTGGCAAAAGTGATGTTCCTAACCTGCGGACAACTCACAGATCCGTATGGAAGCCAGGGCGAGCAGATGCAACATACAAATTATGCACAGGCTGGCGATATGTCGGATTTGTACCGCTTACGCGGCGGTTATTCCGAGCATTGGACCGTATTCTGGATCACCGCACATTTTCTGAATGCCGCTGCCCGGTTTGAAGAAATGGGAGTAAAATTCTAATCATATAAATCAAAAATGAAATAATGAAACTAAACCTGGTAAATCGAAAAATTAATATCCTGATCCTCGGGCTTTCCCTGTTAAGCTTTAACATGTCAGCCCAAAATCAGCAATTAGCCCTTACTCCGCCTATGGGTTGGAACAGCTGGAACCTAGTTGAAGCTGAAGTGAGCGATCCCCTGATCAGGCAGATTGCCGATGCCATGGTTGCTACCGGCATGAAAGACGCAGGTTATCAGTATATAATTATTGATGATTACTGGGTCGGAGGCCGCAATGCTACCAATCAGCTATTCCCGGATCAGAAACGATTTCCGGGTGGAATGAAGGTTTTGGCAGATTATGTTCACTCAAAAGGGCTGAAACTGGGTATTTATTCTGATGCAGCTGAATATACCTGCGGAGGCGTTACTGCAAGCTATGGTTTTGAGGAACTGGATGCGCAAACCTTTGCCGACTGGGGAATTGACTACCTGAAATACGATTATTGCAACGCTCCTGAAGATGTTACCACTGCATTTACCCGCTATAAAAAGATGGGCGATGCTTTACAGAAAACCGGTCGCCCGATTGTATATGCCATTTGCGAATGGGGACAGCGTAAACCCTGGTTATGGGCGCGTGCAGCAGGCGGACATTTGTGGCGTACCACGTGGGATTCGCGCGATGTGTGGCAATCGAATGATAAAGATCTTACCGGTGTAATGGAAATATTCGATCAGCAAAAAGACCTTGCTCAATTCGCCGGTCCCGGTGGATGGAACGATCCCGATCTGTTGATGGTTGGTTTGTACGGAAAAGGGAAATCCTCGTCGGTACGCGGTCGTTTTAAAGGATGCAGCACTGTTGAATACCGTACACATTTTGCGCTTTGGGCAATGCTTTCAGCTCCGCTTATCGTTAATCTTGATGTGCGTTCCATGGACAAGGAAACCTCGGATATTCTCCTAAATAAGGAAATTATAGCTATTAACCAGGACAGCCTTGGCAAGCAAGCCATTACACTGTTTATTCGCGACAGCATACAGGTTTTGAAAAAAGAACTACAAAACGGAGATGTAGCTGTTTGTGTGTTTAACCGCTCGGAACAGCCGGCTTCCTTTAATTTC
>JFJP01038222.1_pt1 | contig 18846 bp, 14 predicted proteins | sample 431651 | NCBI WGS metagenome assembly JFJP01 (sample SAMN02602958, study PRJNA72255) | Microbial mat metagenome, whole genome shotgun sequencing project. | biome: fresh water; feature: sink hole; material: water; isolation source: purple microbial (photo- and chemosynthetic) mats found in...
AAGAGGAAATTGCTCGGGCTCAGCTTGTTGGCGACGGCCGCAGCTCCATGTCCGACGACAAGATCAAGGAAGACAAGATCCGTCCGATCGCCACCGACGATGCCGTTTACACGGTTCCGGTTGTGATGGCCGAGTCTGTCACGGTTGCTCAGATGATCGACGCCATCATTCTTGGCCGCAAGAGCTACCAGGGTACTGGCACTCCGACATTCTTCACAACTCCTGACATCAATGGCGACATGCTCCTTCTGAAGGACAGCACTGGCCGGAGACTGTACAACACCGAAGCTGATCTGGCCGCTGGCATCCGTGCTCGCGAGATCGTTGAAGTTCCGGTCATGGAGAACAAAATCGTTGTTACTCTTCCTGCGGCACCTGGCGTTGCTGGTAGCCAGAAGCGCCTTATCGGCGTCTCTGTCAACATGAGCGACTACTCTCTTGGCGCAGACAAGGGCGGCGCTGTTGCCATGTTCGACGACTTCGACATCGACTTCAATCAGTACAAATACCTGATCGAAACTCGTTGCTCTGGTGCGTTGACCATGCCTCACTCTGCCATCGCCTACTGGAAGACCGAAGCGATCGCGCCCCTCTAAGTCTTGATCAACAAATTCAAAATGGAAGGAGGTAGCCTATTATGGCTAAGTTTTCTGGCATGATAGGTTATGCCATCCAGAGCGAGACTGCCCCAGGGGTCTGGGAAAATCAAATAACCGAGAAGAGTTATCGAGGTGATATTCTTCTATCTCAACAGAGATGGGAGAAGACGGAGAACGCTAATAACAATCTCAACCTCGATAACTCTATCTCGGTTATCGCAGATCTCTATGCCTATGCAAACTCTGGATTTATAAAATACATTGTATTGCATGGGCAAAAGTGGAGTGTTAAATCACTTGCTATTAACAGACCTCGAATCGTTCTACAGATTGGAGGGCTTTACAATGGCGGGTAGTAGGCTCGACTTGCATGCTATTCTAATCGGTATTCTCGGGACAGGAGGCAGCGCCGTATCCCGTGTATATTTCCAACCACCGGCCTCGATTAGGATGGAGTATCCATGCATTATTTATAAACGTTCCAATCGGAAGGACTTCTTCTCGAACGATCGAATATATTTAGGCATGAAGCAATATCTAGTCACGGTGGTAGATAAGAACCCCGATTCCCTAATACCCGACAAGGTATTAGATCTACCATATTGCTCTGTTTCCACACACTTTGCGGTAGACGGTCTGAATCATGATGTCTATACGCTATATTACTGAAAAGGAGAAAATAATCATGAGTAGATTAGCTTGGGACGCCACTGGTGAGAAATTTGCCGAAGCTGGTATCAAATACGGTGTACTGTACCCCATGTCCGGTGGCGTTTACAGCGCTGGCGTGGCCTGGAATGGTCTGACCTCAGTAGGCGAAGCTCCTACTGGTGCAGAAGCTACGCCCTTCTATGCCGACAATCAGAAGTACCTTGAGATCATGTCCGCGGAAGAATTCGCTGGCACTATCGGCTGCTATACCTATCCCGATGCCTTCAAATCCTGCGTCGGCGAAGGCGCCCTTACCACTGGTATTTCCATTGGGCAGCAGACACACACCAAGTTCGGCCTTGTGTATCGTACAGAGATCATCAACGACACAGAGGGCGTAGACTATGGCTACAAACTTCACATTGCCTACAACGCTCTCGCTGGCATCTCTTCTCGGGACCACACGACAATCAACGATTCTCCCGCGTTTGAGGAACTGAGCTTCGACTTCACGGCGACCAAGGTTAACGTGACCGATTCGAGCCCGACAGCTCATTTGGTTATCGATTCTTCGAAGGTTAGCGCAGTAACACTGGCGACATTCGAAGACATTCTGTTCGGAACTGTTGGCGTCGATCCTCGCCTTCCTCTTCCGGACGAAATCAAAGCCCTGTTTATCGGCGGAGCACCCTCTGCGATCACCGTGTCCATCCTTCCTGCTGACGATGCAACTGCGATTGTTGTTAGCGCGAATGTTGTTCTCACGTTCAACAACCAGATCGTGGAAGAAGCAATCACCGTTACCTCTGCTGCAGGGGTACTCATCGCTGGTGCTAAGACTTGGGACACGGCTGGAAAGGTTCTTACTTTCGATCCGACCTCGAACCTTTCGGCTGCCACAATGTACCTCGTCACGGTTGCTGGCGTAGTGGATATTTACGCGCAGACACTTGCTGCCACCGTCAAGAAGTTCACCACGGCGTAATATCCTCAATGATATTGGAGGCCCTCTGAAATACGGGGGTCTCCTTTATTAAATCAAATCATAATAGTAGAAGGAGATTAGTACTATGTTGAAACAATCCGTATCCTATACCGACTATGATGGTAATCAGGCCACCCTCATCTGCTACTTTCACTTGAACAAGTTCGAATGGTTGGAACTTGAGACGTACACCAAGGGTGGACTCATTCAAAACCTCGAAAGTGCGTTGGAAACTAACAACGCAAAGAAGACAATTGATCTCCTGAAGAAAATCATCCTTCGTGCCTATGGCGAGAAGAACCCTGAGACTGGTGTCTTTGAAAAGGACGACGACCGGGCCATTCGTTTCAGCAAGACCGAAGCCTTCAGCGAACTTTTCTATGATCTCGCATATGACGAGACGAAATCCAGAGAATTCTTCCTTGGACTCATCCCTCCCGAAGTTCGCGCGAAGGCCCAGGAAGAACTCGACAAGGCGAAGACTGTGTCATTTCCCGTTAAGAGGATCGAGGAATAGGAGGTCTGAATGCTTGAGATAATAGTACCAGAGAATGAGTTCTATCATCCTGGGAAGAACAAATTTATCACAGTTCCTTCTTGCACACTATCTCTCGAGCATTCATTGATCTCCATTGCTAAGTGGGAATCAAAATGGCACCAACCTTACCTAAATGCCCAGAAGAGAACCTCAGCGCAAGAGTTGGATTATGTACGATGTATGGTCATCGGAACTGTTAAGAATGACTACGTGTTCTCAGCGCTTTCGCCTGAGAATATTAAACAGATCCAGGAATACATCGACGACACAATGACGGCTACGACTTTCTCAAAAACTCCACATTCAACGTCAAAACAGATAGTCACAGCGGAGATTCTATATTCACGGATGTTTGCCAATAATATTCCTATGGAATGTCAAAAATGGCATTTAAATCGTCTACTTTGTCTTATACGAGTCTGTGATGCAAGTGGTGCTCCGCCATCTAAGATGAGCAAAAAGGACACAGCAGCGCGCTATGCTGATCAAAATGCTCTACGTAGGGCTCAGTTTAAATCAAAAGGTTAGTTCTATAACAATTGAGGAGGAAAATAGGCATGATTAAAATGACTCAACGTGGGTCTTTTAGGAATGCCGAACGATTCTTCGATAACAGCAAAAATCTCAGTCGTAGGCTTAGAACCGCGTTCGAGAGATATGGCGCACAAGGAGTCGAAGCGCTTCGATCGGCGACCCCTATAGACAGTGGCCTAACTGCAGACAGTTGGTCATATACCATTGAGAAATGGGGGATTGGATTCAACAATTCCAACATTCAAGGTGGTTACTCTGTAGCGCTTTTAATTCAGTATGGGCATGCTACAACAAGAGGTGCATATGTTGAGGGTATCGATTTCATTAATCCTGCTCTTAAACCCATATTTGATTTAATCGCTATAGAGTGTTGGAGGGAGGTTCAAAACTTATGAATAACGACAAGATTGACAGACGGATAGTGGAGATGTCTTTCGAGAATGATGAGTTTGAGGAAGGCATCTCCAAATCCAAAAATAGTTTACAACAGTTTTCAAAAGCCCTCAAGAATTCAGATATTGGCGGAGGATTTGTCGGTCTTGATAAATCCATAAGCTTTATGGCTAGATCGTTTTCTGTTTTTGAACAAATTGCAGTTGGCGGCCTTCGTAGGATTGGTGAATCTGCAATTACTGCTGGCGCTCAACTTGTAAAATCTTTGACAATTGGGCAAGTCAGTAGTGGGTTTACCGAGTATGAAATGAAGATGAACACGATACGGGCAATCATGAACTCTACAGGAGAAGCCGCAATCGATGTTCGCGAGAAACTTAAAACTCTCGACGACTATGCCGATAAAACGATTTTCAGCACCAAGGACATGTTTGACAATTTGGCGACATTCACGAATGCTGGAATTCCGTTAGAAAAAGCTACAAAGGCCATGATCGGTATTGCTAATGCTACGGCTTATGCAGGACAAGATGCTAACGCGGCCATGTACGCATACAGAAACTTCTCAGATGCCATTTCAAATGGGTTCATGTCCTTAACGGACTGGCGATCGATCAGCCGTATTGCTAAGATCGGAACCGTTGAATTAAGAAAAGAAATCCTTAAAACTGCGGTAGAATATGGAACTTTAAGTCAAGCCCAGATTGACTCTGGTGAAGTTACGACTAATTTTGAAGACACATTGCAAAAACAATGGATGACCGCCGAGGTAGTAACTGCCGTTCTTAATAAGTACGGCGACGCTACAACGGAAGTTGGAGCAAAGGCATGGAAAGCAGCACAGGAAGTACGAACATTCTCCGGCATGATGGAGTCTCTCAAGGCTAGTATCGGGACCCAGTTTGCCAACATGTCCGAACTTATATTTGGCGACTTAGAAGAAGCAAAACGAAACTTTACTTTCTTAAACACAATTATGACAACTGTGTTTACGAGTGGAGTTAAGAGCGCTAATGACATGATCGCTGGCGTCAAGGAACTTGGTGGAATTGAGAACGTATTCGAAGGGCTTAAGAACGTTGTGCTCTCGCTTCTCTCAATTATTAAACCGATCGCTAAAGCATTCGACTCGATCTTTCCGCCAAAGACCAAACAACAATTGGCGTTACTCACAAAAATATTCAAGGACTTCACCGAGAGTTTAATAATTGCCGATTCAACTGGAGATAAGATCAGAAGAACTTTTGCTGGTGTGTTTGCTGTTATTGATATTGGTTGGCAACTCGTAAAGTTTCTTGGTAGTGCGGTTTTTGAACTTGTCAAGGTTTTTATACCACTTGGAGACGGTATCTTAGATTCTTCTGCGTCTCTTGGAGACCTCCTAGTTAATATTAATAAGGCTATTAAATCCTCTATGCTTTTCCAATATGCTATACTAACAGTTAAAGCTGTTGCGACTCTTCTTCGCGAGCAACTTTCAAAGACCATCGAAATTGTCAAAGAATTCATTACTGGTTTGTGGAACGCCGAAGATCCAATTGAGTATCTGGAGAATGCAGGAAAACAAGTCTTTTCTGGTTTCATCGCTGGAATCAAAATGGTAGTGTTCTGGCTTTCTGACAAGCTCACAAAAGCAGTAAAAGGTGTTACCAAATTCTTCAACACGAACTTTGACGAATCTGTTGGTATTTGGCCTACAATTCTTGAAGTTTTGAAAGAGGTTATTGCGTTTATTAGTGAGAAGGCTACTACCGGCTTCAAGAGTTTTGGCGAAGCTATTAATGGTCTTAACTTTAATAAAATTGCAACCTTTGTTGTTGGTGGCGTCATACTGATGTTCATTAAGCAATTATCGGACTTGACTGGGGCTATGACCGGATTCACGAATTCGCTGTCTGGAGTAGTTAAAGGCTTCTCGAAGAAGTTCTTTACACCTTCTCAAGCCGGTACAATTCATGAGATAGCAATCACGATTGGTGTACTCGCAGCAAGTATTTGGCTTTTGTCCAAAATCCCGTCAACTGAGTTAGAGAAAGCTCTTTGGGGTTTGGCCAGAGCAATTGGTATATTTGTTATTGCTTATGCATTAATTCAAGGCATAGCTATTGCGTCGAATAATCTATCAAACAAAAAAGAACAGATTCATACTGCCTTTGGTTTAGTTGGTATCGCTGCCGCATTATTAGCCATGGCGGTAGGTATTCAGATTATCAGTAAGATCAATAAGGATGACGTTTGGAACTGTGTCGGAGTACTTGGTGCCCTACTCACCATGATCACTGGTTATCAAGCTCTGTCGACATTAATTAGTAAAATTCCAGGTCAACAGAAAGTTAATACAAATCTACTTGCAATGTCCATTTCGGTGTCGTTACTTATTGGATCGTTGGCCCTTCTCAAATTTATGACTCGCACCGAAATGGAAGCTAGTCTTGGAAAATTGGCCACAATCATGCTTGTCATTACTGGTTTAGAAGGTATATTTGCACTAACGGCGCGAGTCGGTAAAGGGAACAAACTCTCTGCCGGTATTCTACAAATGGCTATCGGTATCACAGCCATGATCGCCACAATGAAACTTCTCACCCTTATAGACCAAGGCACCATCAAACAAGGTCTCACGAATCTTGCATACATCACACTTATCATTGCCGGAGTTGAACTTGTGATGGGGTTGGTAGGTCGCGTAAGTGGTGGGTCGAAGGTCCAATCAAAGATTCTTTCCATGTCAATTGGGATGCTCGCAATGATCGGACTCGTTGCTATTGTTGGCAACAAGAAGTATATGACGTCTGAAGTTCTCGACCAAGGAATTACTAATCTTGCTAAGATAGCGGGTATTATTGTTGGTATTCAATTAATGACAGCATTATCAGCTCGTATTGCTGGTGGAAACAAGGTCCAAAAGATCCTTGGTTCAGTTTCATTCACACTGCTCGCCTTCACGGGAATTATCGCCATACTTGGAACGCTCACAGAACCAACCATCGAACAGGGTATCTCAACTCTTAAGAGACTGATTGGTTTAGTTTCAAGCATTCAGTTAATGACGGTTCTTGCATCTAAAATCGGTGGCGGCACACGAATGTTCGGTTCTTTGATCGGTATTACCGTTGCCATTGCCACTCTAACGGGAGCACTTATTCTTTTAACCATACCGGATCAAGATGATCTTCGAAACGCAGTTATATCCTTAACGATTGCTTCTGCTGCGATACTTGCCATATCAATCGCGGTACAGAAAATATTACCGGCCATTGGCGCAGCGGCTAAAGGATCTAACAGTCTTAGGAGCAATGCCGTAAAGATCACATCTAGTCTCCTAACATTTGGTGCGGTTCTCTTTGCAACAGGTGCCTTCTTTACTGTCTTAGGGGTTATGCTACCTACCATAAAACAAATAGGGCCTAAAGATCTTACTGTATTTCTTATTGGTATGACAGCAGTAACCGCATTGTTAGCTTCCTTTGATTACCTCGGGAAGCAGATGACTGATACACAATTTGGAGAACTATATACCAATCTTAAATACGGTTTTATAGCAATGGTAGGAATTATTCTCGCAACTGGGGGCTTATTTTTTACTTTAGGTATTGTTCTTCCTATCATCAAATACGTAACACCACAGGACTTTGCCATGTTCATCATTGCCATGGGCGCATTAACTGGATTGTTATTTGCTACGAATTTTCTTGGAAAGCAGATGACTGACGGACAGTTTGACAAACAATTACATGGTTTTAAAGCTGGATTCAGGGCATTAACCGGAATACTTCTAGCGACAATGGTTCTATTCGGTGGTATGGGTTTGGTGTTTTCTGTTGTCAAAAACGTGACACCAGAGAACTTCGCTATGTTCCTTGTTGGTATGGGAGCAATGACCGGTTTGTTGGCCATAGTAAATGTTGTCGGAAAACAAATGACCGATCTACAACTCGATAAACAGTTACATGGTTTTAAAGCTGGATTTACGGCGTTAACTGGGATTCTTCTAGCGACAATGGTTCTATTCGGTGGTATGGGTTTGGTGTTTTCTATTGTTAAAAACGTAACACCAGAGAACTTCGCTATGTTTCTTGGTGCAATGATTGGCGTTACTGCGATCGTTGCTGGAATTGCCGTACTAGGAAAAGCTTTTGAAGTATTGGGTAAAGGTGGACTTGCGGCCCTTGAAGGTATAGGTATAGCGATTGCTGCAGTAATAGCAATTGTTGGAATCACTACTATAATGGCGATAGCCCTAGATACAATTATCGGAGAGTCGGATTCTCTTACTAAAGGACTCGACCTCCTTATAGAAATTGGCGCTGGAATCGGTCGGTTTGTCGGGTCTATAATTGGTGGTGTTGGCGCCGGAGTCCTTGAAGGAATCGGTATAGGAATCGCCAATTTTGCAAAGTCGCTCGATGGAATCTCTTTCTCTCCAGAAGCACTTCAAGGTATCAAAGATCTTGCAGCAGCCGTATTTGTTATCACAGCAGCTTCGCTTTTAGACGGTCTTGTTAGACTTAACAATTTTGGCACATCTTCAATGGAATTATTTGGTAATCAACTTTCTGGACTGGTTAAAGCATTAAATAAAATCTCTGTAGATGATGCAGACAAAGCATCTCTTACTCTTGCCGCGATGACCCCAATGGCCAATAACCTTAAAGGTTTTGCCGAAGCAGCAAAGATGATTCCACCCAGTGGTGGATTTATTCAGGACTTCTTTGGCGATAAGGATATTGGGGAATTTGGTCGAGACCTTGCCGATCTTGTCGATGCATTTGGTATTTCTAGTGTTCTACAAGCCAATCACTCGAGCGACGTTCTTACAGCCATGAAACCAATGATCGAAAACCTTAAACTATTTGCCAATGCTGCCCAAGGAATTCCAAATAGTGATGGTACATTGGCAAAATGGATTGGTGACAATCAAATCGATGAATTTGGTCGAGATCTCGTTAGAATGGTTGCTGCATTTGCCTCTATTTCAATCAGATTTACCGTCTACGCATCCGAAGTATTGCAAGCTATGACGCCGATGATACAGAATATTAAAGACTTTGCCGAAACTGCTAGAGGGATTCCCGATAGTGGCGGCGAATGGGCTAAGTTCTGGGGCGACAATACAGTCGATGGGTTTTCCACACAACTCACTAATGTTATTGAGCTTTTTGCAGGTTTAAACGCCGAAAACATCAAGCTGGCTGTTATCAATCTCGCAACAATGAATACTTGGATGCTTCCAAATCTCATAGCGTTCTCGAATTTTGCTGGTACTCTAACAGCATTTGACAACTTTTCACTGAGTGTCTTTTCTGACGATCTAGCCGCTTTTGTTAATAAGTTGAGGAATGTTGACTTTACTGTAGTTGCGCCTGCGGTTGCCGCTATGGGACTTATTACAGAGTCCTTCCAAACATTGGGCGCCGATGTATTAGAGAATGCTAGGCTATCATTCAAGAACAACAAAGAACCCTTCCAAACACTAATTGCATCCATTCTCTCCGAGCCAACTGAAAAAATCGTGGACCAGAAGAAAATTCTTGTCGGTAAGATCACCTCGGTCTTTGCGGCAGTTGTTGACAACAGTGCTGGTTACGTTAAGAGTTTCAGAAATCTCGGCGAGAACATGGTTAATGGTCTAATTGATGGACTCGAAAGAAGAAGACCAACCGCAGTCACAATCACTAAAAATGTCATTGGCGCTGTCATTTTCGAAGCATATAAAACAGCCGAGTCAAAATCTCCTAGTAAGGTTTTTGAAAGATTAGGAGAGTATTTCACGCTTGGTTTGGCCCAAGGTATCGAAGGCGAGACCGATGCTGCTGTGAAAGCTAGTTCTGACATGGCTAGAGCAGCCGACGAAGCAGTCCGTAACACTCTAGGGATCCATTCAAATGCCGATACTCAAATAGAGAACGGCAAATATGCTGGTGGCGGACTGATCGAAGGAATTGAAACCGTCTATGGCAAAGTTAAAACCGCTTTCGATAAAGTAGCCACTACGGCACTCACTGCGACAGCCGATACACTTCAAAATGGAATGCCTGCTATACAAGAAAAACTCCAGCAACTTGGTGTCCCAGTTAATCAGTTGACCTCTATGTTTAGCGCCGAAGCTGCTGGTGGCATTGGAGGCTTTCTTGGAAAAGTCGAGGACACAATCAAAGGTACCACAGATGTAATTAAAGCTGCTACAGACGGTGGAACAGATGCAGGTAATGCGTATGGTTCTGGATTGGCAGGTGGAATCACTGGGTCCACCAAGATTGTTAAAACCGCACTCGACAAACTCAAGGAAGTCTTCCAAGACAAAGAGTTCTATGGTACCATCAATGTTTCCGAAGAACTTAAAATGCTTCAAGATCTTCGTAAGAAGACCAAAGCTTCTTCGGATGAAAAGAAGCAGATCGACAAAGAGATCTATACCAGACTCAAAACAATTAATGCCGCTCAGACTTCATATATCGATGGGACAAAGAAGGCGCAGAAAGACGCACTCAAAGAGAAGGAAGCTCTCGACACTGGTTACAAAGCTGATGTAAATGCAGAACTCGAAGCGGCAGAGAAAGAACGGGAACAGACTCGCAAAGAGTATGCCGACAAGCAAACTGCAATCAATGAAAAGCTCATATCTGACATCGATGCTCAGAACAAAGCGTATGAGAGTGCTGTTAAATCTCGGGCAAGTGCAATTGTTAATTCTTATAGCCTGTTTGCAAAAATCGAACCGCCTAAAGAGAAGGTCTCTGGATTCTCACTTCTAAAAAATCTACATGATCAGAACGATGAACTTACCAAGTGGAAACAGTCTCTTAAATTACTAGAAGATCGCGGTGTCGGAACCGCACTTATCGAAGAACTTCAGGCTATGGGCCCATCCGCAAACGCCGAACTCCGAGGTCTCCTTTCTCTTACCGATGAACAACTTACAGAGTATGTTGGGTTATTTGATCGTAAGTATTCCTTTGCAACTAAGAAGGCAGAAGAAGAACTTGTAGGTTTGAAAACCACCACTTCAACAGAAATTCAACGACTTAACACACAAGCCGCCACAGATCTTGAAGGTTTGAAGACAGTGTTTGATAGTACTATTACAGAAATCAACGAGAACACATTAACAAAACTTGGCGAACTCGAAACAAAGTACGATGAATCTCTTGATAAAATTAACACTACTCTCACGACTAACCTAACAACCATAAAAAACCAGTTCGAAACAACTATGAAGACCGTTAACGGTTTGACCGAGACCGAGCTTCTTGCAATGGTGGCAACTAACGACAAAAATCTTAAACAACTTAATATCGACACCACTAAAAGACTTGGGGAACTCGAAAAGACATTTGACACAAGTGCAACCAGCATTATGTCTTCTTGGTCGTCAAATCTTAAGAAGATCATACCGAACACAATCTCAACATTTAACGATCTAATGCCGTCGCTAAAAACTGCATTTAATACGGCTGGGACGAATGCTACTAGCGGTTTTGTTCAGGGTATGCGCGATAAGAATGGCATAGTTATCACCGAAGCCCAATATCTCGCTAACACTGCTATAAAAACCACAGAAACGACACTGCAAGTTAAGTCGCCGAGTAAAGTCTTCGAGGGAATTGGTCAGTTTGTCAGCATGGGTTTTGCAAATGGTATCACAAACTATGCTCAACAAGCTGAAAAAGCAACTGAGGAGATGGCTCGAGGGCCCATTGCAGCCGTGTCAGAAGCATTGGCAAACATGGAAGAGTCAAACGATCTGTCTTTCACTATCACACCTATTGTTGATCTGAGTGCTGTTCGTTCTACAAACCTTTCAAAACTTCTAAGTACGCCAGTTACTCTTGGCGCCGCCTCGGGTAAGATGGCTGCTGAGACAATTCAAAATGGAAGTAGAATCGCTCAACCTTCAGTGGCTACTCCTGAAACTACCACAAATAATAACACAAATAGTCCTAACATTGTCATGAACAATAACTTCTCCGTCCGTAACGACAGCGACATCCGAAAGATTAGCCAGAGTTTGGGCACACTCATAGACCGGTACAATAATGCAAAGGGGGTAGCTGTCGTATGATAGGCGCATTCAAGTTCAACAATGTGGAAAGTAGCATATTTTCGCTAGTCTGCAAATCTGTCAAACGGCCTCTACTCCCCGCTGCAAAAATTCGACGGATTCAACCCGTTGGCGCCTCCGGAGTCTATGACTTTGGAATCAACGAACACGACATGCGTAGGGTGACTATGCGCATAGCGTACATTGGAACATCTTACGAGGAACTTCGTACTAGAGCAAGAAGCATTGCCGCGTGGCTAAGTGTACCTACTTGGTCACAACTCATCATCAACGATGAGCCTGACAAATACTATCTCGCAAAGGTTACGGACGAAATCGACCTAGCAAGCCTGTGGGGGTCTGGTACAGCCGAAATCACCTTCGACTGTCAACCCTTCGCATATTCTGTTACGGAGACGGTTGAGGAGTTTACGGTGGATAATACCCTCGTTTCTCATCCGTTTACCAATCCAGGAACCCGTGAAATAAACTGCAATAGCCCACAAGGCAGTGTGTTCAAAATCGAAATTAGTGGGACCTGGACAAGCGTGCTGTCTATGTCAATGAATGGCGACCTTCTTACATTTACGCAAGCAAGTTCGTCAGGAACGTTGATAATTGACAACGTAGAAATGACCGCGATGAATGGCACAGCTAACAAATACCAATATTTGGGATTAGACACAGACACGTTTTTTAGACTAGTTCCAGGCGTTAATTCATTTACAATAAACGGCGCCGGAACGTACAATCTCACAGTCAGAATTCGATATGTTTCTCTTTGGTTATGACAAGGAAAGGAGGGGAGACCACGCATGGTACATATTCTTAACTCGTCTCTTGTTCGTCTAGGGTCTCTAAAATACGTCCTTAGCGCTGAGAGACTCGAGGAAATCAATGGCGAAAACACCTTAGATTTTAGCGCAGTTCTAGATGGCAGAACCGCCAGTCTTATTACGGATACGTCCGTATTCGAGACTGAGGGTCAATATTTCGATACTGCCTATATCAAGAAAAGCGCGAATGAGGACAACACGTTTAGCATTGATATCGAAGCAGAACATGTGTCGTATCGATTAAACGACCCTGCATACAACATGGAATATTTTGCAGGGACCGGTCTCCCCTCTTCAATCCTTGGTGAAATTCTTGACGGAACAGGGTTTACGGTTGGCGCTGTCGAATACACAGTATCCGTGACATATTCTGCTCAAGAAGCAAAAAGTAGAAGACAATTACTGATGGAGTTCGTGGCATATCTTGGCGGGGAGGTTCAATTTAACAACTTTGTTGTGGACATCGTTAGTCACAGAGGGTCTGACGAAATCATATCGGTTATCAAGAACAGAAACATACGAATCGTTGAGCGAACACTGAACAAGCGGCAGAAGGATAAGGCGGGGGACTTCCTCGTGTCATATTCTTGCATCCCAATCTACCTGCCAGGAGATTCATACACGCTCGGAGACAATGTGCTCCTGCGCCAACTGGAGTTAGGGCTAGACGAGGAGCTGCGTGTCGTTCGTATATCAAAAAATCCATTCAACGAGATGGAGACACAACTGGTCTTTGCTAACTATATTAATGATCTTGCTAGTTCATTGTTTAGGATTGAGACGTCCTCTGTTATCAAGGGTAAGACATATTACGGCGCACGAATCAGCCCTGAAAATGGGTTCGAATCGATACGGACTGACCTGATGGCTCGAACTGTGATGAATGCCGATACGTTTCAGATGCAGTCTGGCGATGGAACTGGAAATTGGATCCCAAGAATATACTTCGACCCCGAATTAAGATTGTATATTTTCGACGGAACACTGTCTGCCGATACTATTGAAGCTCTGAAAGCCGAGATTGACATCGTCATATCCAATACCATAATCGTCAATAATTTGACTGCCGAGAAGGCATATATTGCCGACTTGACAGTTGACCGGTTGGAGACATCCGTCAAAGTCTATAATTATCTTAACAGCATTACAACTGACGTCTACTATATTCGTATCTTAAACAATGTCATCGAGTTCATGGAGGCCCAATGTGACCCAGTCCATGAGCCGGTACCAGTGACCAATAGAGCGTTGGATCCTCTATATTGGATTGATGATACGCACTATGGCGTAACTAACGAGCCAACTGAGGCCCAATTGTTACTACCTGTACTGGTATATTACTACGACGAATTTATCAAGCGCCAAGAGACATTTGTAGACGACCCAGACTCTGAGTTCTTAATTCCACAATCAACATGGGGCGTAGGTACAGGCACCGGCAATCGTGGGAAAGCCATATGGCAGAAGCGACAAGACGGTATGTACTTCACCTATACTGCTCGTGGGTCAGGAACATTAGCCGAAGACACAGAACTTGTCATCGCGATGACAGATGATGGAATGACACTTACAGGATTTAGTGGAGGAGGCGGTGGAGAGTCAAACCTATATATTGCGGATGACTTCCCTGTGGACGCGCCTGACGGAACTGCTCTATTGGATACGAACGACTATGCTCATCGCTCTCATGGCTCGTCTGCTGTGGCGTGTACGATTGACCCTCGAGTAAACGACTTGTTTGAATTCACAGGGACGTCGGCATTTACAGCAGAAATATCAAGTATTGGCATGACTGCTGGATGTGAATTGTCGCTCCTCAACTCAAGTACCGCAATAATTACATTGACCGTGACAATTAATGGTATTTCACAAAACAAGATATTCCCGCACGACGCAATGACTCTTGAGTGGACCGGTACGCAGTGGATGCTTATATCTTCCACTGGAGGAACTCGGTTTGCAAGGGTAAATGCTGATGGCGGGTACATGATTAAAGTCATCAACAAGACCGGTGCAAATAGTGTAAAGGGGCATGTCGTTACTCCAGCTAGTGGAACGGATATGGGTGTCAGTAAAATCGTTACTAATATTCCAAACCCAATCGGCGTATTCTACGAATCGGGGGTGCCAGACGGCTCATATGCTTGGGTTGTTGTAAGTGGTCTAGCGGAAGTATATTTCATCGGAAGCACTACAAGAGGCCATTTGGCACGGGGCTTTATAACTGGCGACACAGGGTATGTTACCGGACAGGCTTTGTCCGAAGCTATTCCTACCCCACCATTTAACACGGACAAGCATTTCTACGAGATAGGCCATGTTATATCCGCCCGTACGGGTGCTGGTCTGGCATGGGTCGTCTTACACTTCAATTAAGTTGGGAGGAGGTTCTCCGTGAGTAATGTTCTAAAGCTAAAGGCACAAGACCCAGATCTTACTAGAGCAATTGGTGATTATCAACTTCAGGGGGAGCCTCCTTCTACGAATAGAAACAATGTTAGCAACTGGGTAGAAACTACGGATGGCCGAATGATGTGCGCATTTTATACTGCAGCGTCGGTGCCAAAATATATCAAAATCGGATATTGCGATAAGGTTACGCCAATCGATGCTTTCATCTCAGACTATGCTATCGAGGACGTGGTTCAGACCCCCATAATTACTGTTGGATTTTCGATAGATGCTAATCAAGTTGCGCTATTCCGTATGCCAGACGACAGCATTCTTATGTTTCTGGAAGACGATGGTGTTGGAGTATTAAACTGCAAAGTATATCGTTCGGTATCTGGAAATGGGGAAGACTTCAGCGCGACACCGTACGGGTCAGTGTGGACCAATACTCTTGGAGGGACCATTTCAGGCAGATATGAGCCAATATATCCACCAATAAGACTCTCAACAGGCACACTCATATTTGGATGTTCTCCATCGTTGTATTATGGCGGGTACTATTTCTGTTGTGGCGCGGTGTATAGAAGTACAGATAACGGAGTGACTTGGTCAAGGAGAGTCGTTGGCTCGTACACTGGACAGACTAGGGGTGGCCAACCGGCCGTTCTGCCAAGTGGGGTATGCGTATGGGATATGACCACTGGCAGTGGGTCGTGTAACCAATACGATTCATCGAATGATGGTTTAACCTGGACAGTGCGTGTTAATTTCGCTAGCAATTTTGGTCTTCCTGCTGGATTTACTCGTACGGGGCAGTATTATGCCTCTTATTTGTATGACGACACAACGAAATGCCTGTACCGAATACATGCTGGCGTTACAATGCGGGCATATCGCCTTAGGGAACGCAACTTTGCCAACAATGGGCATCGAGTATCCCTGAACTGGGAATGGATGGTCTCCTTTACATGGTCGCCTATTTTTAGTTCGCCAACCATATACAAGACGCCGTGTGGATATGTTGCTGTATCCCACATGCAGAGCGACGGAACCAGCCTCGTCCAAACATTAGGCTTGCCATATCATCCACTGATAGAAAGAAAGGCCCGTCGAATCAAGTTCAAAGTTGGTGGTGTGGTATATTCTAAGACGGCAAATCTACTTATCCGGTCTGCACAAGAATGGTCTCCGCCAGACGGAGAAGGTCTTGTGGTCCCCGACATGCCTACTATGTCCGTAGACTTGGTCGTTGTTGCTGGCGATATTCTATCCATCGATGTCACGCCACTCACAGTCCCTGATATTCCGACAATACTGGAAACCACCGAATAAGGAGGATTCAAAATGGGAGCACCTGTTAACATCCGGCAAATGGACTCGACAACTGGTAGAAACCGCGTATCTCTTGCTGTCGCCGAGGGCGATGGTAGCATCCAGGACCTTGACGAATTTGGTGGCCAGCCCATCCAAGACGGGTCCACACTTGAAATGTACTCTGAAGATTGGCTCGAGGTCATCGCAGTATATCGGTACAACAATGACGACAACTGGGCACTTGTCACCTCTGAGGCTGGGGAACTTGACGCTCCTACGTACGTATCCTCGACGACCAATATTGAGGGGACGATTCTCACGGTTACCTTCAGCAAGGCAATGGCTGACCCTGCTGGATTGCAGGCGTCCTTCACTGTTGAAGATGGTGACGCTGTGACTATCACATCTGCCGCTCTGCAAGAAGACCGTACCAAGATTGATTTATATCTAGCAAGCGCGGTGGCAAATGGTGACACTTTGACCGTTGCCTATACAAAGGGTGAAGTCAAGTCTGCGGACGTCGTTCATCTCGAGACTTTCGCCGCCCAAATCACTAACAATGCTGTTCCAGCGTAGTCGAAGGTTGTATCCTATATTTTATGTGGTGAGGTGAATATGACAGAAGCGGCATTTGCGTTGGACACGTTAGTTACTTTCGGGGCCGGAATTGCTGCCCTACTACTTGTGTTCGGGACACTTGCATACGCAGTGTTTACAGCGCCGAAGTTCTTTAAGGCGTGGCAGGAAATGGTGCGAGCAAGTGATGCCGAGCGTCAGAACCAACTGCGAGCAATAGGTGAGTTAACCACGATGACATCCGAAGTCATACGTGCTAACACCGGCGCTTTCCAAGACAGTAGCAAATCGACCGACAACATGGCAAAGGCATTAGAGTTGCTAACCGCCATGTACGAACGAACGTCAAATACTCTAACCGACCATGATGCTAGGTCTCAAGCTATTCTCATCGAAATAAGTAAAATCTCCGAACGAACAGCCGCATGTCGAACAAGGTCTACGGACCCAAGACCCTAGGAGGATGTATGAAATTCTATATTTCACCATCTAGTCAGGAAGCAAACGCTTATACAACCGGAACAAATGAAGAAGTCATCATGAATCTCATTGCTGACGCGCTTTGTGCCAAGTTGCAGGCATATCCTCAAATCGAGTATAAACGTAACCAGAAGTCGAACACATTCGCTGGCCATGTGGAAGAGTCAAATCTCTACCGCCCTGATATCCATTTTGCGATTCATTCGAACGCGCTTAATGGGAAGGCCAGGGGATGCGAGGTGTTCGTCTTTAACCCGCTAAACGCTGCTAATCCTGCTACTCAGTTTGCTGGTATTTTGTATAGCAAGATATCTGCAATAACTCCTACTTTAGATAGGGGGATAAAGGCTGGAACAATGGCCGAAGTGAAGTCCGTCCATGCGCCAGCAGTCCTTATCGAAATCGCATTCCATGACAACCGGGAAGATGCGTTGTGGATTGTCTCCCATATCTCGGACCTTGCTCAGACCATACTACTGTCCATGCTGGAGTTTGCAAAGGTTAAATATGTTTCCGATCCAATCGACTATTTGGCGATGAAAAGCGCACTCAAACAAATCAAGGATATCGCGGCACCATTCTAAAGGAGGATTATGGAGGGATTTATATGGACGCTAAAGACGTTGCGAATCTTATCGATTATGAAGCCTTAAAACGACAGTTAGCTGAAGGCGGAGGTGGAATAGATACAAGTGATGCTACAGCTATCCTATCCGACATTCTCCTTGGGAAAACGGCGTATGTAAACGGAGTCAAGGTCGCAGGAAATTTAGTGGTATCCGCACCAGCAGAGCCGCTATATCGGGACTGGAGTGGATACCCCTCGTCTCCATTTCTCACATCTGCGTATCCATATCAACTAATTTTTGACTTTAATGGTAATTCGTTTCTTTGTTTTAGTACTGGAAAGTTCTGGTATGATGGAACGGATTTATATTCAACGGCTGCTCTGTTCGATTACAAAGCCCTTTTTGGTTCGAACCCAATGAAATATTGGGAGGTATCTAATAATTCACGCTCGTCGCTTGCTTTACTCACATCAGTGATCACAGAATGTAATTATGATGTCTATACCTCGGCTGCTCTAACTACTGTCTTTAAAGAAAAGACAACCCCATAGGTGTCTTATATCCCAGAACCACTGGATATTACGGCACTTCGAACAGCTATGGAGCACATCAAAAACATCGTAGCGCCATTATAACAAGGAGGAGGACCAACAATGGCCGAAAAACTTAAGACTTACGCACTAGAGCCGAATGTATTCACATATTTGAAGTTCGCTCCACCAACATCGAATGCGAACGTCAATAAAGTTCTTCAAGGAAGAGTGGCGGCATGGCTCCGTGCTAATAACCTTAAAGCCTCCGGCTGCTTTGGGTATCGACCGAGAGAAAACCAGCAAAGACTCTATGACAAGTGGATTGCTTACAAGAACTACAAGGCGGATCCTACCAAATATCCTGCGGCTCCAAAGGCCAATCCCGCAGCGTCTCCAGGTAGGTCCT
>JFJP01027654.1_pt1 | contig 18844 bp, 23 predicted proteins | sample 431651 | NCBI WGS metagenome assembly JFJP01 (sample SAMN02602958, study PRJNA72255) | Microbial mat metagenome, whole genome shotgun sequencing project. | biome: fresh water; feature: sink hole; material: water; isolation source: purple microbial (photo- and chemosynthetic) mats found in...
CTTTTTATTAATATCATTTTACAAATTTTTTTGATTTTTCTAATAACGTTTTTTTTTAATTTATTCAGAAGTTTTTTTCAAAGAATTTTAGGAAAATGAAACGAAAAATCTACTTAAATGACAAACCTTTTTAATTTTTCTCTTTAAATAAAAAATTTCAAAAAAATTATGAAAATTTTACTATATTTTAAAAAATTCATTCTTATTCCCACCGATTTTTTCTCATTTTATAATTCCTTTAATTTCAACGTCAATTCAATAGGGCAATGATCGCTTCCCATCACGGTATTATTGATCACTGAATCCCCCACTGCTTTCTTAAAGCATTCCTCATTCACAACAAAATAATCCAATCTCCATCCTTTATTCGTCGCTCTGGCATTCGACCTCATCGACCAATAACTATATTTAACTTCTTTTGGATACAACTCCCTAAAACTATCCACAAACCCCGTTTTCAACAACTCAGTAAACTCCTTTCTTTCCTCAACAGTAAACCCAGCACTTTTTAAATTACCTTGAGGATTTGAAATGTCAATTTCATGATGTGCAACATTTAAATCTCCGCACAAAATCACATGTTTTTTTTTCTTTAACTCGTTCAAATAATCCCTAAAAGCTATGTCCCATTTCTTAGTCCTATAAGCCAATCGAACAAGCTTTTGACCTGCATTGGGAACATAACAAGAAATCAAATAAAACTTCTCAAATTCCAATGTTAAAGTTCGGCCTTCTTGATCATGTTCATGAACTCCTATATCAGCTTTTACGCTTAAAGGCTTATATTGAGATAAAATAGCCACTCCTGAATAACCTTTGCTGCATTTGCAACAGTTCCAATATTGATAATACCCTTGAGGCATTTGTTTGCCTATTTGATCATGATCTAAAACTTCTTTATCTATTTTGGTTTCGTTTAAACAAAAGATATCAGGTTTCTCTTTGGCAATGTAGTTCTCAATTTCATTTGGTTTTTTGTTCAGGACTGAACGAAGGCCATTTACGTTCCAAGAAGAAATTTTAATTATATCTTTGTCGATTTTACCATCACCTGTATCGTATGTTATGTCAGATATCACGAAAGATTCAAGAGTTCCTTGGGATTTTTTGGATTGACCTGGCTTGAATTTCTTCCCTTTTGCATCGGCTTTAGGCTCTTTGGGAACTTCTGCCTTTGCTTTTGATTTTTGTGGCTTTTTGGAAACTGCTGGTTTTGATTTTGGCGGCATTGAAATAAAAATTAATTGATTTTTTTTGATTTTGTAATTAAAAAATAATTTGAAATTTCATTAATTTTTTTTATTCATTTTTTAAAAGAATTTGATAAATAAAAAAAATCAATGTGTTCTTTTTTCTTCCTTATTTTTTTTTACTTCCATTTTCGAGATTAGGATCATCAAATTCAATATCTTTGCAATGTGGATTTGGATAGAACCATTCCTCTCCAGGGGTATAATGCAGCAAACCATACAACTCCTCTCTTGTTTGCATATGCTTCACATAATCCTTTTGAGTTCCAGTTTTTTTCAAATCCTTCAAAAACATATCCACAGCTTTCATTGCGATTCTTAATGTGCTAACTGGATAAATCACGCAATTATATCCCAATTTTTTGTATTCCTCCAATGTGATATAATCAGTTTTTCCAAATTCTGTCATATTTGCCAATAAAAACGGTCCTTCTTTTGACCCATAATTCTTTAATTCATTGGCCACAATCCTGAATTCTTCAGGATTTTTTAATCCTTCAGGGAAAATCATGCTGGCTCCAGCATCTATATATCTTTTGGACCTTTTGATGGTTTCGTCTAAACCATAAACCCCATTGGCATCAGTTCTCGCACAGATGATAAAGCTTCCTTTGGAGCATTTGATACTGGCTTCAGCCGCCACATTGATTTTTTTCATCATTACATCGATTTCTACTAAGGTTTTTCCATCTAAATGACCACATCGTTTTGGAAAAACTTGATCTTCGATATGCAGAGCTAAATTGTTTATTTATCATGATAATATCAATTAATATATAAGAAAATAATAAGAAAAATATTGATTAAAATACCAGAAGCCCCTGCATTGAAATATTCCCATACAGTTTTAGCACACATTTCTCCTTCTCCAAAGCCAGTGTCCGCATCAGCTAAAACTGGCAATCCTGACGAATAATGCACTTCTTTGATAATATTACAAAAACCATCCATTGTCACCAAACCAATGTCAGGCTCACCAGAAGCTGCGCTGATCGCGGCTCCGGAAATATAGCATGCTTTGAAACCTATTATTTTATTTCATTTCTATGAAAATTGCATAAATACGAAGAAAATTTATTTAGAAGAGAAATTTTTAAGAATAAAAGAAAAATATTAAACATAAAATAACCATTTTGAGCTACACTTCTTGCTACTAAACCATTATATGCTCCAATGATTGGAACACAATCTGCTCGCATTAGCTTGCGAAAGTTCAAACAAGACCTGATCATTTTAATAAAACTAAGAAAATTGCCAACTGAATAATAATTTATTTTATAAAAGATTTGATGCAAACTTATTATTGCTTTAAATTTTTATGAATTTCAAACCAGAATTTATTAAAACTCTCAGTTTAAACATAACTGAAGCAGAAAAAAAAGACTTTTTCCCCAATCAATCAAAAAATAAAGTTCTTCCAAAAACCTCATCGAAGCCCCCTATAAATGACCCTCCTAAAGAAAAAACTTTTTATGATTTATTGATTTCCTTGCATGGATTCCAAGAATTTTGTGATTTTGTCCTAAAGAAAATAGAGATAAAATGTTTAATTTCTCCAAAATTAGGCTCAGAAAAGCTGATTATGATGAATATGAACGCTTCTTTGACAATGGAGCAGAAACTACTGTTTGAAAAAGAGCTAGAGTTTTTAGAACTCGATGAATTTAAGCTAATGAATCTTTTCAAAGAGATTTATGTTGAAGTTTTTGAGTTTAAAATTTATGAACTCTTCGAAATATATGAGATGAAACCAAATACTAGACTTGGGTTCAAAGAAATCTATTTGATAATAACTTTTAGTGCAGCTTGTGAATCAGGACAAGTGCTTGAATATTTATTTTTATTTGGAAATCTTTTGTTTAATTATTTGAGTTGTGGGAATAATGTAGTGTTTGGGATCAGATTAAGACAATTTGCAAAATTAATTGGGTTTTCTGAAAGGATTATCAGTAAGTCTATGAAGGGATTGGGCATCAAGGATGATAAAAAACAGGGGTTAGAAGAGTTTGAGTTGTTGATGTTCGCGTTATTCGAAGAAAAAGATTTAAATATTATTGAGTCACCTGAGAAAAATATTAAAAATCAAGAAAAAGGAAGCTTGAATAAAAAGGAAGTGGGACTCAAATCGAAGATGTGTAAAGGATTGTGCTTAATTTTCTAATTTTGGAAGAAATCTTAATAGTACGATGTATTTTATTAAATACGATAAATGCATAATAAAATCCTTAATTTTCTAATTTTTTGAAGAAATTTTAATATTACGATGTATTTTGTTAAAAATAATGCATAATCAATTCTTTAAAGCTTTTTTAATTTTTTTAACAATTAAATTTAAAGAAAAACATTATTATTTTAAAGGTTTTAAAAATATTCCCTTGATGTTTGGCTGGCTTATTCAAACAATCTGCTCGTTTTATTTTCAGTTATATAGCCAAACCTTTGGAAGAATTATCTCGTTGCTGTTCCCCACATTTCTTTTTGACTTGGGAAAGAATTCTGCTCATATTATTAGAAAGTATTTGTCATAAACATAGATAAAATACTAAATGGTTGTTTAATTAAAAGGCTAGTTTGGTTTGGATTCATATTCTTGAACTGCTACATCTTAGCGTTTTTTATTACGATTATATTGTTTTATAGATTATTGCCTATGATGGATATTGAATATGATATGCGATTTGTTAAAACTCCAGAGTATATTAATTAATTTTTTGTGTTTTTTTTTTTTTTTAAAATTTAAGTTTTTTATTTATGTTTTGTCTTTAGTTCTTGTTTATGACCATATTGATGTGATTTTAAAATAATTTTTTTTCTTTCAGTTTTTCTAAGTTTTACAAAATAATTTTTTATAGAGGTTTCATTGCAAGTAAACTCAATTTCCAGCCAAATTTAGGTTTATGTGCTTCAAATTTTCATGAAGAAAACCTAAATTTAGTTCGTTTATTTCTCCCCCATCATCAAAAATCAATTAAATTTTATTTAGACAAAGTTCCAAATTGATTGGAATACCTCTTGTTCATCGGCTCATCTTTCTCCCAAAATCGACCTCCAACTTGATAAACAATTTTATTTTTCTTCTCTAACGATTTTAATTCCCAACATGGAAATCAATCAAAGACTAGGAAATTTCCAAATAAACTTCATTATGGTGGATAAATATGGCGATGTTATCATTTCTGAGCCTAAGATGGTATTTATATTTAAATTTTCTTTTAATTTATGATTTTATTAAATTCTATGTTAAATTAGACTTCGATTTATCAAAGTAAACATAGAAGCTTTATTAATAAAATCTTGGAATTCTTTTGGATCAAAAACACCGCCAGTAATATGGAAATTGATGTTCCTCTGATGGAAAATTTACCTAATAATGTTTCTAATTTAAAATTGATAAGGATCTTCATAATAATTTTATAGGTTATGGACATACAAGCAATTTTATTTGAAATTTCAGATCGGAATATTTTGTTTGAGGAGGCTAAATTGAATTTTAAAGCAAATATTCAAGGATTGAGGTATTTATTTTTGTTTTAATCAAAATCGTTTTTGTTAAAATAAACTTAATTTTTAGGCATTATTTGTATTATTGGTACTGGTTTTCATTTATTCTTGCTTTGATCGTGGTTGCAAACGTCTTGTTTCTGCTATTTTTATTTATAATATTTTTGGATTATCTTAAAAATGTAATGTTGGAAAATTGTTGTTTCTGCATAAAGAGGAATCAAAAAAAGACAAAGGCTGAAAAAATTGAATAAAAAACTTTATTTTTTATCGTAAAAAACCCAATGGAAATTATAAATTCGGTGTTACAATAAGAAAAAAATAATTAAAAAAATCTATTTTCATGGTTTGACTTTGTTTTATTTATAAATTCTTTAAGGATTATAAAGCTTGAACTCTAGTCTCGGCACTGGTTCTTGCAGAATTTCTGCTTCAGGAAGGTGAATATTGACAAAATATTTTTCAAAAGTTTCCTCTTTTTTTCCAAACCAATATGTGATTTTATTCTATTTTTTATTAAAAAAAAAATTGCTTTTCATGAGAAAACAAATGAACTTTATTCTTTGGAGTGTTTATTTTCATTGGATAATTTGTGGGTTCAGGGTTAAATAATGCCCTTTCAGGGAATAATTCAGGATGGTAACAATGAGGAGGTGGAGGTCGCATAGTTCTATTCGGGTTTTCACTCGACTCCACATTCACAGTCACAGTCTTATGTTTTTTCTTAAACGTTGTCTCGAATTTGACTTTTCCCTATAAAAATTTAATTGGTGATTTTTTGTTTAATTATATCAAAATTACTTCTATTTGTGAATGAATTGTATGGTCCTTTCCTACAAAAGTATTTTTGCCTGGACGCCATTTGAAACCACGTTGTCTTATGAGGATATCATTAGGAAAAACTTCTTCATCTCCGAATTTCTTGACACCTAAACGACGACCAGCGGAATCTTTGGTTTTGCTGGTGGAACTGGCTTGCATTTTTGAGGCAAAACTATTCGAAATTTTGGTATGAAGACTTGATAATTTAGAAATTGAGAGTTTTGAAAAAATTGTGTTCATTTTTTTTTTAATTTTTTTTTTTTACTTTGGAATTTATTTTTTTTGAAGTTTTTTTTTTTGAAGAAGAAGAAAAAAATTATAAAGATATTTGAAAATATTTTTTGTATTTTCTTTGAAGGAAATGAAAAAATCTCTTTTTTTGTTGTTGTTTTTTTTGTACAAATTCTGATAAGATCAAAAAAATGAAGTTTCTTAATCTCTGTAAAAGTTTGTTAAGTTATTCTTAGCACACTTCTTCGAAACAAATCATAAGAGATCTTTGTTTTATTTAACGAAAGTGTGCATTTTTTTTTCAAGAAAAGCTTTTAAACCCAAAGAAAAAAGTTTCCTAAAAATAAAGTAAATCTTTCCAAATTTCATGTTTTTTTTAAAAATAAAATAAATTATTATTTTATAATTTTTTTTTTTTAATTTTCTTCATAACCTTCACAGATTTTTCCAAGGTTTTTTCTTTGGTTTTTTCCAAGGTTTTTTCAGTTCGTTTTTCTATTTTTTTTTCCATTTTTTTTTCAACTTTTATTTCCTGCTTTTTTTTATGAGTTTTTTCCTTTGTTTTTTCTTGTGTTTTTTCCTGTTTTTTTTCATTTAATTTTTCCTTTATTTTTTCATTCATTTTTTCTTTTTCATTTGTTTTTTCATGTTTTTTTTCATTCGTTTTTTCATATTTTTTTCCCTGTGATTTCTCTTTATTTCCCCCCTTTTTCTTCTTAATAATCACACACTTTTCTTCTTTCAAATCCTCTGCCTCTACCTCTTCAACATTGGTTTTTTCCGGATTATTCACATTAACTTCCATACAATTAATTCTTTCTCTTGAATCAATTTTGAAAACACTTTCAATTTTATCTCCCAAATCCTGAATCTCCCTAATGGCCTGATCCTTCTGCACAAGAAACAAAACATCCCATATTTTGATTAATCCATCAGAAGAGCAAGTCACCATAAAATCTAAACTCTCAAACTTCACAAGTCTTATTTGCTTGACTCTTTTGTCATGAGCTTTGAATTTGATATAAGAAGCCACATCTTGCATTTCTTTATTCTCTAAGAAATCCCATATATAAACATCACCGAGTTCATCACCAGTTATCACATATCTATCCCCATAAATAATGAAATCATGTATTTTCTGCTCATGCTGCAAAACCTTTATCATTTTATTTGTCTCAATATTCAAAAGATGCAATTTTTTCTCCCCCATCAAAATAATCACATCTTCAGTTTTATTGAACTTTACCTTGAAGATTTCTAAAAAATTTTTTCTAAATATCACAAAAAAATATCAAATTTACCGTAAGAAAATTTCCTGGTAAACGTTTTTTGGAGATTTAATAGATTCCAAACGATTAATCTTAGATCTTTTCCAATAGAAACCATCAGTTTTCCAGAGCTATGTATCTCTATATCATACACTGCCTTCATATGAGCTGAAATCTTATGAACAAGTCCCCAGTCTTTAACCTTCCAGACCAAAATATTACCATCTTCTCCACCACTGAACAAGAAATTCTTGAAACCTTTCAAACAGGTAATAGTTCCTAATTTATATAAAAAATCTTATTTGTTATAAATTAAAAAAATAAATACCTTCATGACCTTCTAATTGACCTTCTTCTTTCATTTTATTCAGATTAAAGACTCTGATTATCTCATCGTAACCACCTGCAAAGAGGTATTTGTTTAAGAGACACATTGATTTGAGAGATCCCTTGAATATTTTGATGGAAATTGTTTAGAAAATATGGAGAAAAACGTACAGAGCTTATGGGAAAAGAGTAATTGTTCTCTAAATTCTTTAAAGTGCCTTGAAAACCCATCATAACCCCATCATAACTTGCTATATGAATTCCGAAATTTAAAGCTTCCATTTAAATTTTTTTAGGATATTTTTAATAAAATTTTTACTAAAAAAAAATAAAATGTTAAAAATATTTAATCTAGCGAAAAATCTAACAAAACCGCTTCCATGGACCAGCACATTATTCCTGAACTTCCAATTCCACACATTAAAAGCGATAAATAGTCCATCAATTCTACTCAAAGCCAAAGAATTGACTTATAAATCCCAAAATTTTGTGGGAGCCCGCATGAAAAAACCGAATTCGACTCCTTACAAAAACTGGAGGGTGATAAAAGGTGATAAAATCATTATGATATCAGGAAAAGATAAAGGAAAACAGGGGACTGTTTTAAGAGCCTATAGGAAACAGAATATGGTTTTAGTCAGCGGAATCAATATAGTACTATACCATTCGAAAAAAAATCGATTTTTTTCATAATAAAATAAAAATATACATATTTTATGTAGAAAATGAAAAGAGTTAAATCAGACCCACATAAAGAAATGAAAGGGGGTATCAAGCCTCTTGTGCATCCTGTTCATATTTCCAAGGTTTCTTTGATAGATCCAGAATCAGGGTTATTTTTCCAACCTTGTTAAAAAATTTATTTCTTTTGAAAGAAAAGCAACAAAGACTAGATTTGGGTATTTAGTAGATGGGACAAAGATTCGTATTTCAAAGAAATCAGGGGCTTTAATTCCGAGACCTGAAAACCCCGCTTGGCAACAAAAGATTAGAAATAAAAAAAAAGTTGATGGTCTACAAGACACTCCTCCCAATTTGGTTTATTTTTTTTATGGATTTTTGATAAAAAAATGAATTTTAGATTTTTAATAAAATTTCGAAATTAATATTGTATTTTTATTTTGAGGTTTTTCATGTTTTACTAAAATTTTTAAAATTAAGACAATGGATGTTACTTATAAAGGAGAGAATTTTGATAGGATTAAAAAGGATTTCGAAGAATATATCCAGAAGAAGGAAAAGAGAGAAAAACTTTTGATTTTCGACGAATAGAAAACCGAATTAAAAAACAAAAATTTTATTTAAAATTGTATAAAATCAAATACAACCCCAAAAACAAAACAAAATTTCCATATTTGACGTCATAACTCCACTATTTTTTCTTGCTTCACATTTAATAAACAAAGAAAAAAGTCTTCATAAAATAAAATACTAAAATCCTTAAAATCCCCAAACAAAGAACCATACCAAAAATGTCATACCCAGATAAATCTCCGAAAAAAGAACTAGAAAAATTCATAAAACAATCAGGTTCAGTCTTTTTGGAAAATGGAAAAATTTGTTTTCCTGTTGAGAAATTCTTTGAACAAGATCTAAATTATCAATTCACCTTTGACCCAGAAAAATTTTTAGGTGAATTCCGTTGTGAATACTACCATTTGTCTCGTAAATATTTACAATCCGTCTCTACGAGAAGAAATCTTCGACTTTATTACACAAATGCTAAGCCATTCAAACCAATCAAAGCCAGTTTTTTATTGATACATGGCTTTGGAGAACATAGTAGCAGATATATGGAGGTTTATATAAATATTTTTTTCCTTATTTCTCTTTTATTTTATTTTGTTATTTTATTGTAGATATTGGACTTTTTGGCGATTAATGATTATTGGGTTCATATGATCGATTTGAGTGGTTTTGGACAATCCGGTGGTTCAAGAGGTGATTCAACAATGGAGGAATTACATGGGGACATTGAAATGGTTCTTAAAATGGTCGACCCTGAGCTTCCTGTTTTTATAATGGGACATAGTATGGGAGGAGGTTTAGTCTCAAGCCTCATGATTCAGAACCCAGAGCTCAAGATTGGTGGCTTAATATTGTCATCCCCTTTGCTTGGAAGTCCGAATGATAGATCGTTTCCTTGGTTATTGAGGAAAGCATTAAAATATTCAGGACCTTTGTTGAATGTCAAATTTGAAGGGTTTTACATTAAATAATATATTTTTTTAGGATGTTGTGGTGAATTCTTATATTAATTGCAGTGCTCTATCCAAAAATAACTATCATATTAAGAAAATGGTAGATGATAGATACGTCAACCCTTTTTTATCGTACAAAGCTCTCTTTTATCCTCTATTAAAGAAATTAAATACAATAGAATGAAGTCTGCAAAGACTCTTTTTTCAATGATCGATTATACTATTCCACATGCCCATAAGTGAATTCTTTCGTTTTGTTTGGTTTTTTCTAAAAAATTTTTTTGAGATTGCATTTTCCTTTATTGGTGATGCATGGAAAAGCTGACATTATAACATCTCCAGTTGATTCAATTAAATTCTATAAGAATGCAGGAAGTGAGGATAAAACACTTAAAATAATTCCACATGCCTATCATGAACCCATGCATGATTGTGAAGCGAATGAATATATGCAAAATATTTTGGATTTCTTGCAACCAAGATATGGAAAAGCTCCTAAATTTGGTAAAAATTGTGGAATTGAAAAAATATCATGGTTTTATTAGGTGGATTTATTGGAAATATGATAAAAGGATTTCCAGATCATACCAATAGGAATTTGCTGTTTTTTATGGTGATTCTTATTTTGCTAAGCCTTATTAAAAGGTTGCAATTGTTTACGGGGTTTTTACCAGTCAGACATATTATGATGAGGCTTTTCAAGCACACTATGCATATGTTTTAAATAAAATAAAAGAGTTGGAAAAAAATGAACAAATTCAATAAAAATAAGAATTTAAATTTTTTTGTTTAGAAAAAATTTTTCGAAAGAAATAAAAAAAAGAAAATTAAATTTTTTTGTTTCATAAAATAATTGTAAATAAAAAATTATTAATAAAAAAACGAAATTTCAAAATGGAGTGTAAATTCCATTTTGAAATGTCGTTTGGTTTTAATTTATTAATCAATAATGAAAAAATTGGAACTATATTGACAATGAGAGCTTCTCTTGATTTTGTTTCATCTTATTTTTTATGCAGACTAAATTAAGTAGATTTTTCCATAAAAAATCAAAAAAAATCTCGATAATCCTTTTTCCAGTGCACAAAACCTTTCAAAAGTGGCATATTTTCGGGATTATGAATACCGTAAATATATTTTTAAATAGTTTATTTTTATTTAAAAAAAAGAAGTTTTTTGTTTAAGCGCGAAAAAATTAATAGAAAATATTGTGCGATCGATGCACGCACGAACTACAAAAAAAAATTCAATACCAATTTAAATTTATCAAAAATTTGCTAAAACTTAAAAAATTGCAAAGAAAAATTTCACAAAATTTTTAAAAAAAAATCTCTTTGATAAAAAAAAAAAAAATGGATAAATTTCTAAAAGTGGAAAAAAACGATACCCCAGTCGTGATGAATGAGACCGGTAAATCCCCTCAAATCCTGGTTGAAAAGCAAGAGAACATATCCGGTTCAACTGCTGGTGCTGGCAGTGGCGAATTTCATCACTACCGTATCCAAAGACGAAGAGAACGAGCTCGTGTTTACCATATAGAAAAAGAAGCCAAACTGAAGCAAATTCAAGAGGAATTCGAGAAATTGAAGGAGAAGCGTCAAAAAGACACTGATGAAAAAACGAAAAGAAAGTCCGAAAGACGCAGCAAGAAAAAAACACTGTTGAGATTGAAGAAGATTAGGAAACATCACGAGCTTTTAGGTAAATCTTTGAATAAATTTCCGAATGACGGAAGTTTTCTTGAGAAATTTATGCAGCAGAAAAGTTTAAATAACACAGAATCTTAAATAAAAATCTATTTTTTCACCATAATCTTTTCCCTCTTCCTGTTTCTTTTCTGTATTTATTCGGGATTCTTTTTTCAAATCTCCACAAATCTCCCCATCTGACTTTTTTCGCATCTTTATATGCGTTTTCTTCATGTGATTTCGCTACAATCCTTCTTTCTAGCATTCCATCCTTTGAACAAATATCTACAATTCTATGCTTGCTTTTCTTTATAATCGGTCTCACGACTCTCCCCCACCCAAAAGATTTTTCATGTGATGGTACATCTTCATTTTCTGCTCTATTTGTCTTAACCACCCCTTTTTTTATGACTAAATAACTGAATTTCTCATAGAAAATAGTCTCTTCTTTCGGAAGTTTTGGGAAAACTGAGTTGGGATATATACCCATTGGCTGATCAAAATGACACCATGAGCCTTTATCAGCTAAAGGGCATAGATTATGATGAGGACAAGGGGCTATTAATGTAGCTTCTGCTCGAGATTTCTCTATAATCCAACGTCGAACATCATGAATAAAACGAAAACCTCGAGGAGTGCCAGTTTCTACTAGCACTAAAAGACCTTCCGGACTAACCTTTTGCCATAAAGATTCAAGAATCAGAAGTCTTGCTTTGAGTTCAGTTTAAAAGAAATAAAAGGAAAAAAAAAAAACTTTCAGCGTTTTTAGCTTCTTCCAGAACATAGCCACAATAAATGATATCAAAAGATTTTGCATATTCGTAAACCGAAGTTTTTGCTAACATATCGATCCAGATGATTTTATCAAGATCCTGGGTTAAATGCTTTCCGACTTTACGCATCACCTTTGAAGGCTCGCATGCTACCATGTGCTGATTTTCAGGGTAAACGTCTTGAAACGCCCAACTTCCGGATCCTTTTAAAAAAACAAATGAAAAAAAATACACATGAAAGATTAATCAATTAAAAAATAAAGAAATAAGAAATAAGAAAAAAACCCATTCCAGCACCAAAATCCAAGAAGTTTTTTGGGTTGAAATTTGGAAGTCTATATCGAATTTCTGTAAAAACCCTGCAAGCCACAACAAAGGTGTTTGGCATTTTTTTTAATAAATATCCTAAAGCCATGTTTTGTGAATATATCACCATCGGAATCCCTTCTTCTGTTTTTTTATTATCTTCAACAATGACTGCGATAGACTCCTTGGCACCAGCTTTCTTTTTTAGTTTTTCTTCTCTTCTCTCTTCAACTTTTTGCTCAGCAGTATTCATATCCACATTTTTCGATCTCAAATAAATCATATTAGGGTTTACTTTAGAGATTTGCTCAGTATTTGCAAAGGGTTTAGCCTTATTATAATCCAATAAAGGTTTTTCTGATGCATTTAACGCCCTATATAAATTTAAATACTCTGTTGCATATTTTCTCATATCTTTTGCGCTATATTTTGAAAAAACCTGATGAATTCGCTTTAAAAGGCGTTCGGGCAAATGTTGGGCGTTTAAACGACAATGAGAAATAAAAGAATCATCAATATCTTTGGATAATGGGGGAAGACGTTCAGAATATTTATGTTCGTGCACTGTATCCACTTCTTTTGCATCTTGATGATAAATTTGACGTTCTTTGAGTGTGCCAGGCTCTTTGATTTGGCGAGAAAATGAGAAAGGGAAAAAGGGGTGAAAGGATTTGAAGAGAAGTTTAAGCTTGAACATTTTGTTGGAGATGGCTTTTTTTTACAAAAAAAAGAGATATTTTTGGAAAATTAAGGAATTAGCTATTCTTTTAATTAATTTTGAAAGAGAAAAATGCTTTGAATTTTTTTTTAAGTGCAGAATTTTTTAAAAATTTCAAAGCAAAAAACTTTTAATTTTACTTTAAAAGCGAAAAAACCTTCTGAAATAAACTAGATTTATGACAAATTCTGAAAAAAAAAAATTAAAAAATTACCAATCTATCGAGAAAATATTTGCTATAAAACTCCCCGATTTAATCTTAATTTTAATAATTCATTTATTTCTCTAAACAAATTTCCTATCCTTCTTTTAATGGAACCCCAACAAAAAGCTCTTACACCCACTCTTCCCAATCGTCCTAAAAGGAGTGCCAAAGTCACCAATGTTGTGCCATTGAAACTAGTTTCCAACCATATGCCTATTATAATTTGTCAAGGCAATCTCCAATCCACAATAATTTCCCAATATTCAGTGCATATTGAACCTGAATTGCCAGATGATGCCCGTCGAAAGAAACGAGAACTTGTTGAATCGGCAAGAAAAAACATCGAGAAAGATCTTGGATCCTTTGTGCTTTCAGGTTTATTGATCTTCTCTCCGAGGAAAAAAGAAGGCGCTTTGACCTTTTCCACCAAAGATAAAGATGAGACAGAGTATTTGATCTCTGTGAAACACGCAAGGGAGTTCGATCTCTTAACCTTGCAGAACCAGAACTTAAAGGAGGTGAAACCTGTGATCCAGTTCTTGAACATTTTAATCAAGCAGACCATGAAGAATTTGAAAATGAATGAGATGGGAAGAACCTCTAAATATGTTTACAATGATAAAGCTCATATAGCTCTATTAGAAAGCTATCCCATAGAAGTCAGAACAGGCTTTAAGACTTCAATAGAAATGCTGGTTTCAGGTGTAAAGTTACAGGTGGATTATTGCAGCAGGATCCTCAGAACAGACAATGTCTTAGAATACATCAAAAGCTGGAAAGGCAACATCAATGAAATCAAAGAAACTTTGATCGGAAGTTCAGTTCTAGCTAATTATTCAGGCTATAGATATTACAAAATCGATGATATTGATTTCAAGAAGAATCCTCAATCCACTTTCGATACAAAAGAAGGCCCTGTTACTTATATGGAATACTTTAAGAAGAAATACAGTGTTGTTATCAAAGACAATAAACAGCCTTTGTTGATGAGTACTCTTTACAGAAAGGACCCCCAAGGGAATAAAGTTGAACATATTGTGTGTCTGATCCCTGAATTATGCCGAATGACAGGTTTAACAGATGAAGCTCGAGCTGATTTCAGTGTGATGAAAGAATTGGCCTATCATACCAAATTAGAACCCACTGATCGAATGGACCGAATTTCTAGTCACATCAACAATCTCAACAAAGAATTAAAGAACCAACCGTTACAGATAAAAATTGGGGATGTGCCACAATTCACTGGAAATCAAATAAGAGTCCCTGAGATAAAGTTTAAATCAGAAGTGTTGAAACCAAGCGAAAACGGCAGTTTTCAATTAAGATCGAAGATTCTTCAGCCCTGCATACTTAAGGATTGGATTCTGATGTACAGTGGCCGTGGAAAGCAAGATGATGATGAATGTGAACAGTTCTATTTCAATTTACAAAAAGCAGGTGGTACTTTTGGAATTAAAGTAGAAGAGCCTTTTTATGTGTTAGTCGACTCAATCAAAGGTCAAGATTATCAGAAATATCTCGAACAATACGTCAAACCAACAACACAATGTGTGGTGGCTTTCATTCCGAAAAATGCCAAAAATACTGTTTATAAAGCTTTTAAGAAGTTTTGTGCACAAGATAAACCTGTTCCTTCACAAGTTGTGGTTAAAAACTCATTGTATAAGAACGCTTTGTCAGTTTGTTCAAAAATCATCTGTCAGATCAATGCCAAATTGGGATTATCCCTTTGGGTCTCTCAAATCCCAGAAAACTTACCAAAAAAGGTTATGATCATAGGAGCTGATGTCCATCATGGAAAAAAAGGCAGTGTAATCGGTCTTTGTGCAAGCTTTGATGATAATTTTACGAAATATTATTCAAGAATCAAAGTTCAGAAGAAAAACCAAGAGATAATGGTAAATATCTCATCAATGATCTCAGACTCAATTCAGAAATATTTCAAAATGAATAAATACTTACCAGAAACGATTATTTTCTATCGCGATGGAGTCGGTGAAGGACAATTCAATGAAGTGAGAGAAATCGAGATTCCTAGTATTTTGAATGGGTTTACAAATATCAGTGCTGAATATAAACCACAGTTTTGTGAGGTGATCGTCACAAAGAAAATCAATGATAGGTTCTTCACTCCTAACGGACAACATGGTCCTGGAAGTAATAAATACTATAATCCACCATCAGGTACATGGGTTTCTGAACATATGGTCTCCAGCAATTATGATTTCTTTTTATGTGCACAAAATGTGACACAAGGAACCTGTACCCCAACTCATTATACAGTTTTGCATAATAATACCAATATTTCGGAAGATGTGCTGGCTAAATTAACTTATTATCAATGCTTTAATTATTTTAATTGGACTGGTGCGATTAGAGTGCCTGCTTGCGTGCAGTATGCATCAAAGTTGGCATTTTTGGTCGGACAGACATTGCAGGCAGATCCTCATGAGTCTTTATGGGATAAATTGTATTTCCTGTAAAGGAAAAAGGATGAATCAAATAAAAGTAGTTTAATTAAGAGTTCTTGAGTTTATAATGTAATTAAAAAATATTTATTTGAATTTATTTTTTAATTTGAAAAACTTTTGAAATTAAATCTGATTTGTAATTTTTTGATTGCTTTTTGATCAAATTTTTTCTAAAATAAATATTTGCTAAAATAAACTTTATAAAAATATGAAAAATTTCAATTGACAATATCGAACGAACGAATCCTATCCTTGTGAGTTCAAAAAGCTTTACACATCATCCTCGAGATTTAATCCAGAAACATCTCTTCCATTAGCAATATCGAACTTCTGAATGATGCTTTGATTATAGGTTTCAACACAAACAATGAAAATAATTGAATCAAAATAATATATCGCCAGCTTCCAAATTGGAGTAAAATCTCATAATATCATTGATGTTTGATGCTTGATGCTTGAAACCCTAAGTTTGTTGCTAAGTAATAAATCTACCAAAAATTCATGGTTTTGCTATTTTTCAAACCAAATTTTTTTTTCTCACGTTTGATTTTAAACCAAAAAGGTTGACAGGCACTCCGACCAAAAAGGAAAAAAATACACAAATTAATATGCCAGTAATTTACATCAAATCAAGATATCTTTAAGTTCTTTATCATAAAGAATTCGGCTTATTTATTGGATAATTTGAAGAGAAAAGTGAGATTGTTGATTCGGAATTTCAGCCATTAGAAGTTGGTGAACAAAAAGGAATCCTGTTAAAATCAAAAAAATTTGATTTTGAAAATAAAAATGTGAATGTTGAGTTAGAATACATACAATTGAATCTGAAAAAGAAAATTGAGAATCAAAATGAATTTGATGCAGTTAAAGAGCAATAAGCTAAGAATTAAAAAAAAAACAAGGAATAGAAAAATAATTAACATTCAACAAAAGAAAATAAAAATTTTCTTTACAAATTAATTAAAAATACCAATTTACTTTATTTCCAAAATTTAATTTTTAATAAATTGAAATTGTTCATCAAAAAATTAAATAAAAAGCAAAAATATTATAATTAATTTTTTCAAAGGAAATTAAAATTTCCTCTAACCAAAGAAAATAAAATTTTCTTTAAAAATTAAATTAAAAATTATAAATTTGATATTTTTCCCATTATAACTCCTAAAACTCCTTCAAAATTCTGCAATTTTGACTCCATAAAATCAAATTTTTTTTTAAATTCCATTTTTTCTTTCGCATTCTTCTCCTTTGTTTCTATAACTTCTTTTTCTAAATATTTTATTCGTTTCTTCAGTTGCCAAAATTCCTCCACAATTCCCAATACTTTGCAATCAGCACCATCATTTTCTTTTTTATTATTTGAACTGCATTCTAATATGGTGTTTGAATTAAACTTGTGATTTACAACTTTTTGGAAATTGAGTGATTTGCTCAAATGGTTCAAATCCAGAGTTTTTGAAGAGATTTTGTTTTTTAAAGCATCCAAATTTACATTAAAATTGCTTTTTTTTAGTTTTGCAAGGTATTTAACTAATTTATTATCTGAACCTTTTTTCTCATTTATTTCATCAAATTCATCTTTTTTAGAATTATTTTCTAAACTTTTTTCTGCCTTTTTCAAACTATTTTCATATAAATTTTTAACGAGTTTCTTCTTGCATATACTATTGATTTCTTTATTATTATCATAGACAAACGTCTTCAATGACTTTTCTTCAGAATGATTTTTCTCTGAAAAAGAACTCACACCATTGGTTTCAAAATTGTTTTTGCCGAAAATTGGATTTTTCAGTTGAGAAGTATAATATTTTTTTCCAAACTTAAAATTTATAAAATTCTTTTTTTCTTCTGGATAACCTTCAAGATCTTCAATGATCAATCTCTTTTGATCATTTGAAGTTTTGGTCTTTTCAACCAATTTTGAGGCCAAATTTTCTTTGGTTTTTCTTTCATCTATTGTGATTGTATAGAATTTGTTTGGGTATTGGCTTAATGAGTTGAAAGCTAGATTTTGTATTAGGGCTTTTGTCCGATGGTGTTGTTGCTGATTAGAAAGAGATTTGTTATTATCAATAAATGGTGAATTTTGAGCGGATCTAATGGTTCTTTGAGAATTTTGATATATATCCATGTAAGAGAGAAAAAAAGGAGAAAAAATAAAAAATAGGGGGAAAATAATTTTCTTTATAACAAATAATAATTAACAATATCTCACAAAAATTCAATAAATACCAATTATTTTTCAAAAATATAAAACTTTTTTTTTTAATTAAACAAATAATTTCCAATCTAAAAAATTTGATTTTAAAAAAAAAAGAAAAACAAGAAAAATGAGTTTTCAAGTAGATCTAATCGATCAAGGGCTTATTTTATAGTTTTTTCTTATTTTTGATAGACAACTGAATCAAAGAAAGAAGAATTTAGAAAATATCTTGAAAAGGCTGGAGTGATCGATCAATTGACCAGAGTATTGGTCGGATTATATGAAGAACCTGAAAAGCCAAATAATGCTATCGAGTAAAGCTGATCCAAAATAAACTTCCTTTTATAACTAAATTTAATAGCTATATTAAAAAATACATGGGTTCTCCAACTGATATTGATGTGGAGAAACTTAAAATAGAGTATGAGAAACTAAAAGAGGAGAATATCAAATTACATAAACAAGTGGAGGAGTTAAAAAAAGAGGTATAGATTTTTTTTTTTATAAATATTTTATTTGGATTTGTAATCGATCTTATGTGTGTTTTAGCTCGAGACTTTAAAGCCAGCTGAAGATAATTAAGGCCTAAACATCCTAACAACCATATAAATTAAAAAAAAACTCTTAATAATCATTTGAATTAAAAAAAATTTAAAAGAAGAAAAATAAATTTAATTTTTTTGTTTTTTATTTTTTTGAAGAAAATGTGAAAATGTTGATGTAAAAAAAAAAACGAAAATAAAAAGCAAATTTCAATTTTTTCTCATATTAGTAAGCTTCATAAAATCATTTTTTAGGAAGTATTTATTTCCAAACCCACGGATTTGTTAATTGTGGAGCATATGAATAAGTCTGATTTATATTATTCCATCCACCATAA
>JFJP01033777.1_pt1 | contig 18838 bp, 22 predicted proteins | sample 431651 | NCBI WGS metagenome assembly JFJP01 (sample SAMN02602958, study PRJNA72255) | Microbial mat metagenome, whole genome shotgun sequencing project. | biome: fresh water; feature: sink hole; material: water; isolation source: purple microbial (photo- and chemosynthetic) mats found in...
AAACTGGCTGAATTGCTCCCCAGCCCCACGCTGTTTTGGGCCAATACAATCGGCGAATTTTTGGACTCCGCACGATCTGCCAACGCGCTGGCTGAACAGCAACTCAAGCGGTGGTCTCGCTACCTGCACCGAGCAATGTGTGATTTTTCAACTGATGAAGGTGAAAACCGTGAAAACAAACCACTCTAAGTTTGGCCGTGCAGTCCCAGAAGCCGACGAACCAGTTAAAACTCAGCGTTCGCCTTTTTTGTCGTGGCCATACTTGCGCCGACTAAAAATTGCTCAAATTATAAACGCTTCTCTCTCACATCCAACCGCCGAAATTGTGGCAGCTGGTGTGGAGTTGGGACTAGCCACGGTGCGATCCGTGCTAGTGAGCATGTCGCGCATGGATTTGGTTCAGTACAAAGTGGTGGGCGCTTCACGGGTTTGGCGATTGACGCACCACGGCTTGGGATTGTGCCGTCGCCACGCTCCAAAAAACTTCCCAGTTCGCAACCTTACTACTGGTGAAATTTTTCAAACTGGAGTGAGCGCACGGGCAGCTGGATACAATCCAAGTGCAATTGCGCACGTGTTAAGCGGTTTGGTTCGTTCCCACGCTGGTTGCAAGTGGGAGAGAGTAAATGTAAATGGGAGTGACCGACGTGGACTTCTCTAAGCATCTGTCTCAAGCTAAACTGCGACACGCACCACTGACCACACACAGTGTGGTGATTGGTCAGCCACTAGCCAGTGGTGAAACACCCATGTTGTTGCTGGTTGATAATTTTCCAGTAATTTTGGCAATTGGTACTGTGAAACCTGGTATATCAGTCAATCAGCTGACTCGCGAGGCTCTAAGCCAAGCCAACACCACGTGGTCAGCAGTTTGGCCGGACATGAATTGGGTGGTCTTTAGTGTTGCATCATCAAACAAGTCGCGCCTGCGGTGGCTGTTATCGCGGCAACTCTCGCGTCTTAGCTCACGGGCACCAACAGTGTTGGTAGCAAAAAATAGAATCCAGTACACAAACATTGCTGCTATGTTAAATTTGCCAATTCTGTTTGGATAGGAGGTTTTGTGTCGCGTACTGTGCGCCGAAAAAATTGCCACAAAGAGTACCAGCACTTGGCTTGGTGGTCTCCAATTGAAACAATCCCCCGGCGCAGAGCAAAGTTTCACTCCGATGCTCCCAATGAAACTTTCAACGCCCCTTGTTTTTATCGGCGCTGGTTGAATCGCCGCTTGCGGCTACGCAACTCTCAACTCTTGTTACGGTCGTTGGCACGTGGCGAAGAGTTTGTCGCCACGCCTTTCAAACACAATGCAAATTGGATATACTTTTGAAAACTTTTTTGGTAAATCACACACTAAAGAGTGTGTTGGATGTGGGGCCGATCAGCCACTCCCGCGAATTACAAACCACTGAATTTTGGTCAGCGCCAGTTGGCGAATTTGTGCAAATCACACAGGCACTTCACTCAGTGACTAGCGTAGTGCCGCTTCCACACGCTAGTGTTGAGCAATTCAGTGACTATGTGGTGTGCGGTTCAATCTTTAATCAAAGTTTGGTTGGTAAAAAACTCTGTGAAGTTTTACCACACCTGAGCCGCACCGAGATTGTGGGTCGATGAGTCAGCTAAATCTGGTTGAGTTAGACGAGTTGTTGCGAGAGTTGGCGCAATCTTTGTCTCAATTTGAGTGCGGCATTCGTGTTCCCACACTAATCAAGAAGATTGCTAAATTTCGGGAAAATTTGCCAATTGGTAAATCCGCGCAAACCAGCACCCAACAAACTAGCGGGTTGGTCGGTGCTTTGCTTGCGTGGGAAAAGTTGCTCCGAGTTGAGTTTGGCAAGAATCACAAAATTCCAGTTTGGTTGGGAACCATTGCCAACAAATTACGCTATTTGTGCGAACGTTGTGAAGCTGCGAGGATTTTCTATGAGTGATGAGTTTCCACATATTCCACCGCCAACGGTGCGACCTACACGGCTCGACATTTTGGAGTATTTAACCAATCACCGTCATCCAATTTCAATCACAGAGTTGGCCACAGCTGTGGGAATGACTCGCGCCACAACTAGGCGAAAGTTGAATGGTTTGGTGGCGTCCGAAGCCGTGGTCACCCAGTTGGTACGCAGCCGCATGGACGGTCGCGTTACTATTCTATACTCAAGAGCACAAACGCCATGAGACCCAACACTGCTTCGGCTATGCTACACGCGCTGTTGCTTGAACACAGTCAGCTGTTGGCTGCCCTTAGTGCTGCGCACACTGCGTTGACTACTGGCAAAAACCAAGATGTTGTTGCTACTACAATCGCGCAAATTTTGGAAGAATTGTCGTGTGGAGGAGAAATCAGTGATGAGCTTTGAGGTATACGCAGTTGCGGCCAAACAAGCAGTTCGCTTGGGTAAAAATCGCCACGTGGAGGATTTGGAAAACGTTTCGCCTGAAATAGCGGCGTGGTTGGAGGCTAATCCACATTATTGTGAAGTACCAGACTACGAGGAGCACGAGATGTGGAAAATTAAAGACTATGTTGTGGTTGCCAGTGTCTTCAACCCTGACAGTGAGATTGGCAAAACCATTCAACAAGCCTACCCAAGCCTGTCCGATCCTGCCACGTGGTGACAAACCATGACTGATGACTACAGCATTTTCAGGGAGTTTGGTATTCTCCACAACCACTCCACTTGGTATGCTACATTCGCCATGACTTGGGATACTCTTGGTCACGCGCACGCTGCTGCCGAGTTGACTGGTAATTGGCCAGCAATCGCGCAGCAACTTGGTGAGTTTACCCCCAGCAACTTGTTGGCATTGCGCCACCCCAATGTGCCAAATGTGTGTGCCACTTGTGGTAAGTTTGTCGAATATAATCCAGATACCAAAGCATGGTATCAGTACTGTAGTGCTGAATGTCGCACTAGTCGTTCGATATTTCGTATGAAGCAACGATGAGTGCTTGGCCGCAGCTCACCCAATCAGTTGCTTTGTGGCAAACGCAATCTTCTCTGTTGTTGGCGAGTAACGCTCACCATGTGGTGGAAGTTGCCCTTGACGGAACTGAGGATTTGGAACCTTTGCGCCAGTTGCTGGCTGATCCAACAGTTCGTAAATTGGGTTACAACGTTAAGTCGTTGGTTTCAAGTTTGGCCGAGCACAAAATATCGGTTGTGGCTGGTTTGTGGCACGATGTTGGTATAGCCCAACAATTGTTGGGCTTGGCAAGTGAGCTGCCTAGCGATTCTCCATTTGTTTGGTTGTCTCGCTTGCACAAAGTAGTACGTGCGCGGTTACGAGCTAGACCGCGTGTGGCACGCTGGTATCGTGACCACGAGCTTGTTTTGGTGCCAATTTTGCGCAACATGGAAACACTTGGTATGCGCATCGACGTGCAACGGTTGGAAATGCAAAAGTGCGAAGCCAGACAGGCTATGTTGGAAATTCCACAACGTGTGGCTGAATTGACTGGACGCCGCCCCAACATGCACTTATTTAGCACCAGACAAATTGTAGCATGGTGTTCACGTAACAACGCCACCGACTTCGATTGCGAACGCTTGGTGGACTTTTGCAACGAGTGGCGAAATCACAAATCAACTTTTGAATTTGCCAATCGTCTTACTCCTCACCTGCGCGGTGACCGCGTACATACCACCTACAAACTGCTAGGATCGGTTAGTGGTCGTATGTCTAGTGCACAACCGTGTTTGCAAAACGTCCCAAACGGTAATGTTCGCAAATGTTTTGTGGCGCGACCTGCGTGGAAAATTGTGGTTGCCGACTACTCTCAAATTGAGCTGGTTATTTTGGCGCATTTGAGCGGTGACCCCATGTTAGTGCAGCAGCTTAGCAGTGGGATGGATGTCCACGCAGCTACTGCGGCTAAGTTGTTTTCCACAGAAAAACCTACCGAGCAACAGCGGGCAGTTGCCAAAGAGGTGAATTTTGGGTTGGTCTATGGTATGCGAGCGTGGGGTTTGGCAAATCGCACCGGTTTGAGCTTGGCACAAGCTCATTCTCACGTTAAAACTTATTTCAACTTGTATAGTGGAGTTCATGAGTACATGAAACAAACCAAAATCACGGCTGCTCACGTTGGTCATGTGACCACACTGGCCGGTAGGCGTGTGGCGCTTCCCCACATTCGGTCACCGGTTGCTGCTGAACGCCATGCTGCTGAACGCTTGGCTATCAACGCACCAACTCAAGGAACTGCTGCTGAAATAATCAAGCGTGCTATGCTCGCCATAGCACAGTGGCTGGATCGCACTGGGACGCCAGCAGCTATGCTGCTCACTGTTCACGACGAGTTGGTTTTGGAAGCCGATCCTAGTGTTGCGCCACAGGTAGCTCGTAAGGTAGCTCACCTCATGCAAAAATCGGCCAGATTGAGCCTACCCATGCGCGTGGCCGTGGGTATTGGGGAAAATTGGTATGACGCTAAAACTAACGCACGCTTGGAGGAGATGCCGTGAATATTCCAGAATTTTTCCTTGATATGGTTGGCCATGGCTTGCTGAGTGTTGATTGCGCCACCGGTATTGTGACAAACCCGCGTACTGGACGGGTGATTGGCACAAACAGTGGAGTTCCACGTGTGAGCCGCTATCATTTGGGTTTGACTGTTACCATCACGGTAGCAAGGCTGGTGTGGATGATTGGTCACGGTCACGCGCCAAGTCCACTCAGTTGCGTGATGCACTTGGATGGTAATCCCCGCAACAACTGTTTGGCAAACTTGCGGTTGGCCAATCGTCAGCAAGTTGCAATCAATAAATTTAGCCGGTTTACCAGTGACGATGTGACTGACCTACGCCGCATCTACGCTACCACTGATATTTCAGTAAATCAATTGTGCGGTCAGCGCAGCGTGGCCTTTGGGACTATGCGCCGTTTGTTGCTAAGTTTGCGCTACGCAAATGTAACTAGCGGCCACGAAGCAGCTTGTGTTGCCAAATACCAACGCCGGAGTGCCGTGTCAATGACCCCGTCCCAAAGGACGGGGCTTGAACAGGCTAGTTGATTCAGGTTAGCACTACCCAGAGATGCCACACCCAGTGCCAGTCCGTCTGCCGTCCACTAGGTAACGAAAACCGGTATTCCTGAATCAAGGCCAAGGGTGACACGCAAAATTTCCCAAACCATAGGGAACCCAGCTTGTGATAATTTTTGTGAGAGACAGCCGCAATCGAATTTTGGCTCCCACCATGAAGTACGGGTGGGCAGCAAAGCAAGTCCAACGTGGCCACGGGCACTGGCAGTGGCGGAGTGGGTTGCTAACACTGGTACTGGCTTATCCAGTGCGATCTAAAACCCGCGAGTGGTCACCAGTGTTGGTGGCTCGCAAAGGGGAAATTTTGTGAATCTTGGTAAACTCTTAGATAGGTTGCGCGTGGAAAATCCAGACCAGCGCACTGTGTGGGGATGGAGTGAGCCGCACATTTACAAGGGGTGCGCGTGTTCTGACCCAAATTGTGAAACAACCGCTATCACGTATGTGGCGTTTGTGCCGGATGTGGGGACTACGGTTGGGCATTTGCTCGCCTCCACTGAGTGGGCGCTTGGTAAAAGGTTTCAGTCCGGTTCCGATTCCACTGTGGTGTTCACTGTTGATACTCCGGTATTTATCGCCAAACACAAATGTGTTGGTATGGAATTTACCACTGAATTGTTGGATGTGTTGTTCAGTTCGGTTTCTCCCAGTGTCGTGGCACAGCAACAACTGCACGGCTACGTGTTGGCTATGGCGGTGTTGCGGTCAAATCTCGAACTCACGCCAGCACTGACTAACGCGTGCGTGAGTTTTATCAAACCCCACAATGTACGGAGGGCAATTCATGCCGGATACTGATCTTGTGGAACGCCTCCAAACCGCAGTGACAACCTGCCGCACGCTTGGTGTGTGTCGGTGTCCAGTTAGCCAAGCGTGACAGCGCCGTGGCGGTGCTGCACAAGATTGTGCAAGCGCAGGGAGAAATTCATCCGGGGTGGCACTCTGACTATTTGGAAGCGTGGTTGGTTCAGAGGCTGGTAGAACGTGCCATTGAGCTTTTGAAATAGCTAATTTAGTAGCAACAACAGGCGCTTCACGCAGTGAATCGCCTGTATTCTCACGTTCTGCACTATAGGTATGCCATCATGCGCGTTGTATTCACGACTACTGCTGCCAACACGGATAGCCCGATTGCTACGCTGTTGGCCAAGAAAATAACCAAGTCTGAGGTCACCAAGTTGGTTTCAGACACGCTGACCAGCACCGGAGCCAACGTTGGTACGATCCGCTTAACCAAGCGTAGTGCTACTAACTTGGTTGGTGAGATTTGTTCCTTGCTGGAAAACAAGTATACCAATTCCAACGCCACTGTAGCTGACCTTGAGTTGGATATGGCTGGGGTATCGGTTAGCAGCTTTTTGCAAACTGCTCTCGTTGAGTATTTGACGAGCATGCGCACTACGGTATCGGCATTTTTGCGTGATATGCATGTTCAGGTAAAACTTGACGGTGCCACGGTTGATTTTGCTGACGTTGGCGAGTAATTACCTGTGTTGACCTCCACGTTCTCAAATCGCATCCGTCCCAAAGTTGCCGCAGTTTCCGCTGTCTCCTACTCTGATGTGAATTTGTATGTTGGTTCGCGCAGCAATTCAGAACTGGTTTATGACTCTTTTGCCATAAACCAGTCTATTCTGAGTATTTTCGGCACAACCAAAGGTACGCGGATTTTCCGTCCTGAGTTTGGTACCAGTGTTGATGATTTGTTGTTTGAACCAATGTGCTTGGATGTGGCGGAACGCATACGGGATTTCGTCAAATCGGAAATTAACACTTGGGAGCCACGAGTCGAGTTGACGTTTCTACAGGTCAATAGCAATGTGGCCGAACAGCACTATCAGATTATCATGGAATACCGAGTAATCGGTGTGGCAAATTTGGTAAACTTTTCATTTTTGCTGTCACAAACTACGCAGTAGGAGCAATTTGCCGTGGAAAACCTTGTCTCATCCGGTGGCATGCAGCAGCTTACTAGTGCACAAGCCGCCAACAATAAAATTGCGGATGTGCACACCAAGTTGACCACGCTTCTCAAGCGTACTGAGGTGTTGAATTTTCTAAACACCAGTGCAGCGACTGACCCCACGCGCATTGGTCCCCAATTGCTGCGGGCGATTGAGGAATTTTTGCCTTTTGCAGATACGCTAGTTGCCAAATCCAAACTAATCCCTGCAGAAATTAGTGGAGTGCACCCGGATTGGGCGCACTTGGTTATTGAGTTACAGAACTTGGTAAAAAATAAGTCTGCATGGTCAGACTTCTATACTAGCTCTATCGGTCAGACTCTGCTGGAGCTAATGGCAGCGGTTGGTGTGTACAACCAGTTGTTGTTGGAAAATGCATATCGTGAGAGCTTTTTAGCCACGGCTATTCGTGATAGCAGCGTGTACGCTCTTGCCTCCATGCTGGGAGTTAGAATCGCTCGTAAGAACACGCCAAACGTTCGGGTGCGTCTGAATAATTCTGGCACGAGTGACGCGAAAATTCTTCCCTATGTGACAAAATTTGAAGTTGGTGGTCAAGTATTTTTTGCCGACCACAGCTACTCTGTTCTGCCAGCTGGACTCAACGCGTGGTCGAATGTGGTGTGCGACGACGCCAGTGTCAAAATTGAAGACAACGTGCTGACTCTCTACGAAGGGACTTTTCACGAAAAGTCTATGAACATCGAAGATGACCCACAAGCTATGGGCTTTTTTCAAATTCGTCTTAATGAACCAAATTGGCAAGTTGCCAACAACCATCTGTTGTTATCCATAAACGATGAACGCTGGTTTGAAGCAAGCGACCCGCTGTGGCTATACGATGCTAGTGCCAAAGTATTCTTCTCGACTACCAGTGGCGATGGCGATGTGGTCATCACGTTTGGTGATGGCCTTTTCGGCAAAATCCCCAAATACGGTGACAAGGTTCGGGTTGGTTATATCAAAACTACTGGCTCTGGCGGCAACGTTGGTGTGATAAAACAGCAAGTCACTTGCCAGAACATTACCACATTGAGTGGCATCACCACCTCAATTGTTAGTGGCGGCGTTGACCAAAAATCCAGTATGTACTACAAACTATATGCGCCCCACGTGTTCAAAGCGCGTGGTCGTGCAATCACCAAAACTGATTACCGTGCTTTGATTTTGACTGAGTATACTGGGTCAAACCTCATCGCCAGTTTGGCTGTCCAGGGACAGCGTGATATTGCGCCGTTTGACTTGCGTTGGATGAACACGGTACGTTTGAGTATTCTGCCCCACGTCGATTACCAAAAAAATACCGATCTGACGTTGCTGACCAACGTGCCGTCATTCGCAATTTCCACCAATAATAGCTCTATCAGCGAAACCGACTACAACCTTGGTCGCTATCGCGACAACAACGTGGACACTGACCACATCATTGCCGCTGGTGAAGTGTCTAGTTTTTTTGCGTGGTTGGGCACAAAAAATCACTATATGATTGATACCACCTACAAAGACCCAGTTAAGTTGGTGGTTGACTTGAAAATTGAAGTAGCTATTCTCAAACGTGCCAATGCTAGTGTGGTTGTTGAGAACGTGGTGCGAAGTGTCAAGAGCCTTTTCTATCGTAAACTCGACACGCTCGGCAAAGAAGTGCTCATCAGTGACATCATGCGCTCCGCACTGGTTGACAACGTGGATTACGCAATCCTCTACGAGTTGCGTACAATTTTGAATAGCGAAACAACTACTGTCAGTGGTGACATGCTCTACCCGTTGTCGCAACCGTGCTTTTTCAACTCATTGTTGCTGGATGATAGCGGTAATCTGCTAACTGTTACCAAAGACGCAGTTTTGGATACTAGCAAAAAAATCTCATTTTTCAACAACAAACTCTACTTTTCGCCAGAACATGTGGGACGACTGTTCAAAGTGCAGTACCACAGCATTGTGGAAGTGCGCGATATTCATGATTTTACTATTCCCAAGGACGCAAACCGCGATCTGACATTTTTTGAGTTGGGTTGCCTTACTGTAAAACCATTCTTCTCGGAACGCTGATGCACATTCTGGCTCTTGACCCTGGTACTAGGAATTTTGGTGTGGCTGTGTTGCACGTTAGTGGCACTGGCGCACGGGTTGAATCTTGGCACTTGACCAACACAATGTGGGACCTAAAACAAGGTGGTAGTCAGGGTCATGCGTTTGCCAACGAAATTGAGCAGATTACGCGCAAGCACGCAATTTCACTGGTAATCTGTGAGAGGTTTCAGCCACGTGGTCGGTGCCACCGAATCATAGAAAATGTAAATATAATGATAGGCATCGTCATGCAGCTGGTTACGCCAGTTCCGGTCATGTTGGTTACTGCGGCAACTTGGAAAAATCGAGTAAACAAGTGGTTGCCACTCAACGATTCCTATGGGCGCGTGTGCTCGCCACATCAACTCGATGCCATTTGCATGAGCTTGTATTGCTGGGGTGTGCACAGTGGTGATTTCTCAATGTTTAGCCCACGCAATCGCGCACGGATAATAAACAATTTGGGGTGAAAAACTGTTGAATAATTGCGTCTATGTTCCGTGGTTTGTATTCAAGCACAAGTGCTCAATTGTTTCGTGTAAGTATCACTCTACTCGTGTTACCACAAATTGCTTATACATAAACCGGCGGGCACCTGTTGGCAACAAATCTTTTGATGACGCAGAATTACTGTACTATAAGCTGGATCGCTCCATTGGAGTGCGCGGCGTTGTGGCGATGCGAAAAAAAGCAACGAATACCGTGAAAGCATTGTTGGCACTTGCCAAGTATCTTGACCATGTGCGAACTGTGGGGTATGAGCAGCTGGACGTTGCTGTGCTCCAGTATGACACTGTGGCACGCGTGTTGGCTACTGAGCCGTGTAGCATTAGTGAACTTGGTGTTGATTTGAGTTTGTTGCTTGCAGCAGCCAATGTTGGCTGCTACCGCAACTTTGTTGAGGAGCACAGTGGCGAGATTTGTGAATTTCCATTGTGGCAATTGTTTGGTCTGAATGAACCACGCTTTGATAAACTTTGCAGTGAACTAGGAGAAATTGCGCGTGAGTATTGCACCGAAAAAACCCGACTACAAGTACATCAGTCTCATCACTCTGGAGAAAAGCGCAGAGACCAGCGTGTGGGTGGTAAACAACTCCAATCCACGGGGACTAATCAATTTTGACGCAAACGACGGCATGGGCAACAGCACCAGCATCAAGGTTCCAATCTCGTGGATGCCAGTCGATTTGACCACCCAAGCCACCAAGGCAAGTATTTTGGCCAATCCTCAGTTTCGGCGACTGGTTAGTGGTGAGATGCTGCGCTTGGTTGATTCTGACCAAGCACGAGAGGTCGCTGAATCAAGTGCTGGACGCAAAGAGTTGCGGCGTATTTTTGAGTTGGATAGCTCCCCCATGGGTAGCTCCGAACTCAACATGCCCAAAGAGTTGCGCCGTGAAAATTCAAACGGTGTTAGCGGATTTGTGCTGAATTTGGTAAATCGTGCTGACGCTGTTGATGAAGATAGCGTGCTGAGTGCGCTGTTGGGGCAAGAGACAATCCTCACTCAAGATGATTTTCGGTATTTGGCTGAAAATTCCACAATGAGTGGGGTAAAGAACTGGGCAGTAGAGCGCCTAGCTGATTAAACATCCTTGTTAAACCTGGACTCGCTACACACAAGTGTGGCGAGTCCTTTTTTGTTGGAGAAAGTAATGTACAACATCACAGAGCAGGGCCGTGTCGATTTCATCAGAAAAATTGACATCATGCAACACCAAGTCGCTGAGATACGGGAGGATAAGAAGGCTGCGGTCACCAGCGTTACCAGCATGGATGATAATTCAGAATTTATCACCCTGGAGCAGCAGGAACAACAAAAACTACTTGAGCTACAAAATCTTTGTAATTTACTCAATGAGTGCGTTGTGGTGCCAACTGAGCCTCGCAACTGTGAGCGAGTTGCTATTGGTAGCATTGTGTTTTTTTGCAAAACTGCCAAATCCCGCTCCAAACATTTCATCTATGAGATTGTTGGCTACAACGAGAGTGACGTGGCAAAATACCGCGTTAGTTGCTATGCCCCACTAGGCGCAACATTGGTGGGCATGGAACCCAACACTTCTGAAACTTTTGAGTTGGACGGTTCAACCCTCACCGTGTTGCGGTTGTTTCCCAGTTGGAAAGCAGCTCGCCAGTGGTACCGAGAACGAAAAAAACCATGAAAATTCGTGTGGCAGTCAGTGTGGACAACTTTCCCAGTCACTTCGTGCGACTGCTGGAAAATAAGGACAAACAAATTACCCGTGCGGCAAAACTTGCCAAGCAGTTGCTAGAGTTGCGGGAACAGTATGATAAATTTGCGCAACTTGAAGAGTTTGTGCATGATACTTTTTACCACGATTCCTACGTGTGGGATGTGCGCGATTTGCCGCACAGTGTAAAAGATATTGCTCAGCAGCGTGCTGAATTGGTGGAATTGTACAGCGAGTCACGCCTGCGGCGTTTTGTAGGTAATACACTGGAACGGTGGCAAAGTTTCGAGGTCACTTGGCACAAGAGTTTTGAGCAGTCCTACTTGCTGGATGAAATGCACAGCTATGGATACACCGGCAGTAGCTTTGCCGAGATTTTTCCAGAAATACGCGAATACTATCCAACAGTTGACAAAGCCACCTATTTGGCATTTTTTACGTGGTGCAAAATTCACCGCGAATTAGATTTGCTAGTGACACAGATAAAAGCTGACGTGCCAAAATTGCTACAATATCTGAAAAACTTGGTCGCTGCTCAAGCACTTGAGTGGAGCGGTGACTTACACAAAACTGCACCTGGCGTGCAACCAGTGGAGACGCTGTGGCACGTGTCACTCTTCGCTCGTGAAATTGCTACCAACGGTTGGGCGCACGAAGTTCCAGAGGGACGCCACGGTTTGGGGCGTGTTGGTAGTGCTCTTGGTAATCCAATTAGTTTTTCCTATGAGCTGGCTGGTTCCAAGGAATTGCTACGATTTTTCCGGGAAGCGTGGCAAATTGTCCACGGCCAAGTGAGGTGGCCACAGTTGGTGCGGTGGATCACAGATGCTGGCGGTGATTTGAAAACTATTCTCAAACAACTGGAAAACAACCGAACTAGCCGAACTCCTGCTGCAAACACCAGTAATACAGAGTGGCTATACTTGGTATGGGATTGCTTCATGCTGCTTACCCGGCAAAATAGTCGAACCTACCCGTGGGTTTTTGGCCGTGATGATTTTGTAGAATCACTTAGAAAATGTAAGTACACAGACATTGGGGTGCTGGAGTGCACTGTAACAATACCAGACGAATACAGACACAACTGGGGAGAACGTGAACTGGCTATACCGGTCACCAACGTGCTTACCACCAAACTACTTCCATGGTGATCCGTCATGAAAATTTCTCTGTCGAGAGCAAAATTTGCCAAGCCGGTAATTTTTTACCACGGCACTCGTCCCAAGTTTCTGCAATCTATTCTCAAACATGGCTTGGTAGCCCTTACCAAAAATTGGGATAGCGACCCCGAAGCCAGTGCCACGCGCCCCAGTAGAGTTAGCTACGGTGGCGTGTATTTGAGTACCAATTTCAGCACAGCTACCAGTAGTGCCGGTATTGCCAATAGTCGTGCCCAGGGCCATTTGCCACACGACCAACGTGATTTTGACGAATTGATTGTGGTATGCTCAATTGTCCCACAGTCTGCCATTCCCGACGAAGATGATTTTGTCCACCAAGTTAATCGTGCACTCCCATTCAATACCAACATTGATTACGATTTGCAACACTATTACTTGTGGGCGATGGTGTGGAGTGGAAAGCACAAACTAACCAAAGCTCAGTTGGGTCAGTTGCGTGCTACCAAAGTCAATCAGTGGTCTAAGCCAGTGAGTAGCAAACTCGACTACGAGCAAAAACTTGCTGAGTTCGAGAAAAATTTGGTAGAAATTTTCCAACCGGGAACTTGGACACAATCTACCAAGTGGCCTGCGCTGCGGGCGCAACTGTATTTGGCTACAATGGAACGGATGATTGCTCACACTTATCACGATAAGCCAAAATCGTTGAGCGATCCCTCTAGTTGGGGTGCACCACAACTGCTGAAAAAGTACGATTACGAGTTGCCGGTGGCGTGGTTTACAACCTACTGCACTGCTGCAAACATTCGGCGTATGGAAAAAGTCTTGGAAGCAGTACGCAACTCAATTGAAAAATTGCCACACTCAAACCCCAAAGTATACCTGCATTGCAGTGCCAACGATTGGGGTAGTGCCCCCGATGAACGTTATCGGGAAATTGGTATGTTTGTGGCCGACTCAGTGGCTCGCAACGTCGCTCCCACCTCCAAGTTGGCGCAAACGTACTTGCCACAATACCGCGCCAAGCTGACCAAATTCATTCAGGATACCTGTGCTGAATTTGAATTTGATGATCCTGAACAGTTTTTGGCGTTGGCCCCCAAGTATTTCTCAGCGCGAGTACGCTACGAGTTGTTGAGTCGTTACGCGCCACGGTACACGCGTGACCACGATCTAAATGCCATGTTGCCAGTTCCACCAACGCCATCCCAAGCCGAAGCATCTTACATGGCTGCAGTTGATGCCTTTACTCGTGTGGCCAAAGCAGTAGCCAAACCAACTCCAAAGCGCTACGCCAACAATTTGCGGTTGGACCGAGTTGGCTATCGGGGAAAATCACGGATTTTGTGCGTGTTTACCATCAAGCGTGGTCCATACCGAGCTGTGGTTCACTATGGCACTCTACTACCTGAAACCGTGATTCAATTAAAGCAACGCAATGGAGAATAGAAGCCATGCCCACTAAATATGATTTGTTGGAAGCAAACCTTACTCTGTTAGTGTTGATTTTCACGCCGTGGTTGCGCTTGCGTGATTGGCAAACTATCGTGGAGCACTACTACACGGTGGTGCCTCGGCAGCCAAATCCAGCTCCAGACTCTGATAGTGAGCTGCTGCAATGAAACTAATTATTGGCATGAGTGTGAGCGAGGAACGCCTCGCGCTATTGGTCACCAAGTGGGGTGACAAGCTGTTGGCACTTCGTGGCAGCCACGACTGTCCACCCACGGCAACAGCCGCTGAGTTGGTGGCAGCGCTTGCCGAGTACAGCTTCAAGGATGAGTGTGTGGAGTGGATCATTAAAACGTTGGTGAGTGGCGGCAGTTTTTGGGAAGATTTACCAGCGCTGAGAATCAACAGCACCACCCTTTACTTGGCCAAGTTTTTTGAATTGCGGTCACAACTGCAACCAGATCAACGTAATCTCCCACACTACACCAGTTTTTCTCAACTGGTAGCGGTAATCAATGCTAAGTTGGGAATTGGTGACTCAACTGGCGCAGTGACCGGACTGTTTGACATCTACAGTGCTGCCCCCTATGCAGCCACGTTGTTTGACAGTGCCACGTTTCGAGTGGTGCAAATTTTGAACAGGGACGGTGCCTTGTGGTGGTCGTGGTTGTGGCGTGAAACTGGGCCAAACAAACGCCCCAGTTGGTGCACTGGTTGGGAAAACGAGTCCATGTACAAAAACTACACCGACGCTGGGCCACTGTTTGTGGTGCTGGATAAGTTGGGCGCGATTGGTGGTCGTCCAGACAAGTGGCAACTCCACCTCCAGAGTGACCAGTTCAAAGATAGAGAAGACCAAGAAGTTCGCCGTGGTGATTTTGAAAATAGTGCTGGGTTTTTGCAAGCAATGTACAAAGCGCCGTTCAGTGCGGACGACCTAGCCAAGCACCATGCCAGTGTGGGTACTCCAGTGCGTACTAAGCACACAGGTCACAACCTGTTGGAGTATTTTTCAACCGACCTGTCACCAGATTCCCGCAATCGCACCAAGTTTTTCAACTTGAGTGGCTACAACGTTGCACAACAATTATTTGATGCTTGTGAAGCTGGTACCACCACTACTATCATCACCAAAACTATTTTGGCTGACTGGAAAATGGTAAAATACGAAGATATGTGGCAGTTGACCCCGACTGCGTATGCTATATTTTACTTGTTTTATACAAAAAACCGTTTTTTGAGCATCTTCTCCAACACAGAGTGCAACCTCGCTGAACAGTTGGACGGAATTACCGGCATTGGCCACAAATCACTTGAAAAACAATTTGCTGAAACGGCTGAATCTATGGGTCAGGCCGCATTTTTTGTGAACTTGGGGTTTAGTCCACAAGTTGCCCTAGCCTACTTGATTCCCAAACGCTCCCACGCCCTCGCTCCCAGTGCACAGTTTGAGAGCTTTTTCAACAGTCAACACAACAATGAGACTGAGTTGTTGGATTTTGCGTGGTGTGATATGATGCGCGATCCATCCACAGCTGCCGATTACTGGCAATCTGGAGTGTTGTTCCAGTTGGTGTTGCGTTTGGCTACAAACCGCGCCAAATTCGACGCGTTGCTCAACAAACTGAATCAAACCAACACGGCCAAGTTGGGCTTTGCCCCCAAAGACTTGCCAAGTTGGGCTTTGCCCCCAAAGACTTGTTGGCACTCACTTGGCACCACTTTTTTGCCACACCACTCACCTGGAATCCCACGCTATTTTACTTGGCAACTTTTGGCCGCAGTGAACCACCAGGGTTTTGGAGCAAGGCTAGCAAGCTCAGTGGGGCTGATTTTACAAATTTATTGGTGGTGATGAAAAAAACTACTGATAGTAAGTTGTTTGGCGTGCTGTGTGCCGATCTCCACGCAATCAAACCAATCAACACTGACGCCGTGCTGAGTAGTGCGACCACTGGAGTTTGGAAACCTGTAGCAGAGGCTGTGCGTATCCTTGGTGCCACCAGCGGTTTGGGGTGGAATGTTGGTAAGTTTTTGAATGGTGTGGCGTCTAATCACAATCTGACCAAAGCTAGTGTGCTGCTTGCGGATTTAGCCAAAGTCCCGAAATTAGCCGGTACTATTGTTGACAAATACGCTTTACCAACAGCGTCCAAGGTTAAAATATATCTGCGCAATACCGAAGCTGATACTGATGCTCGCACTGTGCGAATGCGCGAACGCATGCAGCAAGCGGTGGAAGTGTTCGATTCGTCAGAAACTGTTGCTAGTATTCCAGCTGCTACTGTGGTGGCAAAATATGTTGCAGCGCTCAAGCGAAAAACTACCTATCGCGATCCACTGCATGGCTTGGTGTCGAACGGTGTTAATGAAAACTTGTGCGCCAAAACTGAGGAATTGGTACTTCCTACTTTGGATGGAGTGGACTGTGCACAGCTGTTGCGCTACGTGTTGGCCAGGATTTTCACCAATTACACTAATTGGGATATGAAATTTGGAGTGAGTGCTAGTTCGTCAGCAATTGTTCCGCGTTGGGTATTTAATTTGTTGCGCATAGCTAGCCACTACTGGCGCGGTACCAATTTAGAGCTGCTGGCTGACATCACCACGCGAGTTCCACACGCAGTTCCGCACAATTTGGCGTACCGCGTGTTGCTACAAAACGTGGCTAGCGGTAGCTATGGTAGCGGCTACCGCACCAATTTGTTTGAACTAGCTCCGTTGGCTTATAAACTTCTGCTGGAAAATACCACAGTAGCGTTTGACCCTACCACCGACAAGTTTTCAGTGGCAACTCCAGTCACTGCATCGTATTTAACCATTCACGTTAGTGAACGATTGGAAAACTTGTCAGCGGCACGGTTTTATATTCTGCTGGCTAGTGATCCACCACGTTTGGCTGCCAGCGTGCTCAAGTACGGTATACCAGCATGGTCAGATATTGAATCGTCCAAAGTAGTGTATACCTTGTGGAAAATGCTGTACGCTAGTTTGTCGTCTAAATACCCGCACGCAAAAGTTGTCAGAATACTGCTTGCTGGTTATTTGTGGGGAACATTGCATGGATCGATAATCGGCTCCTCAATCCATGCAGACCTTCGCATGTTTGTACGAACTGGCAAGTTGCCCACGCGGTCGGCGCAATCTTGGGCTACTGAAACTGAAAGCACGCTCATCAAAGTATTTCGCTACGCAGACTCCATGTGGAATGAATCCAAGCGCAACATTCCAGACTATGCCAAAGATGAGTTAAAAACAGCAATTAGTCATGTGCTGACGGTATTGAGTTTGATTGCTAGCCGCGCTCCACGAGTACCACCGATATTCCGACAAAAAGCTACCAACCTAGCCAAACTAAAGAGTGAGTACGTTGCATGAAACTTAGCGTTGGAGTGAGTGTGAGTGAGGAACGCCTCGCACTATTGGTCACCAAGTGGGGTGACAAACTGTTGGCACTGCGCGGCAGTCGTGACTGCCCTCCCACGGCCACAGCTGCTGAATTGGTGGAAGCGCTCACCGAGTACAGTTTCAAGGATGAGTGTGTGGAGTGGATCGTCAAAACTCTGGTGAGTGGCCGCAGTTTTTGGGAAGATTTACCATCGTTGCGTGTGGGCGGTACTTCTACTCTTTACTTGGCCAAATTTTTTGAACTGCGGTCTCAGTTGCCACCACCACAGCGGGTGCTCGATCCACGTTGGGAAGGAGAGAATCTGGTTGCTGGCTACGGTAGTTTTGCCGATCTGGTGACTGTGCTCAACGACAAGTTAGGCATGGGTAGCGCAACTGGCGCAGTGACCGGACTGTTTGACATCTACAGTGCTGCCCCCTACGCAGCCACGTTGTTTGATAGTTCCACGTTTCGAGTGGTGCAAATTTTGAACAGGGACGGTGCATTGTGGTGGTCGTGGTTGTGGCGTGAACGTGGTCCCCGCGTGTTGCCAAGCTGGTGCACTGGTTGGGATACCGACACTCACTATAAAAACTACACCGACGCTGGGCCACTGTTTGTGGTGCTGGATAAGTTGGGCGTGATTGGTGGTCGTCCCGACAAGTGGCAGCTCCACCTCCAGAGTGACCAGTTCAAGGATCGCAACGACCGCGAAGTGCGCCGTGATGATTTCACCACCAACGTGCAATTTTTACAAGCCTTGATGCAAGCACCGTTTAGTAGTGCCGATTTTGCGGAGCATTTTACGCGGATTGGCGGGTCTCAGCGCAGCTCAGTGGTGTGCACTAATTTGCTGGAATACTTTAGTACCAGTGCTAGTCGCTACTCCTACCGTAGTTTTTTCAACTTGCAAGGTTATTTGGAAGCGCAAAAACTATTCAACGCCTATGCTGCGAGTGCAACCACCGCACAATTGAATGAAATTCCAGAAATTGCGCAGTGGACGGCTGCGGAAACGAGCGATGTTCCGGTTGCGAAAAACGAACCACTCAACCGGCACAGTGCTGGTTTACCCGTCATGCCGTTGCTTGGCGGAATCGACCTCACGACGCTAACACCAGCGGCGTTTTGCTTATTATACATGCTCTATACTAGCAATCGTTTTACTACATTTTTTGCCGATGTGGAGTGTGACCTCGCGCAGCAGTTGGAAGCATTGTTGCCGCAGCCCACGTTTGCTAAGTTGCTCACCGCACTGGGGCACAACGCAGTGCGCTCCAAATCAGTCGCCATGTTGGATAAGTTTGGCTTTGGTGCTGAATCCACATGGAACGCAGTTGCTCCCACTAGTAATCCAGTGACTGACTCTAACCAAGTTGATGATTTCTATTTTGGGAGGCTTGACCGCTCATCCTCATTTTTGGAAATCGTGTTGTGTGGCATCATGCGGAATCCTGCCACTGCGCGTGAGTGGTACACCAATGGTCAGTTGTTTCAGTTGGTGTTGAGTTTGGCTACAAACCGCGCCAAATTCGACGCGTTGCTCAACAAACTGAATCAAACCAACACGGCCAAGTTGGGCTTTGCCCCCAAAGACTT
>JFJP01005489.1_pt1 | contig 18837 bp, 16 predicted proteins | sample 431651 | NCBI WGS metagenome assembly JFJP01 (sample SAMN02602958, study PRJNA72255) | Microbial mat metagenome, whole genome shotgun sequencing project. | biome: fresh water; feature: sink hole; material: water; isolation source: purple microbial (photo- and chemosynthetic) mats found in...
GGGTTAGTGCCACAAATGAATGGCAGGGTGCAAAACGCTAAACTGTGCGCATGATTTTAGCCAGTGCCTCCCCTTTGACGCTGACGCTCGCCCTGGGTGCGTCAGTGGCGTACGCAACTTCTGCCATTGGGTCGGTGTGCGCCAGCATCAAGTTGGCCCGCTACTTGATCTGGCTGGCCTGGTGTCTGCATGGCGTGCTGGTGTTTTTGGGGCTTTGGGGGGCTGAGCCACGCTTCGGGTTTGCGCCGGCGCTGTCTGTCACAGCCTGGCTGGTGGGCCTGGTTTATGCCATCGAAAGTTATGTTTACCCCCAACTCAAGACGCCCTGGCTACTGGCCGGGGTGGGTTCAGGGGCCGTGCTGCTGGCGCTGTTTTTTCCGGGAAATCTGCTGAGCATGGCTGCCTCGGGTTGGTTGCCGTTGCATTGGGCTCTGGGTATTGCGTCCTATGGCCTGTTTGCCGTGGCGGTGGTTCACGCCTGGGTGTTGCACCGGGCGGAGGCCCGCATCAGAGTTGCCGCTGACGCGCGCACCGGATTACCCTTGCTAACCATGGAGCGCCTGACTTTCCGATTTGTCAGTGTTGGTTTTGCACTGTTGACAGCGACATTGCTGGCTGGTTTTTTCTTTGGCAATCACCTCTACGGTGCCACGCATGCAATCAAGCTCGACCACAAGACTGCTTTTTCAGTTTTGTCATGGTTGGCGTTTGCCGTTTTGCTGGTCGGTCGGGCCCGTTTTGGCTGGCGTGGTCGGCAAGCCACCCGAATTTTGTACGCGGGTGCCGGGCTGCTGCTGCTGGCCTACGTGGGCTCACGCTTTGTCATGGAAGTTGTGTTGGGGCGTGCACTGTGAAGGGGCTGTTGATTCTGCTGCTGGTGCTGGGTGGCGTCTGGCTCTGGCGCAAGCGTCAACCTCCACCAGCCAAGGTGGACACGCCAAAAGCACCGCAAGCCATCCGTCCACAAGACATGGTGCGCTGTGGCCACTGTGGGTTGCACCTTCCAAGCGGCGAGGCCTTCGAGGGAAAAAATGGCGTGTATTGCAGCACAGACCACCTGCATCAGGCGGAGCCTTGAATGATCGAGCAACCAGCGACACTGTCCTGGTTAGCGTCATCTGCCACACAAGCTGAGCTGGTCATGAGCGAGCACCCTGGGGAGTTTGAGCGGCTGTGGCGTGGTTTCATGACTGCGCGGGCCACGCTGGGGCTGGTTCTGGTTGTGCTGCAGGGTGGCATTTTTTTTCTGTCACCGGGCCAAAGCGGCACGCTGCTGCTGATCTGCGCCACCTATTTCGCTGCGGCTTTGGTGGTGCGATTCAAAACGAGGCCGCAACAGCTTGGTAACACGTTTGATGCCCAGTGGCTGCGCACTGTCGGTGTCGATGTCGTTGCATTTGCTGCGCTGCAGATATTGCAGAGCAGCGCCATCAATTACGCACCGCTGTTTGCCCTGCCCGTGCTGATGGCGTCGATGCTGGGCAGCATGATGCTGGCCATGGGAGCCGCAGCTGGCATCACGCTGTTGCTGTTCGCGTACGCCGGCTGGCTGACTGCCCTTGCACCACTCGAAGGTAGCGCACACTTTATCCAGGCAGCCCTTACTGGCACTGGATGTTTTGCTATTTCTTTCATAGCAAGTCAAATGGCTACACGGCTGGCCAGTGTAGAACGACAAGCCCAAGACAATCATCTGGCCGCCACCGTGCAGCGCCAGGTGAATGAGTTGGTGATTGAGTCGCTGGCTGATGGTATTTTGGTGGTCGACGAGAACGGGCAGGTTTTATCGGCAAACCCGGCAGCCAAACAGTTGCTGGACATTGACAACGCCCCTTCTGCAGCAAGCCTGAACCTGCGTTTACGACCGGGATGGCAAGCGATGCTGAGCCTGATTCTTCAGAGTTTTGCCACACAAGGCAATCAGCTGTCAGATATTAGCGTGCACCACGAAGGTCGGGGCGTCAGGTACCTGCGTGTACGCACCCAACTGACGGCGCAGCCAAATAGTGCATCACAGAGCCTGTGTGTTGTCTTCATCCAGGATCAACGTGAAGTTCAGGCGCGCTTTCGCACCGAAAAGCTGGCCAGCATGGGCCGCATGTCAGCCGCCGTCGCCCACGAGATTCGCAATCCACTGGCAGCTATTGCACAAGCCAATGCCCTGCTGGCTGAGGACCTGAATGATCCAGGGCAGTTGCGACTGGCGGCCATGGTGCAACAGAACGCCCACCGGCTCGAGAAGATTGTCAATGACGTGCTGCATTTGGCACAGGCACCCTCGACACACGATGCCAGCAATGACGAATTGCCGCTGTTGAACCTGAGTGAAACTGCCCGACGGATTTGCCGCGACTGGAAGAACCAGAATGCCGTTGGCGACGAATTGCTGTTGAGCTTGGCACCGGGGTCCACTGATGTTGTCTTTGACACCGAACACCTCCGAAGAATCCTGATTAACTTGCTCGATAACGCGCTGCGTTATGCGAGCCACCAAACCGCATGTATGCAAGTCAGCGTGGACAACACACAAGCCAGTACATCAAGAGCCGAGGCTGAAATCAGTGTCTGGAGCGACGGGGCACCGCTGGAGCCGTCTGTTGAACAGCATTTGTTTGAGCCTTTTTTTTCATCCGAGAGCCGCTCCAGCGGGCTTGGGTTGTATATTTGCCGTGAACTGTGTGAAAGCCACGGCGCTGTGATGTCCTACGATCGTAGCCAACGGTCAATCAATGGGATGACCAAGCCGGGCAATCAATTTCGCGTTGTTTTCAAAACCCGCCCGCCCTTACTGCCCAAGTTGCCTCACCCGAAGTCTGCATAACACCGTGAACGCCATGGCCAATCCCGCCCGTATTTTGGTTGTCGACGATGAGCCCGACCTACGCTCGCTCTACGAGCTGACCCTTTTGCGCGAAGGCTATCAGATCGCCACAGCAGAGAACCTGCAGGAGGCGCGGGCCTTGTTGGCTGAGCAGATATTTGACGTGATGATCACCGACATGCGGCTACCGGATGGATTGGGCATGGCGCTGATCACCGAACTCAAGAGCCAGATGCGCAAAGAGCGCTGCGTCGTGATTACGGCCTATGGATCGACTCAGAACGCGGTAGAAGCGCTAAAAGCGGGTGCGTTTGACTACCTGACCAAGCCCGTTGACCTCAAGCAGTTTCGCAGTGTGATAGCTATGGCCGTGCGCAGCCACCCTGGCGCTTTGGTCAACGAACCTAGCCCCCCCAGATCTGTCCCATTAACTGCCTCGGGTGCATTGGGAGAGCGCGCACTTGGTCGGTTGATCGGGCGCTCAGATTGCATGCAGCAGATCAAAGAGCGAATCCTCAAGGTCGCCACCAGCATGGCACCGGTGATGGTGACGGGTGAGTCTGGCACCGGCAAGGAGCTGGTTGCATACGCCATTCATGCCAACAGCCATCGCGCCAAGGGGCCGTGGGTGGCGGTGAACTGCAGCGCCATCCCCGAGAACCTGTTGGAGGCCGAGTTTTTTGGTGCAAAAAAAGGAGCCTACACCGGTGCCCAGCAAGACCGTGAAGGTTTTTTTCAGGCCGCACGTGGCGGCACCTTGTTTTTGGACGAGATCGGTGATTTGCCGCTGGCCATGCAATCCAAGTTGCTGCGCGCCATTCAGGAGCGCCGCATCCGTGCGTTGGGGTCCACCCAGGAAGAGCTGGTCGACGTGCGCATCGTCAGTGCAACGCACAAAGATCTGGCGCAAGAAGTTCATGACGGGCATTTTCGGCAGGATCTTTTTTACCGTCTCAATGTCATTGACATGGTCATCGCCCCCCTGAGAGAGCGGGCAGAAGATTTGCCCGACCTTTGCGAAGCCCTGTTGACACGCATCGCCGAGGAGTCGTCTATTGCGGTGCCGCACCTGGCCGGTAGTGCACTCGACTATCTGACGCGTTTGCCATTGCCGGGCAACGTGCGCGAATTGGAGAATCTGCTGTATCGCGCGGTAGCGCTGGGTGACGGGCAAGACCTGCAAATCGATGCACCAACTGTGCGTATGCCAGAACCCCGAGAGGGCACACCGACGTCCAGCAGTCCCAGCGCCAGCCTGCCGACTGACCTACAGAACTATCTGGACAGGCAAGAGCGAGACATCTTGCAGCGTACCCTGCAAGCGACCAGCTTCAACCGCACCGCTGCTGCATTGCAATTGGGTTTGAGTTTGCGCCAAATACGCTACCGCATCGCCCGACTGCAGATTGAAGTGCCATTGACGGGTGAACCTGGCGATGAACTCGATTGAGGCCGACTGGCAGCATGGTTGGTATCGCCCTGCCAACAAATTGCCGTCTGAAAATTTTGGTGCGCGGCCCATGCAGGCATGCATCGATCTGATCGTACTGCATTCCATCAGCTTGCCGCCAGGCGAGTATGGTGGCCAACAGGTTCAGCAACTCTTTACCAACCATCTGGACTGGCAGGCACACCCCTATTTCCAGCAAATCGCGGGCATCAGAGTGTCATCCCATTTTTATATTCGCCGCAATGGTGATTTGTGGCAATTTGTCAGCTGTGATGAGCGCGCCTGGCACGCCGGCTTATCGAGCTACCGGGGACGTGTCAATTGCAACGACGACAGCATCGGCATTGAGCTTGAAGGTCTGGATGGAGAGAACTTTGAATGCGCCCAATATCTCAGCCTGGTGGCCCTGTGCCAAGCCATCATGAGGCAATACCCGATCAAGCACATCGCCGGTCACGAACACATTGCGCCAGGGCGCAAGTTTGACCCTGGGCCTGGCTTTGACTGGTTGATATTGAGAAATAGTCTGAATCTGGACGCTCGGTATTTTCCCTAGGCCCGCCACAAGCACGGCATACGAAATGCTGGTCAAAATGTAGTCTGTTTGCTCAGCCCAGCGAAGCCAGAACACATTTGCACGCTATTAAAAATTGCGAATACTTCATGAACAGGCTTGGCAACCGCTTTCAGGAAAAACACTAGGGGTAGTGTTTTTCTGTCTCGCCAGCCACCAGATATAGTGTTAAGCTTCAGTTCTCGCCGCCAAACGAAATCACCACCTTGGTCGTTTTTCGTGCTCGCCCAAGCTACTAAAACCAATTTCACTAGAGGAATCCATGCAGACCAGCCTCTCTACACCTGCGCCCCAAATTTCCAGCTTGATGTCTAGCGGATCAGCAGCAATGTTGTCGTCGGCGACATCAGCCACACTGAGCCAGTACCAGATCATCCGCCGCAATGGTGCCGTCGTGCCTTTCGAGCCCAACAAAATCGCCGTCGCCATGATGAAGGCTTTTTTGGCGGTGCATGGCGCACAGGGCGCGGCGTCAGCCAGCGTGCGCGAAACGGTTGAAGGCCTGACCCAGGGGGTCATTCGCGCCCTGATGCGCTCGCGCCCAGCTGGAGGTACTTTTCACATTGAAGACGTGCAGGACCAGGTTGAGTTAGGCCTGATGCGGGGCAGCCACCACGAGATCGCACGTGCTTACGTGCTGTACCGCGAAAAACGTTCCCAAGAAAGGGCACACAAAGTCACCCAGGCTGCGCCCGTCGCGCCGGTGTTACACGCGATCGACAACGGCCAGCGCGTACCACTGGACCTGGTCAGGCTGAACAAAATAATATCTGATGCCTGCAGTGGACTGGGTGCTGACGTCAAACCGCAACCGATCCTGGCTGAGACCATGCGGAACCTTTACGATGGTGTGCCGATGGACGAGGTCTACAAGGCATCGGTACTGGCCGCACGCACCCTGATTGAAAAGGACCCGGACTACACCTTTGCCACCGCACGACTGCTTTTTCATACCATCGCCAAAGAGGTGCTGGGGCAGGATGTGGCACAGGCTGACATGACGCAAGCCTACATCGACTACTTTGCGCCGTTTGTCAAACGTGGTGTTGAACACGAACTGCTGGATGAAAAGCTGCTTCAGTTCGACTTGTCAAGGCTTGCCAGCGCCCTTAAAGCAGAACGTGACCTTCAGTTTGATTACCTGGGACTGCAAACGCTCTATGACCGCTATTTTTTGCATGTAGGCAAAAGCCGGATCGAGCTACCACAAGCCTTTTTCATGCGTGTGGCCATGGGCCTGTCGCTCAACGAGATTGATCGTGAGGCCCGCGCGATCGAATTTTATGAAGTGCTGTCCAGCTTCGACTTCATGTCCAGCACACCAACATTGTTCAACAGCGGTACCTTGCGTTCGCAATTGTCAAGCTGCTACTTGACCACCGTGCCTGATGATCTGGACGGCATTTACGAAGCCATCAAGGAAAACGCCTTGTTGTCCAAGTTTGCCGGTGGGCTGGGCAACGACTGGACACCCGTGCGTGCCCTGGGCAGTCACATCAAGGGAACCAATGGCGAGTCTCAAGGGGTGGTGCCCTTCCTCAAAGTTGTCAACGACACTGCCGTGGCTGTGAATCAGGGGGGCAAGCGCAAAGGTGCCGTGTGTACGTATCTGGAAACCTGGCATCTGGACATTGAGGAGTTTCTGGAGCTGCGCAAGAACACCGGGGATGATCGTCGTCGCACACACGACATGAATACGTCTAACTGGATTCCAGACCTATTCATGCGCAGGGTGATGGAGAAAGGCCAGTGGACACTGTTTTCGCCCAACAATGTGCCCGACCTGCATGAAAAGGTTGGTACGGCTTTTGAGGCTGCTTATGTCGCCTACGAAGAACGGGCCAGTCGCGGAGAGATCAAACCAAGCCGCACCATTCAGGCGACTGACCTGTGGCGCAAGATGCTGACCATGCTGTTTGAAACAGGGCACCCTTGGATCACGTTCAAGGATGCCTGCAATATTCGTTCGCCGCAACAACACGCCGGTGTGGTTCACTCGAGCAACTTGTGTACCGAAATCACGCTTAACACCAGCAAAACAGAAACTGCGGTGTGCAACCTGGGTTCAGTCAATCTGCTGCATCACATCAAGGACGGTTCTATCGACCATGAAAAGCTGCAAAAAACCGTTGCAACTTCGATGCGCATGCTCGACAACGTGATTGACATTAACTACTACGCTGTGAAAAAGGCGCGTCAATCCAACTTGCGGCACCGCCCTGTGGGCCTGGGCCTGATGGCCTTTCAGGACAGTCTGTACCAATTGCGTATTCCTTACGCCAGCGCTGCAGCGGTGGCTTTTGCCGATGAATCGATGGAAGCCATTTGTTATTACGCGTACTGGGCCTCGACCGAACTGGCGCGTGAACGTGGTCGGTATTCCAGCTACAAAGGCTCACTCTGGGACCAAGGGATTTTGCCGCTTGACACGCTTGACATGCTGGCAAAAGAACGCGGTGGTTATGTCGAGGTGGATCGAAGCGCAAAGCTTAACTGGGATGCACTGCGACAAAAGATTGCGCAGGACGGCATGCGTAATTCCAATTGTGTGGCCATCGCCCCGACAGCGACCATTTCCAACATCATCGGTGTTGACGCATCCATTGAACCCTGCTTTGGTAACCTGTCAGTGAAATCAAACCTGTCGGGCGAGTTCACCATTGTCAACAGCTACTTGGTGCGTGACCTCAAACGGCTGGGTCTCTGGGACGATGTGATGGTCATGGATCTCAAGCATTTTGATGGATCACTGCAGCCTATTGACCGTGTCCCAGCTGAGATCAAATCACTCTATGCCACGGCCTTTGAGGTTGAAACCAGTTGGCTGGTGGAGGCTGCAGCGCGCCGACAGAAATGGATTGATCAGGCCCAGTCACTCAACATCTACATGTCTGGCGCTTCAGGGAAAAAGCTCGATGACACCTATAAGCTTGCCTGGGTACGCGGCCTCAAAACCACTTACTATTTGCGCACTATGTCAGCCACCCATGCGGAAAAATCGACGGTGACAGCGGGACGGCTCAATGCCGTTTCATCAGGCGCAGAAATCAGAGTACAAGGTACATCGAGCGCACTGGATGCGGTCGCGGCGATGGCCCGTCAACAGATGTCAAGCGCGCCAGCCACCGATGTGAAATTTTGCGGCGTTGACGACCCCACCTGCGAGTCTTGCCAGTAAAGCACTGGACTTTGCGGCTGAGTCGATGCTGATGCACAACATTTGACATCTTATCGACCGTCAGACGAATTTGAAGGCTTTCTATTTTTAGCCCACTCTCCCATAATTCACGGATCGGAAATATATATGTTATCTTGGGACGAAGAAGTTATACCAACTGCCAGTTTGCCCACACCACGGGGTAGCAACAACCCGCTGTTGGCCGAGCACTTTTCAGGCCACTGTGCGATGCCAGACCTCGCGCTTGTCCCGTCTTCGGTGCCTGTGAAACCGAAAGGTCTGGAATCTAGCGCTACCACACGTCGCGTCAATGCCGCTGACAAACGGATCATCAATGGCCAGACGGATGTCAACCAACTGGTTCCTTTCAAGTACAAATGGGCCTGGGAAAAATACCTGTCAAGTTGTGCCAATCACTGGATGCCGCAAGAAGTCAACATGACACGCGACATCGGACTCTGGAAAGACCCCAACGGACTCACCGAAGACGAGCGGCGCATTGTCAAGCGCAATCTGGGGTTTTTTGTCACGGCTGATTCGCTAGCGGCCAACAACATCGTATTGGGCACCTACAGGCACATTACCGCACCTGAATGCCGTCAATTCATGTTGCGCCAGGCCTTTGAAGAGGCTATTCATACCCATGCCTATCAGTACATCGTCGAATCGCTGGGACTCGATGAGGGCGAAATTTTCAGTGCGTACCATGAGATCAAATCAATCCGCGACAAAGACGAGTTTTTACTGCCTTTCATTGAAGCCATCATGGACCCTCAGTTTAAAACGGGAACACCGGAGGCTGACCAGACGCTGCTCAAGTCCTTGATCGTATTCGCATGCCTGATGGAAGGGCTGTTTTTCTATGTTGGTTTCACGCAAATTTTGGCGCTTGGCCGCCAAAACAAAATGACTGGTGCTGCGGAGCAATACCAGTACATCCTGCGGGACGAATCGATGCACTGCAACTTTGGCATTGATCTGATCAACCAGATCAAGCTGGAAAATCCTCAGTTGTGGACGCCAGAGTTCAAAGCGGAAATCAAGGCGCTTTTTGAAGAGGCGGTTGAGCTGGAGTATCGCTACGCTGAAGACACCATGCCTCGTGGCGTTTTGGGCATGAACGCGTCCATGTTCAAAGGTTACTTACGCTACATCGCCAATCGCCGTGCCACTCAAATTGGACTGGAGTCTCTGTTTGCCAATGAAGAGAATCCATTTCCCTGGATGAGCGAGATGATCGACCTGAAGAAAGAGCGCAACTTTTTCGAAACACGAGTCATTGAGTACCAGTCTGGCGGCGCACTTTCATGGGAATAGCGCTGACATGACTCACAGAATTTCACAATCTGCCAGGCCACTTTGGTCCTGCGAATGGTTGTGCTCCCAAGTTCATGCTGCTGGGACCAAGCCCAACACCATGAATCGCCTCATGCATATGTACTTGCATGAAGTGCTCTTTGTAAACTGATCAAGGAGAATTGAATGGCAACTGCAAAAAAAACTGCCGCAACAAAGGCGGCTCCTGCACCCAAGGCCGCTGTGGCCAAAAAATCGACACCTGTCGCTAAATCAACCTCTGCAAAAGCGGCAGCACCTGTAAAAAAGGCCACACCAGCCAAAAAGGTAGCGCCAGCTGTCAAGTCAGCCCCGGCCAAAAAAACTGTTGCGGCTAAAGAAGCACCTGTGAAGAAGGTTGCAGTTGCCAAGCCTGCTGCCGCAAAAAAAACGTCACCGGCAAAACCTGCCATCAAGACACCCGCCGAAAAAGCAGTTCCTGCTGCAAAAACAAAACTCAACCCGCAATCTGCGTGGCCTTTCCCGACCGGATCAAAACCCTGATCAGAAATCTTGCAATAACCTTCATGGCCGGCTCAGCGATGCTACATCGGGTTTATTTTTTGTATCCATTCATGGGTAAAACGCCAACAAGCGGTACCCCATGATGGGTGATAAGGTTTGGGTGGCATCTATTTTCATCACCACACTCACAGATCGATCAGACCCAGCCAGCAGATCTTCGTCAGTTACAAATAATTCTGCAGGTGAAAAAACACGGCGAACCGTCACCTGGTCCTGAATGTCGGTCAAAGTCAATTCGATACTGGGCCATGCCAACGCCAAACCAGACAGATTTTTGATCGTAAAACTCAGCCGGTAGTTCTCTGGTCCTGACTTATTGAAGGTAGCCGAGTCAATAGAGACAGCCTCGACGCGCTTAACCGCACGAATCTTGCAGTTCATGAGTCTGCAATAGACCTGCAAGGCAGGCTTTAACTCGGGATGCGCTGTCGCCAACCGGTCCCGGTCCCAATACAGCCATTGAACCAACAATACAAACAGCAAACATAAGGCAGCCCACCACAACAGTGCGCGCCCCACCTTGCTGGACCCAAACGACGCCCGGTCTGATTCGCGCAAGAAGGACACATGATCAGTGCCCAATTCAGGGTCTCCCTTGAGCGGTTTGTGATCCTCGACCTCGGTGCTATCTGTCAAGTCAGCCAAGGTGTTGCGGGACGACGCGTCCTCAACCTGGAGTGCTGCGTCAGGCACAGCTATGGTGTCAACACTGGCTTTTGGGAGGTCAGCGACCGCCAAAGACAGCACACTTGGCAGATCAGCATCCACATCATCCAGGACAGTCACGACATCGGTACCCTCGTCATTCCCCAAGCAATGGGCTGCTGGGACGTCACTTGCAGCATCAACCAGCTGTGTGTTGGGTGCTTCGTCTGCTGCCGATTGATCAGGTTCTTCCTCAGGCGCCGGTGCCGCGTGAATCAGGTTCAACGACGCATCAAATATCTCTTCGCACTGACCACATCTGACCCAACCCTGGGAAATCCGCAACTGATCCGGCACCAGTCTGTAATGCGTTAAGCAAGCGGGGCAGCGCGTCAGAAGACTCATTGGATTACGCGTTATGCCACTGAGCAGTCATTCACGTCAGCAAGTGGCGGTCATGAGAATCCAGCCGTCTTCGCAGTCGGTCACGCTCAAATTGCAGTAGGGCGCATATGCCGCCTGGAGTTCCTCGGCCTGTCGCTCCAGAATACCTGCCAGCACCAAGGCTCCCCCTGATGCCACATGTGAACACAACAAAGGTGCCAGCACCTTCAAAGGAGCGGCCAGAATATTGGCCAACACCACTTGGTACACACCTTGCGCCAGGTCAGGCAGTCCGACAAGTAAATTCACATGATTCGTTTGGGCATTCAGCAGCGCAGAATCGACTGCCGCGCTGTCAATGTCAACAGCGTCCACCGTCTTAGCACCAAACTTTGCCGCACCGATGGCCAAAATACCTGAACCGCAGCCGTAGTCCAACACACGTCCCAGGCCTGCTCGTGCACCACCGCCTTTGGCGCTGCCATGGGTGGCAATCCAGCGCAGACACATCCGCGTGGTTGGGTGCGTGCCCGTGCCAAAGGCCAGTCCAGGGTCGAGTCGAATGACGACACGGGCTTGCTCAGGTGGCTCGTGCCATGTGGGCACAACCCAAAAATCGGGCGTGATATCCACCGGTGCAAACTGTGATTGCGTCAACCGCACCCAGTCCTGTTCGGGCACCTCCTGAATGCCCAACGCAACGCAGTCAACAAAGAAATCTTGCACCGACAAAAGTTGCAAGGCCGCTTGCGCCTGCTCTTGCCCGGGGAACAGTGCCATTACTCTGGAGCGTTGCCAGCCCTCTTTGGGCGCAGGCATGCCAGGTTCGCCAAATAAAGCTTGCTCAGCATCAGTCTGGGCATCGGCGTCCTCAACACTGACGCTTAGCGCATCGAGCACATCAAACGCATCACAGAGCTGTTCCAGCCGTTCCTCAGGACTCATCAAGCAAAGCTCAAACATGGTCACAAATGTTTAGCGGGCGTGATTGGCCAGCCAAGCTTCGAGGTAATGAATATTGGTTCCCCCTGACATGAACTTGGCGTCAACCATTAGTTCGCGGTGCAGTGCAATATTGGTGTTGATCCCTTCAACCACCGTCTCACCCAAGGCAGTACGCATGCGTGCGAGTGCCTGTTCGCGGGTGTCGCCATGGACAATGATTTTGCCAATCATCGAGTCATAGTTGGGTGGAACAAAGTAGTTGGTGTAAACATGCGAATCAACCCGCACGCCCGGCCCACCGGGCGGATGCCACATGGTGATACGTCCGGGCGAAGGAATGAATTTGTGGGAATCTTCTGCATTCAGACGACATTCAATCGCATGCCCGCGGATCTGGATCTGTCGTTGCGTAAAGGGCAAACGCTCGCCCGCCGCCACCATGATCTGGGTTTTGACAATGTCAATGCCCGTGGTCATTTCAGTGACTGGGTGCTCCACCTGAACACGGGTGTTCATTTCAATGAAATAAAACTCACCGTCTTCATACAAAAACTCAAAGGTTCCAGCACCGCGATAGCCAATTTTTTTACAGGCAGCTACGCAACGGTCGCCCACCCGGTCGATGATCTTGCGTGGAATGCCAGGCGCTGGCGCCTCCTCAATGATTTTTTGATGCCGGCGCTGCATCGAGCAGTCTCGCTCACCCAAATACACTGCATTCTTATATTTGTCAGCCAGAATCTGGATTTCAATATGGCGCGGGTTTTGAAGAAATTTCTCCAGATACACTGCCGGATTACCAAAGGCGGCACCCGCCTCATTTTTGGTCATGGTTACAGCATTGATGAGTGCTGCCTCCGTGTGAACAACACGCATGCCACGCCCCCCACCGCCGCCAGCCGCCTTGATGATCACTGGGTAACCAATGGCTTTGGCAAGGCGTTTGATTTGAATCGGGTCATCAGGAAGTTCGCCCTCGGAGCCGGGTACGCAAGGCACACCCGCCTTGATCATGGCCTGCTTGGCCGATACCTTGTCACCCATGATCCGAATGGACTCAGGCGTTGGGCCAATGAACTGAAAGCCGCTGCGCTCAACGCGCTCGGCAAAGTCGGCGTTTTCACTTAAAAAACCGTAGCCTGGATGGATGGCCTCCGCATCGGTCACTTCGGCCGCTGAAATAATGGCAGGCATGTTGAGATAACTGCCAGCCGACGGCGCAGGCCCAATACATACGGCTTCTTCAGCCAGCTTGATGTACTTGGCCTCGCGATCCGCCTCCGAATACACCATGACAGCCTTGACACCCAATTCACGGCAGGCACGCTGGATTCGCAGCGCGATTTCACCGCGATTGGCAACCAGAATTTTTTTAAACATAAGTTGCGCCTGGCATCATTCGATGATGAACAGGGGCTGGCCGTATTCCACGGCCTGTCCGTTTTCAACCAGAATACGCTTGATCGTGCCGGTCTTGTCAGCCTCGATTTCATTGAGTATCTTCATGGCTTCGATGATGCAAATGGTTTGGCCTTCCTTGACGGCATCACCCACATCGACAAACACAGAGGCACCGGGCGATGCGGATCGGTAAAACGTTCCGACCATTGGCGACTTGGTCGTGTGACCGGTTTCCTCCACCACAGCTGAAACTGCCGGCTCCAACGCGATCACCGTTGGCGTAGCAGGTGCTGACGCTGCGGCCGCACTGGCTTGAACATACTGCACCGGTAAGGCACCACCGCCCTTGACGATGCGCACTTTGCCTTCAGCTTCGGTAATTTCAAGCTCCGAGACATTTGACTCTGACACCAGGTCAATCAAGGTTTTAAGTTTTCTAAGGTCCATGAGTTCTCCAACGGGCAATGAGATAAATCGGGCTAGCTTGTCCTGAATTTTAATTAACTTTTATTAAATTGCAGCTAAAACCACCCAAGATGGTCAATTTTACAGCACAAGGCAATCGCCACTATGAGCCATGCAGACGACTCCATGCCTGCAGATCAACGCCAGAGACTTTTCCAATTTTACGGTGCAGCACGCTGCCAGCCGCATTTAACACCACCGTAAAAGGCAATCCGCCACTCAAATTCCCCAAAGATCGGCTCAATTCAATGCCAGGAAAACCTGCCAGCGCAACTGGAAAAGCAAGCGGCGATTGTGTCAGGAAGCGCTTCACGGGGCCAGCCTGATCAACGGCCAAACCCAGAACTTGCCACCCTTTTGCCTTGTTTTCAGCAAAATAAGCATCCAATAATGGCAATTCATCAATACATGGTGGACACCAGGTTGCCCAAAAATTAAGCACTAACGGTTTGCCCTTGAATGACGCCATGCGGAGCACAGTCCCATCGATCTGGCTAAAGGTCTGCTGCCACAGGGCCAATTCAACTTCTGTCAACGCCCGCGCTTGCTGCTCATCGCGCCATAAGGCCAGACCCACACCGCCAGCAGCCACAGCCACACCCACCGCCGCAGCAACCCAGCCGCGCCTGGATACACCTGAAGTTGGCGCGCTCAAGATGATGCCTCGCCCAATAAGCGCAATAACGCTTGTTTGTCACCCCGTGGCACGCGTCCATGCGCATCAGGCTTCAGTGCACCGCGCACATCATCAAAGTCATAAATCATCAGGTGCACACCAATCTCCTCTTGCAATAGGGGGCAGGGCGAGCGGATGCTCAAAGCATCCACGGCTTCGCCACGAAATCCTGCCACGCGACTCACCTGGTACCTTATTCTTTTGTCAATCAGCGCAATCTCGGCCGATTTACAGTCATCACAAAACAACTGCAGGTAAATGTCAGACCTGCGGGTAGCCGTACCGTGCCACACAGCGCCACCCAAGTAGGGACGAAAAATAGCCAGTCGATCCATCCATGACAAAGCCAACTTGCGCAACTCCCGTAGTTCGGCGGGCTGGGTATCCGCACAAAAAACAGCAATGTAGTCGCGCACTGCGGCATCAACGACACGGTTGTCTGGCAAAGCTACGCGCGTTTTCGAGTCCAGCACTCTGGCAGCCCGCCGCTTGGCCGGCCCATATTCAAGACCTTCTTCCACAATCAGTTGGGCTGCCAACGCGGCGATTTCTTGTTGGGTTTTGTACATCACGCAGCCATTTTGCCCGCATTTGCTTACTCTTCGCGTTTGCACTGGGATGCTTCGAAGCAACTCAACGGCGCGCCTAAAATCAGTGCATGCACTTACATATTCTTGGCATTTGTGGCACTTTTATGGGTGGTTTGGCGGCTTTGGCACGTGAGGCCGGGCACCAGGTAACCGGCTGTGATGCGGGTGTTTACCCACCCATGAGCGACCAGTTACGCGCTTTGGACATTGATCTGATCGAGGGTTATTCAGCCGATCAACTTAGCCTGAAACCCGATGTCTTCGTTATCGGAAACGTGGTGAGCCGTGCCCGACTGGCTGATGGCAACCCCAAGTTCCCGCTGATGGAGGCCATTTTGGACGCTGGCCTGACCTATACCAGCGGCCCGCAATGGCTTTCAGAGCACATCTTGCAGGGCCGGCATGTCCTGGCCATCGCAGGGACACATGGAAAAACCACCACAACCGCCATGACGAGCTGGATTCTGGAGCAGGCTGGCCTGCAACCTGGCTTTTTGGTCGGCGGGGTACCGCTAAATTTTGGTATTTCGGCACGTTTGGGCAGTCAAAAACATTTCGTCATTGAAGCCGACGAATACGACACGGCTTTTTTTGACAAACGCAGCAAATTTATTCACTACCGACCGCGCACTGCCGTACTCAACAACCTCGAATTTGACCATGCCGACATTTTTGATGATCTGGCGGCCATTGAGCGTCAGTTTCACCACCTGGTGCGTACTGTGCCTAGCAACGGACGTATCGTGACCAACGCGTTAGAGGAGAGTCTGGCGCGTGTGTTGCACAAAGGCTGCTGGAGCGAAGTCCGTAGCTTTGGGTCGGCGGTAAGCGATTTCAGCGCCGTCGGCCCAGCCGACAAGTTTGAGGTACTGCATCTTGGCGCATCAGTCGGTCAGGTGAATTGGTCGCTAAGTGGCCTGCACAACCAGCTCAATGCGCTGGCCGCCGTTGCCGCCGCAGAACATGTTGGCGTTGCGCCAGCGGTCGCCATCAAAGCGCTGACGCAGTTTGAGAACGTCAAGCGCCGCATGGAGCTTCGAGGCACGGTATGGGTCGATGGCGGCCAAATCACGGTGTATGACGATTTTGCCCATCACCCCACGGCCATTCGCACCACACTCGATGGGCTGCGCAGCACACTGGTGCCACACGCACGCATTCTGGCCGTGTTCGAGCCCCGCTCCAACACCATGAAACTGGGCACCATGAAAAGCCAGCTTCCCTGGAGTCTGGAGGCTGCTGACCTGGCGTTTTGCCACACCGGCGGCCTGGGTTGGGACGTCACCAGTGCACTTGAGCCCATGGGCAACAAAGCACTGGTGGCGGACAACATCCCGGCCCTGATCACGCAAATTGCCCAGGTGGCCCGGGGTGGGGATCACATTGTGTGCATGAGCAACGGCGGCTTTTCTGATTTACCGGGAAAGCTGCTTAAAGTACTATCGCCTTTATAGCTATCAGCCCATATTCCATAAGGGCTTGAAGCATAAACTACGTATTTTTTCGGTGACGTTCCAGTACCGCTTGTGACAATACCTCCAGCGCCTGCAGTGAATGCTCCCAGCCCAGGCAGGCATCCGTGATGCTTTGCCCGTAATTCAATTTTTCCGTCTTGTCTTTGCCCGGCGTGAACTTCTGGGCCCCGGCGTTCAGGTGGCTTTCGACCATAACTCCGAACACCTGCTTGGAGCCACCGGCGATTTGACCGGCTACATCAGCGGCCACATCAAGCTGTTTTTCATGCTGTTTACTGCTGTTGGCGTGGCTGCAATCGACCATCAGGTTTTGCGGCAATTTGGACCTAGCCAGATCGGCGCAGGCTTCGGCTACGCTGTCAGCATCGTAATTGGGGGATCTGCCGCCGCGCAAAATCACATGGCAGTCCCTGTTGCCCTTGGTTTGCACAATCGCCACCTGGCCGTTTTTGTGGACTGACAAAAAGTGGTGGCCACCGGCTGCGGCATGGATCGCATCGGTGGCGATTCTGATATTGCCGTCAGTGCCGTTCTTGAAGCCAATCGGTGCCGACAGACCCGAGGCCAGTTCACGGTGCACCTGGCTCTCGGTGGTGCGAGCCCCAATGGCGCCCCAACTGATCAAATCACCAAGGTATTGCGGCGAGATCACATCCAGAAACTCGCTGCCTGCCGGTAAGCCCAGGCGGTTGATCTCAATCAAAAGCTGGCGTGCCATGCGCAGGCCTTCGTCAATGCGAAAACTCTCGTCCAGGTAGGGGTCGTTGATCAGTCCTTTCCAGCCAACTGTGGTGCGGGGTTTCTCAAAATACACCCGCATCACAATTTCTAGTGAGTCGGCGTACATTCTGCGCTGCACCAAGAGCCGGCGAGCGTATTCCATGGCGGCCGCCGGATCGTGAATGGAGCATGGGCCAATCACCACCAGCAGCCGGTCGTCCTTGCCGGCCATGATGTTGTGGATGCTGCGACGGGTCTGGCTGATCATTTTCTCGACCGGCGTGCCATGAATCGGAAAAAACCGGATCAGATGCTCTGGGGGCGGTAACACAGTGATGTCCTCGATGCGTTCGTTGTCGGTCTCTCCGGTGCGGTCGGTGGCATTGGTATTCAACGAGCTTGTCCAGGCATCGTGATCGACAACAGATTTGGCGTTCATCAGGGTTTTCCTTGCAGAGTTGATGTAAAAGTGCATAAAAAAACCGCCGGGGGTGCCGGCGGTTTTTTGAGGAATCAGGTCGCTTTGTTCAGGTACGCTCAGATCTCTCTACCGCCAGCGGCGTTTGAGAACCAAAAATAGCTAAAGAAAAAGCTTACAGATGTCATGGGCTGGGAATGTAGCACAGTCGTCTGACGGTCACGTCCCGCGGGCCAGGTTCAATGCGGGCTTGCAGGCTATGGTGGGATCGATACACGGCGAGCGCACGGCCTGGCGACTGGGTCATGCGCATGCGGTTTTGGGACGAAATCACGCGCGGGGCCGGCGTGTGCGTCAACAAAAGCTCCTTCGCGCGCGCCTTTCGCCCCAAAGCCCGGTCACATGACCCAATCACCCTGCCTTGAGGTGGCGCTGAGGCTGGTCCTTGGAATCATTGCAGAAGCACCAGGGTTTGCATCAGAGTCGGCTTTAGCCCATTTTCTATATACATTCTTAGCTATAAAAATCTGTGCAACATCTCGACAGGCCTGCCGCTTTGGTTAAACCTGTTCGACCTTCATTCTTGCTTCGGTTTGAGTTTGCGTGTGAGTTTGCGTGTGAGTTTGCGTCTTAGCTTGGCGTGTCACCAAGCTTCATTCTTTGCGGTCCGACATCAAGCACAACGAACGACTCTTGAAGACCCACTGGGAGTAGCCGTTTGTGATCTGGCTCCTTCAAACCGGGTATTGCCTGATACAAAGCGACGGGCAGCTTTCTGGTGACCAAGTCGTGAAATCGGGCACCCGCGTTTGGCCAGGAACTGCCAGCGACAAATAACGGCTATTTTGTGGCCAACATCTTAAGGGAAAGTCACGCCCATTTTGAGCGGCAAACAGGCGACTCTTGTGAATCAACGAATGACCCCCGTGGTAAAGTGAATTTACGGTCGTATGGGACGGTCGAAAAACAGGCTGGACGATGCAGATAAGTACACAATCCCTCGCTCAAAATTCGGTTTTCCATCGCGTTCAGGCGACCATACGTCGCTTAGTGACGTTTAGCGCTGTGGTCGCGGCCTCTCAGGTCGCGGCCTATTCTGCGTTGACAAATGCCGACGTGAACCTGCGTGCAGGCCCTGATCGTGATTTTCCGGCAGTGATGGCACTGCGCGAGCAAACTTCCGTCGAGGTAATGGGTTGCCAGAGCGACTACCAGTGGTGCGACGTGAAGGTGGA
>JFJP01005490.1_pt1 | contig 18835 bp, 15 predicted proteins | sample 431651 | NCBI WGS metagenome assembly JFJP01 (sample SAMN02602958, study PRJNA72255) | Microbial mat metagenome, whole genome shotgun sequencing project. | biome: fresh water; feature: sink hole; material: water; isolation source: purple microbial (photo- and chemosynthetic) mats found in...
TGCCGTGGCATCGCTCACCTGTGCTTGCGCGCTTTGCTGGGCGCTGCCAGCGCGTGCCAGTGACGCATCGAGTGCTGCCAGGCGCTGGTCCAGGTCAACCGGGTCCATCTCGGCCAGCAGTTGCCCAGCCTTCACCCGCTCACCCACATCCACCCGCACGCTGAGCACCCGCCCCGGCACGGTGGGGCCAACCATCCAGGCACGCTGGGCTTCCACCGTGCCGATGCCAAAGATGGCCGGGTTCAAGCTGCCCTCTTTGGGCTGGACCACCGTGACTTTGATGGGTGCCAGTGGCCCGGTGCGCAGCGACACATAAGCCACTGCGCCGATCAGCAGCAGTGCGGCCGCGCCAAGGGCTGCGCGTCGCAGCAGGAGTTGTTTGGGGTTCATGGGTTTCCTTGAAAATTTTCGTCGGGGTCTGCGCGCAGGCCGCGCTGGAACAGGGCAAATACGCCCGGGGCCTGCAGCCGCATCGAGGCCACATCGCCCGAGGTGAGCGATTGCATGACCAGGCCTTGGATTGAGCCAAGAAATAGCACGCTAGCGCTTTTCAGGTCTGTGTTGGCAGCTATCAAATTAGCTTCTTTGGCGAGGTTGAGCAGCTGCATCACCAGGGTTCGGTACTGCTGCATCAGCTGGCGCACACTGGCTTTGACGGCGGTGTCCTGCGGCTGTTGCAGCTCCTGAAAGATGATGCGCGGCACGCCCGGATGCTCGGTGACAAAGTCCACATGGGACATGAACACCGCCTGCAGTGCGGCCATGGCATCGGCGGGCGCAGCAGTGCTGTTGCCCGCCAGGCCCGCCGCCGAGTGCAGTTGTGTCATCAGTGTGCGGTTGATCCAGGCCATGGTGGCCAGCCAGATGGCCTCTTTGCTGTCAAAGTGGCGAAACACGGCGGCCTGCGTGATGCCCACTGCCTGCGCCAGATCGCCGGTGGTGATGCCCGACGGATTGCGTTTTGCTGCCAGTCGAAGAACGGCATCGATCAACGCTGCCTGACGGAATTCGGTGGCCTGTTTGGCTGTCTTTTCGCTCTGGGTCATATTTTATGTAATTGATCTATTACTTATTGTATGTGAGAGGCGACCAGTTGGGCGGCGCCCATGGTCAGAACGCGGCATTTAAGTCACTTTGTCATTTCAACGTTTCAATAATTGTTGTAATATCAATCTATGGAAAACACCGTTGCCACCAAAGTATTTGAATCGCTGGCCTCCGGCGTGCGGCTCGACATCTTCAGATTGCTGGTCAAAGCCGCACCCATCGGCATGGTGGCGGGTGACATCGCGCTGGCGCTGGAACTGCCCGCCACCAACCTGTCGTTTCACTTGAAAGCGCTGACGCAGGCGCAACTGCTGACCGTGACGCAAGAAGGACGCTACCAGCGCTACCGGGCCAATGTGGCGCTGATCGAAGAACTGATCACGTTTCTGACCGCCGAATGCTGTTTTGGCCGACCTGGCCAATGCCTTGGCGATGGCGGCATTGTTGCCGGCGGCGCCACCGCTGCGTTCCCATTCAACGAGATGACCAACCCAGGAGAAACCGAAATGACACGCAAAGTACTCAACGTCCTGTTCTTGTGCACCCACAATTCGGCGCGCAGCATTCTGGCTGAGGCCACCCTTAACCACATCGGCAAGGGCCGCTTCAAGGCGTATTCTGGCGGTAGCAGCCCGCGTGAGGACCAGCAACCGCATCCACTGGCCTTGCAGGTGCTCAAGGCGGCCGGCATTTCAACCGAAGGCTTGCACAGCAAGAACTGGGACGAGTTCGGCAAACCCGACGCGCCGCACATGGACCTGGTGATCACCGTGTGCGACAACGTCGCTGGCGAAGTCTGCCCGTACTGGCCTGGCCAGCCGGCCACCGCGCACTGGGGCTACGCCGAACCGGCGGCGGTTGAGGGCACCGACGCGCACAAGCTCGATGCGTTCCGGCAAACGCTGCATGGGCTCAATCGTCGTCTCGAGCTATTGATCAACCTGCCACCTGAAAAGCTGGAAAAATCGATGCTGCAAACCACGGCGCGCGACATGGCGCAGACGGCGTAATCCATGCGCGTGCCATGCGACATCACCGCCCGGCAGCGGCGTCAAGCACTGCGCAGCGGGATGCCGCTGGAGGCGCTGATTGCGCTGCGCTTGATGCCGTTGCGCACGGTCCAGCGTTCGTGATTCACGCCTCATCGAATACCTCGGCCGTCATGGCAGCAAAATCCGCGTCCAACTGCCATGGATAGACAGCCACCCCGAAGCACGAAAATGGCTGTCATTGCGGACTTGATCCGCAATCCATGCCCGCAATGCCTGGCTGTGCGCGCCGGGTCAAAACAGCCGCAGCGCCATGCCAGCCAGTGCGCAGGCCGCCAGCACCGGCATCACGCCCTGTTTGAAGCGCAGCAGAGCGATGGCCGCGAGCACCGCAATGGTGATCGCCACGCTATCCGGTTTTGAATCAAACAGGCTTGCAGCCCTTACAGGGTATGCGACATGGGCTATGAAAAATAAAGCAAGACTGGCAATCACGCCGACCACGGCGGCGGTGATGGCGGTCAGTGGCGCGGTGAAGTGCAGCTTGCCGTGGGTGGACTCCACCAGCGGGCCACCGGCCAGAATGAATACAAACGAGGGTAAAAAAGTAAACCAGGTGACCACCGTGGCAGCCAGCGCCGCACCCCAGAACAAGGCCTGCGGCCCCAGCACCTGATGCCCCCAGCCGCCAATGAAGCCGACAAACGCCACCACCATGATCAGCGGGCCGGGCGTGGTCTCGCCCAGCGCCAGCCCGTCCATCATCTGCGGCGCGCTCAGCCAGCCAAACTGTTCCACCGCGCCCTGGTAAACATAGGGCAGCACGGCGTAAGCACCGCCAAAGGTCAGCAATGCCGCCTTGGTAAAAAACCAGCCCATCTGGGTCAGCGTCGCGTTCCAGCCTTGCCAGGCGATCAGTGCGCCCATCGGCAGCAACCACAAGACGGCACCCCCCAGCAGCACCCGCAGCAGGCGCGATTTATCGAAGCGGGCGTGTGCCGGCGCAGGGGTGTGATCGTCAATGATGCAGTGCAGCGTTGGCGCGGCATGTGTGGCTGTCTTGCTGGTGGCAGCCGCGTGACCGGTGGTCCGGGCAAACTGGGCAAGCCCGATGCGCTGACCCAGCCAGCCGATCAGCGCAGCCGCTGCCACCACCCACGGAAAGGCCACGTTGAACCCGGCAATTGCTATAAAACTCATGGCTGCTATCGCCCACAGGACCGGGGCTTGAGCCGGTTTTTTCAATGTTTTCGAGCCCACCCGATAAACCGCTTGCAGCACAATGGCTGCTACTGCCGGCTTGATGCCGTACAGCAGCCCGGCCACCCAGGGCAGGTTGCCATAGGCCACATACAGCCAGCTCAAGCCAATCAAGATAAGCAACGAGGGCAGCACAAACAGTGCCCCGGCCATCACGCCGCCCCAGCTGCGGTGCATTAGCCAGCCGATGTAGGTGGCCAGCTGCTGCGCCTCCGGGCCGGGCAACAGCATGCAGTAGTTCAACGCGTGCAGAAATCGGCCCTCGGAAATCCAGCGCCTTTCTTCCACCAGCACACGGTGCATGATGGCAATTTGTCCGGCCGGTCCGCCAAAGCTGATGAAGCCGAGCTTGAGCCAGAAGCTGAAGGCTTCTTTTACAGGAATGCGGCGTGCGGCGGCTGTCGGTGCGTCGCAGGCCGCGAGATCGGCGCTGTCAGGGGTGGCGGGTGTGCTGCGGCTGTCTGCGGCGAAACGGTCAAGCGCTTCTGGGGTGTCCATGAGGTTAAGTCCGATGAAGGTGCAGCGCTTGGACGGGACACCGTCTTGGGGTCGTTGCCGGCCCGATGCCGGGGCACTGATTTCCCGGCGCGCGCAATGTAGCACAGGCCAGAGTCGTTGCGCTGTTGAGAATTCTCCTGTGTCGATGGTAAATTTTGTGTCACAGTGGCGTCATTGCAAATACTTAAATTCGGGAACCCTCCCACGCTACTCAAGGAAACCATAGTGAACGCAAGTGACGACGAATTGATCCGCCGCATCCGCCGCGATCTGGCCGACAGCTACGACGAGGAGTTTGAACTGGAGCTGGAAGACCGCAACCTCGACGAAATGGCCGAGAGCACGGCCGACATTGACTCGGCGCAGTACAAAGAAAGTCGCCGGGTGTATTTCCGTGAACTGTTCCGGATGCAGGGCGAGCTGGTCAAGCTGCAGGACTGGGTGGTCAAGACCGGCCAGAAGATCGTGATCTTGTTCGAAGGGCGTGATGCCGCGGGCAAGGGCGGCACCATCAAGCGCATCACCCAGCGGCTTAATCCGCGTGTCTGCCGCGTGGCCGCCTTGCCAGCACCCAATGCGCGTGAGCAAACCCAGTGGTACTTTCAGCGGTATGTGGCGCATCTGCCCGGTGCTGGTGAAATTGTGTTGTTTGACCGCAGTTGGTACAACCGCGCCGGGGTTGAGCGGGTGATGGGCTTTTGCACCGACGAGCAGTACGAGGAATTTTTCCGCTCGGTGCCCGAGTTCGAAAAAATGTTGGTGCGCTCGGGCATCAAGCTTATCAAGTACTGGTTTTCGGTGTCGGATGAAGAGCAGCAACTGCGCTTTCTGGGCCGTATCCACGACCCGCTCAAGCAATGGAAACTCAGCCCGATGGACATGGAGTCGCGCAAACGCTGGGAGGAGTACACCAAGGCCAAGGAAGTCATGCTGGAGCGCACCCACATTCCCGAGGCTCCCTGGTGGGTGGTGAATTCGGTGGACAAAAAGAAAGCCCGCCTCAATTGCATTCACCACCTGCTGGGTCAAATTCCGTACGAGGAAGTCGAATTCACGCCGGTGGTGCTACCACCGCGTGAGCGTAACGACGACTATGTGCGCCGCCCGGTGCCACCCGAAATTCTGGTGCCCGAGGTCTATTAAGAGCGGTGGAATTGGGGTGGGCCGCACAGGGCTTGCCAACTTTCACATGACTGTCACTGATTTGCCATCAAATTCACAATGACTCTCGGCTACCCTCGACGTCTTATAAGCCGCGCCCGATCAGACTTGTCAATATGCCGGTCAGTGGGTGCGAACTAAATGACATCATCTTTGGAAAACCAGAATCATGCTCGCCATCAAAAAAGCCAGAAAACTCATCGAAGCCAATCCGGGCGACCCGGCTGCCCAGATCATTGCGACCCTGGTGCTGGCGCTGGAGAGCGAAACCAGCATTTCTGTCGAGCAGTTGTACAAGCTCGATGACAAGCGCTTTGAGCTGGCCATGGAAATCTTGAGCGAATGGCGGCTTGACCGGCATTACGCCAGCAAGCTGCGGCTGCTCAGCACCAGCAACCACTTGCACGAAATGTCGGTACCGCAGCCAGACCCGCAACCAGCCACGCCGCAGTGAAATGGCGTCAACTCGGTGGCAGCGGTCAGTTGCTGCTGTCTTGCCCCACTGACAGGCGTACCACCAGGCCCTGACCGTTGGTCTTGGCATCGTGCTTGGCGCGGGCCGCCTCTGAGGCTACCTGCTCCGAATTGGAAAACAGACGAGGGCTGATCCGCACGGCACCGATCGAAAGTGTGGTCATGGCAAAAAAACGCCTCACCCCAAAACGGTCTTCGGCCTCAATGCCGCCAGCCAACCGCGCTGATTCGTCAAACAGGGTTTGTGCCTGCTGCGCAAATTCGTCAATGATGGCTTGACATTGCCGCTGCCAATCGTCGCTTTGGTACAGCAATATGAAGTCGTCACCGCCGACATGGCCGACAAAATCGCGGCGTGGGTCGCAGTGTGCCTGGCAAATCCGGGCCACCAGGCGAATCATTTCGTCGCCGCGCCAGTAGCCGTACTGGTCATTGAAGGGCTTGAAATTGTTCAGGTCGGCGTAGCAGGCGGTGAACTCGGCACCGCTGCCCAATAGCCGTTCGATGTGCTGGCTGATCGGGATGTTGCCCGGCAAAAAAGTCAACGGATTGGCGTGGCGGGCGGCTTCAATGCGGGTTTCGGTGACCGAGCGCACCAGCTGTTCGCCGGTGCCCAGACCTTCGTAGCGACCATTCTCGGTGACGATGAAGCCGTCCACCAGATAGCGCTGGTCGTCCGAGGTGAGGATGCCCACCAGTTCATCAACGTTGTGGTTGCGCTCAATGATGCGTGGCTCGGTGTTGGCGTGCAGCATGCACGACTTGCGGCCCCAGATCTCGCGGTAATACAGCTTGCTGTATTCGTTCATGAACAAGGCGCGGTTGATGATGGCTACCGGCCGGATGCCGTCCAGCACGGCAATGGCGTGCAGCGAGGGGTGGGTGAAAAACACCAGCGCCAGTTCGTCATTGCTGGTGGTCAGGCTCACCGTCGGGGCTTTGAGTACCGCCAAGCGGCTCAGCGAGCCGGTGCTGCAGGCGCGGCGCAGTTCAGGGAACACCGCCACCGTGCGGTCGCTGATGACCGCCAGCGCTTCGACCTCGATCATGGCGCGCGGCATGCGCGCCGGGCGGCCCAGAAAGAAGCCTTGGCCGTAGGGGATGCCAAGGTCGCGCAGCACCCGCAGGTCGTCTTCGGTTTCGATGCCTTCGGCGATCAGCGAGGTGTCGAAAATGGCGGCGATTTGCTGCAAGGCCTGAATGGTTTTAAGTTTGTCGGCGTACTGGCTGATGGCTTTGGTGAAGTATTTGTCAATCTTGACAAACTCTGGTTTGAGTTGGGACCATAGGCGCAGACTGGAGCGGCCGTCGCCAAAATCATCCAGGGCCAGTGACACGCCGGCGGCGCGAATTTCGCGCACCGCGTGAGCCAGGTGGTCCATGTCGGCCACGCGCTCGTACTCGGTGATCTCCAGTACCAGACTCCGTGGTGAAACACCCAGGTCTGCAGCCAGCGCCAGCAGGCGGTCGCTGCCAAATTGCTGCAATACCTGCAGCAAGACGTCAGCGCTGAAATTCAGGAAGATGCGCCCCGCCTCCTGGAGTGCACCCCAGCGCTGCAGTGCCAGCAAAACACACTGGTTTTCAAACTCAAAATTCAGGTTTTCATGGCCTGCCGCCAGCAGCAGGGTGTCGGGGGTATGAAACCTGGTTTTTTCCGGACCCCGGATCAATGCCTCGTGGGAAAAAATACTGCCGTCACCCAACAGTGCAATGGGCTGAAATACCGGAAACAGCTGTTGTTGACGCAGCAAACCGGCCAACTGGCCGCGACCGCGTCTGACCGCCACAGCACTCAATCTAATCGCGGTTGGCTTGCCAAAAGTGCCTGGCGTTGACGCACGATGCTGCTTCAATGGGTCTTTCGTCGGCGTTGCAGCGACTGCTGTCAAAGGGGAATTGCGCATCGAAACATGATAGTGACAGCTTATGAAAAAATGATGACATTCATGAATGGCAAATGCGGTTAAACCGTATAAACTATATATTCTGTTTATCCAAGGAGCATCTTGATGTCATCGACCGAATCCACCACGCCAGTTACCGTGCCTGCAGTTTCTCCTGCGGTGAGCATCGTTGCGGCAAAGGCTGACACTGACTCGAAGTTGCCAACAAAAAAACCGGCCAAGGCAGCGCTCAAGAAACCCACGGCATCGACCAAACCTGCGACGAAACCCGTGACGGTGAATGCCGTCAAGTCCAGCGCAAAGTCAGACACCACGGCTGCTGCCAAAGCCAGTGCCGAAGTGGCGGCTAAAGCCAAAATAGAGAAACTCCTCAAGGCCAAAAAGCCCAAACTGGTGCGTGACAGTTTCACCATTCCGAAAGCCGAATATGCCGTGCTGGAAGAACTCAAACAGCGCGCCACCGAGTTGGCCAGCCCGGTGAAAAAAACCGAACTGTTGCGCGCGGGCATCAAGGCGCTCGCGGCCATGGCCGATGCGGGCTTTCTGGCAGCGCTCAAGGCGGTTCCTGCGATCAAGACCGGTCGTCCAGCCAAGGAATGAAGGTTGGGAGCCTCAGGCGGTGGTGCGGATGGTCACCTTGTCTGGCCGTTCCTGTAGCTCATGCGTGGGTGCCCACTGCACCAGCTCCAGCTGGCCGCTGTAGTGTTCCACCAGCGCCGTGCAGCTTTCCACCCAGTCGCCGTCGTTGCAGTACAAAATGCCGTTGATGTCGCGCATCTCGGCATGATGAATGTGGCCACACACCACGCCTTGATGGCCGCGCCGCTTGGCTTCGCTGGCCACCGCCTGTTCAAAATCTCCCACGTACATCACCGCTTTTTTGACCTTGTGCTTCAGGTAGGCTGAAAGCGACCAGTAGGGCAGGCCAAAGCGCTGGCGCCAGTGGTTGAGGTAGCGGTTGAGTTTGAGGGTGATCTCATACATGTAGTCACCCAGGTGGGCCAGCCACTTGGCACACAGAATCACCCCATCGAAACGGTCGCCGTGCGTGACCCACAGGCTTTTGCCATCCGCGGTGGTGTGGATCGCGTCGTCAGAGACTTCAATGCCACCAAACTGGTGGCCAAAAAAGCCGCGCAAGAATTCATCATGGTTACCAGGCACATAAATGATGCGGCAGCCTTTGCGCGCGCGGCGCAACAGCTTTTGCACCACATCGTTGTGCAGCTCGGGCCAATACCAGCGGCGGCGCAATTGCCAGCCATCGATGATGTCGCCGACCAGGTAGAGGTAGTCGCTGGAGTTGTTTTTGATGAAATTGAGCAAAGCTTTCGCTTGACAGCCCGGCGTGCCCAAATGCAGGTCCGAGATAAAGATGGCGCGATAGCTGTGGTGCGGTGACTCATCAGGCTCGTCGCCCAGCGCTGTGGGCGGCGTGCCACTGACCTGCGGCAACGAGCCGCCGCCAGCGCTGGCGCGCAGCATGGCTCCCGAGAGTGCCTGGGCACCGCGGTCAAAGGCGGGACTGAACATGTTTGTCATAGCACTCTCCTGGTGGATGGCGTCCTTGAAATCGATGCGTCATGGTGACCGGCTCGCATGACGTGTCCGTGGCATAAATATGGCTTATTTATGACATTGAAATTGCCTCGGCTGTCATCACAGCTTCATATCCAGGCCATCGAATGCAGGCCAACGCAATCCGCTGAACCAACGCAATTTCTATTTCTGACCCTTTATGCCACGCACGTTCTATCTGGTTCTGGCGGTCCAATTCATTTCAACCCTGGCGGACAACGCCTTGCTGATCGTGGCGATCGCCCGGGTGATGGAGCTTGACGGCCCGGCATGGATCATTCCGGTCATCAAGATCAGTTTCACCGTCTTTTATGTGCTGCTGGCACCCATTGCAGGGCCGGTTGCCGATGCCTTTCGCAAGGGTCGGGTGATGCTGGCGGCCAACTTTCTGAAGGTTTGCGCGGTGGTCTGGATGCTGGCTGGCGCTGATCCGGCACTGGCCATTGGTCTGGCTGGTTTGGGTGCCGCCCTGTACGCACCCGCCAAATATGGTTTGATCACCGAGCTGTTGCCGTCCCGCGATTTGGTGCGTGCGAATGGCTTTTTTGAGAGTGTGACAGTCTGCGCGGTGATTTTTGGCACCGCGCTGGGCGGCTTGCTGGTTAGCCCGTTGCTGCCGGTGTTGCATGTGCCCCCTTGGCTGCTAGCGGCTGGCCAGACCCCCACCCAGCTGCTGGCGGGAATGCTGTGCCTGGTGGCGATGAATGCACTGGCCACGGCACTCAGCCTGGGGGTTGCTGACAGCGGCGCACGTTACGCACGGCATTCCATTCACCCGGTGGCCCTGTTCATGCGCTTCTACCGCGAAAACCTGATCTTGTGGCGTGACCCGGTGGGGGGCTTGTCGATGACGGTCACCACCTTGTTGTGGGCTGTGGGGGCCACGCTGCAACTGATTGTGTTGCGCTGGGCCAACGAGTCATTGGGCTTGAGCCTGACCAACGCTGCCTATCTGCAAGGGGTTACCGCGCTCGGCGTGATTGCTGGCGCCATTTTGGCCAGCCGCTTTGTCAGTCTGGAACAGGCCACCGGGCTGCTGCCAATTGGCGTGCTGATTGGCCTGCTGGTGCCGCTGATGCTGGCGGTGCATACGGTTGGTATGGCGGTGGCGTTGCTGGTGACGGTTGGCGCACTGGCCGGCTTTTTTGTGGTGCCAATGAACGCCATGCTGCAGCACCGGGGCTGCCAGCTGCTTACCGCCGGGCGTTCGATTGCGGTGCAGGGCTTTAATGAGAATGCCGGCATGTTGCTGATGTTGGCAGCTTACGCTCTGGGCACCGCCAGCCAGGTATCCTTGGCAGGTCTGGTCTGGGCGCTGGGCATGTTGGTGACTGGTGGCATGGTGCTGATTTACCTGGGCCACAGTCGCTCATCAGCGTTGTCCACCGTCATTCGCTGATGTCTTCCAAATGTCAAAAAAGCATCACGAATCTGTTATGTGCGGTCTTTATGCTTTGAGGCATGAACCCCACCGAAGACCTGCTTGTCGAATCCTTTTCCGCGCAACCTGCTCCGCTCAGGATCGCCGTGGTGACCGAGACGTTTCCGCCTGAAGTCAATGGCGTGGCGATGACGCTCGGGCGCATTGTGGATGGGTTGATCCGTCGCGGCCACATCATCCAGCTGATTCGGCCGCGCCAGGCGCGCGAGGTGGGCGGGCTGACGCTCAACGGCATTGAAGAAATCTTGTCGCCTGGCGTGCCGCTGCCGGCCTATGGCGATTTGCGCTTTGGCCTGCCCTCAAAACGCCGGCTGCTCAAACTGTGGAGCGCCAACCGTCCTGACATCGTCCATGTGGTCACCGAAGGCCCACTGGGATGGTCGGCGGTGGCGGCAGCGCGCAAGCTGCAGCTGCCCATGACCAGCTCGTTTCACACCAATTTTCAGAGTTACTCGCGGCATTACGGGCTGGGGCTGCTGAAGGCTCCCATCGAGAGCTATTTGCGCAAGCTGCACAACCGCACCCAGACCACCATGGTGCCGACCCGCGCCTTGGTGCTGGATTTGCAAAAGCGGGGTTATCAAAACGTCAAGTTGCTGTCGCGTGGCGTGGCCTCTGACCTGTTTTCTCCTAACAAGCGTTCGCCGGCCTTGCGCAGCAGCTGGGGCGTGGGCGATGACGATTTGGTGGTGTTGCTGGTGGGGCGACTGGCCAAGGAGAAAAATGTCGGCTTGGTGATCACCGCGTTTCGCGCCATCCAGCGCCAGCAGCCGCGTGCCAAACTGGTGTTTGTGGGCGATGGTCCGCTGCGCGAAGCCTTGCAGCTGACGTGCCCCGATGCCATTTTTGCTGGCGTGCGCAAAGGCGAAGACCTGGCTGCACATTACGCCAGTGGCGACCTGTTCTTGTTTTCGAGCCTGACCGAGACCTTTGGCAACGTGGTGCCCGAGGCGCTGGCCAGCGGACTGGCGCTGGTATCGTATGCCAGCGCAGCAGCGCAAGAGCTGATCACCTCCGGGCTCAACGGAATGCTGGTGCCAGCCGACGACGAGCTGAAGTTTGTCAACACGGCGGTGGCCGTGGCACAAGACACCGAGTTGCGCCAGCGACTGCAGCGCGCCGCCCGCCCCAGCGTCGCACACCTGGCGTGGGAGGCTATTTACGACTGCTTTGCCGAGCATCTGACCCGGGTATTGGAAAGCGGCGACACCGCTTTTCACGCCAACGCCCGGCGTTTGCCGGTGGAGCCAATCAGCCAAGCCAGCGCATAAGTGCCTGCCCCAGCTGGATGCGCGAGCCTGTCTGCAACCCCGCTGCCAGCACAAATCCCTTGGGTGCCAGCACGATGACGGTGGAGCCATGCTGAAACCAGCCCATTTCCTGACCTTTGGCAAAGCTGGCATCGCAAGCGATTTGCCGCGGACCGCTGTATTTGAGGTGAAACAGCACATCGAGAAAGTGCAGCCGGATGCTGGCCACCAGAATCGCGGCCACCGGCACCAGCGCCACCCGCTGACCGGCGCAGGCGCTGTTGCCCAGCAGCGTGGTACCAATATAGGCGCGCTCGTTCTTGCAAAACAGCTTTTCCACCCGTTTGAGTGCAATCGGGTTGACGTTCCAGGTGTCGCCCGAAAAATAGCGTACCTGATCGACGTGGCAGTCATAGGGCGCGTGAAAGCGGTGGTACATGCTCGAAGTCAGGCGCAGCGTGACAAACGTGCCGTCGCGCCAGGCTTCAACACTTTCATCGGGTCCGATCAGGTCTTCCAGCGTGTACGGAAACCCTTTGGCCTGAAACACCGCCGTGCCTTCAATGCGACCCTGGGCTCCGACGATGGCATCCACCGGGCTGCTCAGCACCTCGGATGCCATGTCCACCGTGCGGGCACCGGGTTTGAGCTCGCGGGTAAAGCAGTCGTGCATGCTGGTAAAGCGCGCTTTTTTGGCTTCGCTGAGGTCCAGGTCGGTAAAAAACTGCCAGATGGCAATCGAGGCATCGCGCACCCAGGGCTGCTCGATCTTGCTGAACCAGCCCAGAAAGCGCGTCAGCGTGTTGCGTGGCAAGCGGTTGGTCAGAAGAAAGTTCAGGTCTTCGTGGCCAAGTATTTTTTGAATTTGGGTGCGGATGCTCATGTTTTTGGGTTTTGAAATTTGTTTTGTATTGAAAGTGGACAGGCATGAATGAAACGTTTGATCTGAATACGCTGGCGCTCTATGGTGCTGGTGGTGTGGCCTTGTTGTGGGCGTTGCTGCAAGCACGCCAGCGGCTGCAGTTGTCGCTGGCCAAACACCGCTCGCTGGCCGGGCACCCGCGTACCGCGCGCCGGGTGGCGGCGCTGCTGCCGCGCTACGCTTACCCGCCAGAGCAGATGCTGGAGGTGGATGGCGCGCCGCAAGACGTGGTGGCGCACCGGCGCAGCGCGCTGGAGCGGCTGGTGGCCAGTTTTAAAACCCGTTATGCCAAAAGTGTGGCGCACACCACCGAGGCGGCCAAGGGGCTGTCGGACCTGCAATTTGTCAGTGCCTACCGTGTGCCGTTCCAGTTCAAGAACATGGTTGATCAAGGCTTGAAAATTGCCTCGTTTGTGCAATCGACCTCGGGTGTGACGGTGACCGATCTGGACGGCAACACCTTTTACGACCTGACCGGCTCGTACGGAGTGAACCTGTTTGGCAACGATTTCTACAAGCAAAGCATCGATCAGGGCGCTGACATGGTGCGCGAACTCGGGCCGGTGCTGGGTGCTTACCACCCGGTGGTGGTGGACAACGTGCAGCGCCTCAAGCGTATTTCGGGCATGGATGAGGTCACCTTCCACATGTCGGGCACCGAAGCCGTCATGCAGGCGGTGCGGCTGGCGCGCTACCACAGTGGGCGCAACAAGGTGGTGCGTTTTTGCGGTGCTTATCACGGTTGGTGGGGCGATGTGCAGCCGGGCATTGGCAACCCGATTGCCGCGCGCGACACTTTCACGCTGTCGGAAATGGGTGCTGGCACCTTGCGTGTGTTGCGCAGTCGCAAAGACATTGCCTGCATTCTCATCAACCCCTTGCAGGCACTGCACCCGAATGGCGCGGCACCCAGCGATTCGTCGCTGCTTGACAGTGGCCGCCGGGCTGGTTTTGACCGGTCTGCCTACACCGCCTGGCTGCAGGAATTGCGCCGTATTTGCGACGAGCGCGGCATTGCGCTGATTTTTGACGAGGTGTTTGTCGGCTTCCGGCTGGCGCTGGGTGGTGCGCAGGAATACTTTGGTGTGCATGCCGACATGGTGACCTATGGCAAAACCCTGGGTGGCGGTTTGCCCATTGGCGCGGTGTGCGGCAAACAGCCGTGGATGAAGCGCTTTCGCGAAGACGCGCCCGCCGATATCTGCTTTGCCCGTGGCACCTTCAACTCGCATCCGTATGTGATGGGGGCGATGAACGCGTTTTTGCAGTACCTGGACAGCGACACAGCAGCTGCCACCTATCGCGGACTCGACGAACGCTGGAACGCGCGCGCCGCGTTGATGAACCAGCGCCTGACGCAGGCGGGCGTGCCAGTGCAGGTGGCGCACATGTCGTCGATCTGGACCGTGCTGTTCACGCAGCCGGCTTGCTATAACTGGTTGTTTCAGCACTATTTACGCCTGGAAGGTCTGGCTTTGAGCTGGGTCGGCACCGGGCGCATCATCTTCAGCCTGAACTACACCGATGCCGACTTTGAGGCCGTGGTGCAGGGCTTTGTACGCGCTGGTCAGCAAATGCAGCAAGATGGTTGGTGGTGGAATGCTGCGCAAAGCAACAAAGACATCAAACGCCGCATCCTGCGCGAGCTGATTCGCGCAAAGTTAAGCTGAGACAGCCGCCAAAGCGCTCACGGCTGGCATGGCTGCCGCCGCTTGGGTGTGTTGAATGGCGAGTGGCTGAAAAGATCCGGTCATCAAGAGTTCTCCTTGGCCGGCAATTTAGCGGGAAATCATGGCAGGCGCGTGACAAAGCGTGTGACCGCCGCGTGAAATCTGGCTGACCCCAAGTCGGGTCGCTGGCGCAGCGCCAGCTGCCCTGTCAATGTTTGATATCTATTAGATAGCTGCTTGCGCTTATGCTGTATGGGCTGCAGCCTGATTTCTTATAAATTTATACCTATCGGCTGGGGGCTGACAGACCCTGAATCTCAGCCCAAAGCCAGCGCCATGCCGGGCAGCCGGAACTGGCTGGCCACATCGCGCAGGCCAGTGGCCTGGTCTTGCAGGCTGCGCGCCGCGGCGGCTGATTCTTCGACGACCGCTGCGTTCTTTTGCGTCATCTGGTCAAGCTGGTTGACTGCCTGGTTGATGGCCGTCATGCTGGTGCTTTGCGCGTGGCTGCTGGTCTGGATTTCGCCAATCGCCAAGGTCATGCGTTTCACCGAATCTGCCAGCAGGCCCATGGCATCGCGTGCCTGGGTGGCCTTGACCGTGCCTTGCTTGACCTTGTCGGCCGAGCTGCCAATCAGCGTCTTGATCTCACGCGCGGCCACTGCCGAGCGGTTGGCCAGAATGCGTACCTCAGAGGCTACCACGGCAAAGCCGCGACCCTGCTCACCGGCACGGGCGGCTTCAACGGCCGCATTGAGCGCCAGGATGTTGGTCTGAAAGGCAATGCTGTCAATGACGGCGGTGATCTCCACAATCTGGCGCGAGGCAGCGCTGATGTCGGCCATGGTCTGCATCACTTCGAGCATGACCTCGCTGCCTTTGCCAGCTTCTTGCGTGGCTGACCTGGCAAGCGCTTCGCCGCGCGAGACGGCGGCCAGCGAACTGTGCATGTTGCTGCTGACCTCTTCCATCGACGCGGCAGTTTGCTGCAAGAAGGTGGCTGCCAGCTCGACACGAGCGGAAAAATCAAGGTTGCCGGCCGCAATTTGCGTAGCCCCTTCGGCCACGCCGTGGCTGGCCCCTTGCACTTGATTGACCAGCGTGTGCAGCGACTCCTGCATGCGACCCAGCGCGATCAACAGCCGCCCGGCCTCGTCGCGGTCGTGACCGTCAATGCTGAAAGTCAGGTCCAGCGAGGCCACCCGATTGGCGGTTTCGACGGCTTGCTTGATCGGCCGGGTGATGTTGCGCACCAGCCAGGTGGCCAACACAATGCCAGTCAGCAACGCGCAAATGTTGAATAACACCAGACCCCAGCGGGCCGTCAGGCTCAGGTTGGCAATGTTGCTGGCTGAATCGTCAATTTTGCTGCGCTGCGCGTCGCCCAGCTGGGTAACGGCGCGCTGCAGTTCGGTAGCCGCCGGGGTGAAGCGTTCGCGATAGACGCGATCGATGTTGGCCGTCATGCCCCCATCACGCGCCACGGTGAGTTCCTGGCGTGCGGCAAGAAACGCTTGGTTGGCTTGCGTCATGGTGGCCAGAATGCTGACATCCGTCGCAGCGGTCAGTGTCGCGGCGAGCTGCGCCAGCAGCTGGTCAATGTCGCTGGAAGTCTGGTTGATCTCGGGCATGAGTGCGTCGCCCACCTGGGGCTCGGAGCTCAGGGCAAACGCCTTGGAGCGCGCCACATTGATCAGGATATGGCGTTGCAGGGTGCTGGTCAGGCGTTCGGTTGACATCACCTGATCGACCATTTTGGTGGTTTCTCCCGACAGCCAGTACAAAGACCAGAAGCCAATGGTCGATCCCAGCAAGGCAATCGCCAGCACCAATGACAAGACAACGGCAATCTGGCGCGAAAAGGAGCCAGACGACCCGGTTGCCGCAGGCAAACCCATTGATGACATTGACGACTCCATGATTTGAAACTAGGGAAAACCCTGAGTCAGTATCAAGGGGCTGCGCGACACTTTGATGACAAGGGGGAGGGTCTGGGTCGCTATCCGGGTGGTGCTGTATCAGGCTGCGGCGCGGCTGACCACTGTTGCACCTGCTCAATCACCCAGGCCGCGTCGTCCAGAGGAATATCGTGACCCGCCCTCGGGTGCAGGCGCAGTGGACACTGCCACTGTTGCGCCAAGGCCACGCTGCATTGCACCGACACCAGTTGGTCGCGTTCACTGGCCAGCAGCAGCGTCGCGGGCGCTGGCGCTGTCAGCGGTGCCTTGAAACGCGCGGCCGCCAGCAGTTGCCGCAAGGCGTTCAGGCTTGATACCGGGTTGGCACGGCGCAGTTGCAGCCACAACGGCAGCACCGAGGCATCGCCGCGGTTGCTGGTCATGCGCAAAATGGCGCGCTCCCAGGCATCGGGCGTGGCATTGCTGACGATCAGTTGCAACAGCGTGCTGTAGTTGGCGCTCAGCAGTCGCTGGTAAAACGGGTTGAATGGCCGCATGCTGGTGTTGATCAGCACCTGCGCGGCCACCTCGTCGGGCCAGGCGTGGGACCACGCCACTGCCACCATGGCCCCAAGCGACATGGCCAGCAGCCGGTAGGGTGGGGCAACGCCCTGGTCTGCGAGCTGGTTGCGGCAGTCTTGCACCATGTGGGCCACGTGGCTGGGGCTGGGCTGCTGGTTCAGCCGCCCGTTGCCCGCCAAATCCAGCGCCAGCACCTGCATATCCGGAAAAGCCTGCTGCAACTGTCCGGCGAAACCGCCCCAGTGGCGGCTTTCGCGGGTTAACCCGCGCAACAAAATCCAGGGGGCCGTGGTGTGCATCAGTACCAGTCTTGTAGCGCTTGCGCGTGGTGGTGGGCGCGCACCTCTGCCGTGGGCAGCCACAGGCTGTGGCCGCAGGCGGCGCGCGACAAAAAGTCCAGCAGCAACTGGTGTTGACGCAGCACGCGCTGCTGGCGGTGTTCAATCAGCGGGTTGAAGATGCCGTGGCGCGAGAACAGCTGGCGCGGGTTTTTCTTGACCCACAGCCAGGAGCCCATTTCCAGTGTCAGCGGCAAAAAAACCCGCTCCGGGTTGCCGCAGGACTGCAAGTACAGGTGATCCCACAGGTCGCCATGGGCCAGGTACTGCAGGCTTTGCGGCTCAATCACATAGCGGTGGTGGCTGTGCGACTGGACAAAGATATTTTTCAGTGCCTGCATTTCGGCCAGGTGGGTGATCGGCGCGCGCTTGTGGGCATACGGAAACCAGATGCGGTCGCGCGCGCCAAAGCCCGAATGGCAATCCACCGATACGCTGAACTGGCGCGGCAGCAACTCGCGCGTGATGACATCACACACCGCCTGGCTTTCGATCTCCATCGGCTGGTTGGCGGCTCCCCGGTACCAGGGCAAGCCGGCGCTGATGCGCTGCCCGCCGACCAAAAACGGTACCGGCTCGGTGGCGTCCACCGGGGCATTGCGCATCAGGTCCACACCGCCCGGGTTGGCGCGTGTGCCCAGCAGCATGCCGCCGGGGTTGACGATGGGCATGAACACCAGTCGCACCGTCTCCAACTGCCGGTGCAGCGTGCTGTCCCATTGCAGGCGCATCACCAGGCTGTGCAAATGCGAGATCACCACTTCAGCGCCAATGCGCTCCAGGCCATGCACGCCACCAAAATAGCCCACAGCGGGCAACTCGGGGGCCGGATTGCCCAATGTGATGACGTACACCGGATAAGAACCCCGACCAGGCAGGCTGACCTGGCACGCCACGCGCGCGTCGAGCCAGCCCGCGCCCAGTTCGATGATGCGCTCCAGCGCGTCGAGTTCGGGCAGATTGGAAGTGGTCACAGCAGGTCAGGGCAAAGTGGGGCGCGATTGCGTCATGAGGGCCCGAGCATACGCCCGGCGTGGGGCAAAAGCGTGGCAACGGGTCACAGCACGGTCATCAGGTATTGACACAAAAACTTCATCAAACGCAAGTAACTTCAGCGCTATTCACCATTGCATCAACCACCTCGCACACCATGCCGCTCAAAGTCAACTTTTTCCGCCTTCTGGTCATTCCGGCGTGCATTGTCTGGGGTGTGCTGGAGCTGTTTCGCCTGCAGCGCTCACGCTTGTTATTGCGCCGATAAGGGGTCGTCGCAGCAGCAGTCAGCCCAGTTGGCATCGCCTCAGACCGATTTCTTGGGCCGCGCCTGACGTTTCTCAAGCTGCTTGAGCAGCAAGAAGGTACACACGCCGATCAGTCCCGCTCCCAGCAGAAAACCGCCATAGGCAATGGGCCACGGCACACCCTGTGTCATCATCGAAAACTCCGACATCCCGCCCATCCCCGCCAGGATGTTGATGGGCGTGAACACCACACCAAACACGGTGAGCTGATTGATGCGCTTGTTCTGGTTGATGTTGATGAAACCAATGGTGGCATCCATCAGGAAGTTGATCTTGTCAAACAGAAACGAGGTGTGGCTGTTGAGCGAGTCAATGTTGCGCAACACCTGCTTGGTGTCGTCAAACTGCGTGGTTGACAGGGTTTTGCTGCGAATCAAAAAATTGATGGCGCGTTGGGTGTCCAGAATATTGCCCCGGATGCGACCATTCAGGTCTTCTTCTTCGGCAATGTCACCCAGAATGGCGGCCGCCTCTTTGTCGGTGATGGCCTCGCTGAGCACCTGCCGCCCCACTTTGCCC
>JFJP01012209.1_pt1 | contig 18834 bp, 12 predicted proteins | sample 431651 | NCBI WGS metagenome assembly JFJP01 (sample SAMN02602958, study PRJNA72255) | Microbial mat metagenome, whole genome shotgun sequencing project. | biome: fresh water; feature: sink hole; material: water; isolation source: purple microbial (photo- and chemosynthetic) mats found in...
GGTTGGGATTACTTCGATGCTGAAACCGGCGCTCTTGGCTTGTACGGCTTCATGGAAGGTCAGGAAATGCAGCCCGGCGTAAAGGACCTCGATCCTAAAGTTATCGCCATGGTTGAAGAAACCCTCGCCAAGATGCTTGCCGGCGAATTCACCCGCTTTGATGTCTTCACCGGTCCCATCAACGACAACAAGGGCAATGTAGTTCTGCCCGAAGGTCAGGCTCTCGAACAGGTTGACCTCGATGCGTTCCCTGAATTCGGACTGCCTTGTACCGTGGACGTTTGTATGAAGTGGTGGGCTGAAGGCATTACCGCCGAGCTTCCCAAATAACATTAACTGACTTGTGGGCTAGGACTCCTTTGGGGTTCTAGCCCTTTTTGTAAAGCGTTTTTTGTGAGAACTATATAGACTTTACCGCAGGAGCAATCCAGTGACCGAACAGTCCTCCTCAAAATCTGAAGTACCACTTATTGTTGAAATGCGTGGAATTGTCAAACGCTTTCCAGGCGTACTGGCAAATGACCACGTTGATTTCAAGTTGTTGCACGGTGAGATACACGGCTTGCTTGGCGAAAACGGAGCCGGAAAAAGTACCTTGATGAATGTATTGGCGGGTTTGTACCGCCAGGAAGCAGGCACTATTTTTGTCAACGGGGAGCCGAAAGTCTTTTCCTCGCCGCGTGATGCGATCCAGGCAGGGATCGGTATGGTGCATCAACATTTCATGCTTGTGCCATCGCAAACGGTCACTGAGAATATTTTGCTGGGACTGGACGATCCGCGCTTCTTTTTGCGCCTGCCTGAATATGACGCCAAAGTTGCGGCGCTTGGCGAACGCTTTGGTTTGAAGGTGGATCCGCGCGCAAAGATTTGGCAGCTCTCGGTGGGAGAGCAGCAACGCGTTGAAATTCTTAAAATGCTTTATCGCGGTGTGGATGTGCTGATCATGGATGAACCGACCGCCGTGCTTGCGCCGCAGGAAATTGAAGGCTTGTTCGTTACCTTGCGCGCCATGATTGCTCAGGGGAAATCCGTTATTTTTATCAGTCATAAATTGCAGGAAGTCAGCGCCATTGCCGACCGCGTGAGTGTTTTGCGGCGCGGCGTTTGCACTGCCTCGGGTGTGCCATCCAAGGGAGTTTCGCGCCAGGAGTTGGCGCGTTTGATGGTGGGACGCGAAGTTGTTTTTTCAATAGACAAAAAGCCAAGCAACCCGCAAGGTGTTGTTTTGGAAGTTAATGATATTTACGCCGAGAACGATAAAGGTTTGCCCGCTTTGCGCGGCGTTTCGTTGAATGTTCGCGCTGGTGAAATTGTTGGCGTGGCTGGCGTGGCTGGCAACGGTCAGAGTGAAATTTCACAAGTCATTTCAGGAATGCGCCAATGCAAACAGGGGCAAGTCCTGTTGAATGGAGATAAAGTCAGCAACCGCAATACATTATTTGGTATTCAACATGGCATGGCGTATGTTCCAGAGGATCGTACGCATGTTGGCAGCGCGCCAAACCTTAGCATTACAGATAATGTCATCATGAAGAATTACCGCAAACCACCAATTTCACATAATGGTTTGCTGGATATGAAAGCTGCAACCAGGCTCGCAAACGAACTTAAAACGGCTTATGACATTATTGTTCCCAGTGTTTCCACACCTGTTCGATTGTTGTCAGGTGGAAATCTTCAACGCGTGATTCTGGCGCGTGAAATTTCCGGACTGCCCGCCTTTATGGTTGCGGTGCAACCAACCCGCGGGTTGGATGTTGGCGCGATCGAAGGAGTCCAACGCCTGTTGCTTGCCCAGCGCGAAGCGGGCGCGGCCGTCCTGCTCATTTCTGAAGAACTGGAAGAATTGCTTTCGCTGAGTGATCGCATTTATGTAATCTACGAAGGAAAGATCATGGGCGAGGTAAAGGTTGAGGGTGGCGAAACAGACGAGGGCTTGGTGGATGTGATTGGTCAGATGATGACAGGCACGCCGCTCGACCAAATCCAAAAAGAAGGAGCCGTTGCACAATGACTGAATCTACGACTGTAAAACAAAAAATGCCATTCCGTATTCGTATTGAGCCTCGTTTAAGCGAACCGCCTGCGTGGTATCCCGCGTTGGTTTCTTTTGGCGCGCTTATCGTAGCCTTGGTATTGGGCGGCATCTTGATTACGTTGTCCGGCGGCGATGCGCTTCGTTCCTATCAACATATTGCCAAGGCTTCATTTGGTGATATTGGCGTAATTTCAGACACCATCGTAAAAGCGACTCCGATTATTTTGGCGGCATTAGCGTGTTCGGTGGCGTTTCGCATGAAATTATGGAATATCGGCGCGGAAGGGCAGTTCATCATGGGAGCCTTCGGCGCGAGCGCAATTGTGCTCATCCCTGTTCTGCCTGCTGATACTTCACGCTGGGTGTTTATTCCCGTGATGATGATTGCGGGCATGGCGGCTGGCGCGATATGGGGATTTATCCCAGGCTACCTAAAGGCAAAATTCAATGTAAATGAAATCATCAGCACGTTGATGCTAAATTATGTGGCAGTGGCTTGGGTAAACTTTTGGATTTTCGGCGTATGGACAGAGGGCGGCTTCCAAATGTCTCCTAAATTTCCAAACGGTGCCTCGTTACCGCGCTTGCTCGAACTCTCCAAGACTTTCCCGGCAGTCCGTGGGTTGACCACACATCTTGGATTGCTGATTGGGATCATAGCCGCAATCGTTTTGTGGTTTATCATTTTCCGCAGTCGTTGGGGATATGAAATCCGCTTGATCGGCGATAATCCACGCGCGGCGCAGTATGCGGGCATTAACATCACGCAAAACACGATCTGGGTCATGATGCTTTCCGGCGCGCTGGCGGGCTTGGGCGGCATGTCTGAAATTGCGGGTGTTGTCCATCGTTTGCAAACTGCGCCAATCGCGGCAGGATACGGTTTTACGGGAATTATTGTCGCGTGGCTGGCAAAATTGAATCCGTTGGCGATCATATTTGTTTCCATATTATTCGGAGCATTGATCCTGGCAGGTCGCGAGATCCAACCTTCGGGTGTTCCGAAAATGATCCAGGGTATTATTCTCGTCTGTCTTATCGCCAGTGATTTTCTGTTGCGATATCGAATTATTATTTCACGCGGTGAGGAATAATCATGGACTTTACGATCATTTTACAGGCAGGCATCGCAAGTGGAACTGTTCTGCTGTTTGCAACCATTGGAGAATTATTCGCTGAACGTTCCGGCGTGATGAACCTTGGCGTTGAAGGCATGATGTTGATCGGCGCCATGAGCGCCTTTAGTACCACCATCGCAACGGGCAATCCGTGGCTGGGCGTGATAGTAGCGATGCTCTTTGCGGGGCTTATCAGCCAGATTCATGCATTCATTGTGATCACGCTGCAAGCCGATCAAGTTGTCAGCGGGCTATCCCTCACTTTTTTGGGCGTAGGCATCAGCCTCGTATTAGGCGAAGGTTTGAGCAAGGCTGGCACGGTTTCACTTCTGCCAAACTTCTCAATCCCATTGCTTACCTTGATCCCGATCATTGGCAAGATATTTTTTACCAACCAGAGCATACTTGTTTATTTTGGTTACCTGCTGGTTCCCTTGTCATGGTATTACATAAATCGTACACGGCCGGGCTTGCACTTGCGCGCAGTCGGTGAATATCCATCTGCAACGGATGCCCTGGGAATCAACGTTTTCCGTATGCGCTATTTCTATGTTTTTGTCGGTGGAATGTTGGCTGGGCTGGCAGGCGCAACGATCAGTCTGGCAGTTTCGCCGGGTTGGTTTAGCGAGTTGACAACAGGCGGACAAGGTTGGATCGCAATTGGATTGGTGATTTTCGCGCAGTGGGATCCGATCCGCGCGGCGGTTGGCGCATACGCATTTGGCGCGCTTCGCCGCCTGATTTTGGATATTCAAGGTCCGCTTGTTTTATTTGGACTTGCGAATCCTTTTTATTACAACCCATATCTCGGCTTCTTCCTTCAAATGCTGCCGTATCTTTTCACTGTAGTCGTCCTGGTGATCGGTTCACGCGAAGCCATGCGAAAACGTATCGGTGCGCCTGCGGCATTGGGTAATCCCTACATCCGCGGTGAACGCGGAAAATAAAACAGTTTTATTTTGATTGAAATCTTGTAACGTGTTGCGCATTCCGAAGTGATGAACTTTCAAAACGGAATGCGCAACACGTTTGCTTTTATGTCAGACAACTTGCATGAAAAAATTGGCTCTTGAATTTCAATGTGAATTATGGTACAAATGAACAAACGTCAGACGACTATCCTTTTATTTTTCACATACCATGCGCATACTTCAGTCGAAGTCCATTGCTAATCAGGTAGATGAAATCCTTCTCGAACGAATTCGGGGCGGCGTGTATTTACCTGGAAGCCGTATTCCTTCGGAAAGTGAATTGTCTGACGAATTGGGGGTAAGCCGCGCTACAGTGCGAACTGCACTTGCCAAATTGGCCGCCAATGGATTTATTCTTCGCAAACAAGGGGACGGTACTTACGTCAACGAGCATATACATGAAACCAGCGCCCATTTTGGAAACTTGTGGGATTTGGCAGAGTTAATAGCAGGGAATGGCTATCAACCGTCTATTCGTTTTCTTTCGATGGAACGCAGACCTGCCACAGAAAAAGAGGCGCTTGTCCTGGCGCTGGAAGAAGGGGAGGAATTGATTTGTCTGCGGCGGTTGTTTTATGCAGATCAACAGGCTGTTATTTTGGCGGATAATGTAATTCCATTTTCACTGCTTTGCGAACCAATCGAAAAGATAGACGGCAAACTTCATATCCGCGACATCTTCGAGCAATATTTTCATCAAAAGATATCATTTGTTTTGACTGACATCCGCTCCACTGTGCTGGAAGCTGACGCGCACGAGTTCCTGAGCGGCGAATCGGGCAGGGCAATTTTGCAATTACAGACCATATTTTACGAAAAAAACAACTTACCCCTTGCCTTAGGCGTGAATATTTTTGACGACTCGTTTTTGCACTTGAGTTTGGCGCAAGCGTGGAATTAGCCCGCTTGTCATTCTTTGTGTTCTGAATATCAAATCTGATTCTGAGGAGAATGATATCCTGATGCGACAAAAACTGGACACCCTTTTTGACGCTTTACTGCCGGTGATTGCCACGCTTGCGGCGCTTGCTGTGGGAGCAGTGATGCTTTTGTTCCTCAAAGTCAACCCCATTGTGGCGTATGCCGCGCTTTGGGATGGCGCTTTTGGAAATTCCAATGCCTTTGCAGAAACACTCGTTAAAGCAACTCCTTTGTTGCTGGTTGGATTGGGCATCTGTATTTCATTTCGCGGCGATGTGATCAACATCGGCGGCGAAGGGCAGATGATCATCGGCGCAGTTCTGGCAACCTGGGTTGGTTTGAATTTTACCGGGCTTCCCGGCTGGCTGACGATTACCCTTTCCATGTTTGCGGGTTTTGTAGGCGGGGCAATTTGGGGCGGTATTCCGGGGGTGCTCAAAGCTTATTTCAGGGTGAATGAAATCTTAAGCACGGTGATGATGAACGCCATTGCTGTGCAGTTGATGAACTTCCTCCTGCGCGGGCCGATGATCGATCCGGCTCAAGCGGAATTGGCTTCGCAAATTCCGCAAACTGCGCGTTTGGAGGAAATTTTCCGCCTGCCACGTTTGGCTCCCACGCGCTTGCATCTCGGCGCTTTGATCGCGGTCATCCTTGCCGTTCTGGTTTACATCCTTTTGTGGCGTACTACGCTGGGTTATCGCATCCGCGCGGTGGGGCAGAATCCACATGCTTCGCGTTATGCGGGCATTAAAGTTCAGCGTTACATGGTGCTTGCCTTGCTCTTGAGCGGCGCTTTTGCAGGACTGGCTGGCGCGACTCAGGTTTTCGGTGTGAATTATCGTATGATTACAGACGGCTCCTCTTCTGGTTTCACGGGAAGCGCCGGCTTCAACGGGATCGTCGCCGCGTTGTTTGGAGGCTTGCATCCGCTTCTGACCATTCCCGCTTCAATTTTATTTGGCGCGCTCCTTGTGGGCGCAAACAAAATGCAACGGGTAGTTCAGGTACCTTCAGCCTTGATCACTGCCTTGAACGGGCTGGTGGTTGTCTTTGTGGTCAGCAGTGAAATTATACGCAAAAGACGACAGCGCAAACGCGAGGCGGTTGCCAAGCGCGAGAATGACACTCCCCCGCCCCCTGCGGGAGTGGGCGATACAAAAATCCAGCAAGCGGAGGCAGGTTCATGATTTCAGACCTTTTTACCACCACTGTTTTGATCGGTATTCTGGCGTCTGGCATTCGTCTGTCTACTCCATATTTATTTGCGGCAATTGGCGAGACCTTTGGACAAAAAAGTGGTGTGCTTAATTTAGGCGTCGAAGGGCAAATGCTTTTAGGCGCTTTTGCCTCCTTTTATGTAGCCTTGACAACTGGTAACCTGTGGCTTGGTTTGCTGACCGCCATGTTTGTTGGCGCGTTGATGGGCTTGGCCATGGCTTACGTCACTGTGAACTTACATGCCGAACAGGGCATCAGTGGTATTGGTTTCTATCTCTTCGGCTTGGGAATGAGCGACTTGCTCTTCCAAAAGTTGATGGGAACTGTGGAAACGGTCAAAGGTTTTCCTGAAATTTACATCCCCGGTCTGAGCGATATTCCCGGTATTGGAAAAATTTTCTTTAGTCAAAATATTTTGGTTTATCTTGCCTATCTGCTGGTGCCCCTTGCATGGTTTGTATTGAATAAAACAACCCTCGGATTGAAAATTCGCTCGGTTGGCGAAAACCCAGATGCAGCGGATTCGCTTGGCGTGAATGTGGCTCGTATTCGATATTTCACCATTATCCTTGGTGGAACACTTTCTGGAGTTGCAGGCGCATCCATGTCCATTGCTTTGCTAAATGTTTTCCAGCAAAACATGACCAGTGGATTAGGCTTCATTGCGGTGGCTCTGGTTTACTTTGGCGCGTGGAGTCCCATTGGCGTTTTAGGCGGCGCGTTATTATTCAGTTTTATCAATTCGCTTCAACTATGGATGCAGGTTTTGAGCATTCCCATTCCTTCAGATATTGCGGTGATGATGCCGTATGTTGTTACGATTTTAGTTCTGGTTGCCACAGTATCAAAAGTTCGCGCTCCGTCAGCGTTGTCGAAACCCTTTGAGCGGGGCGATTAATTCATGAAAAGGAGGTGGTATATCGGCTGAACATGCGAACCTGAATTTCGAAACGGAATTAATTTTTCCGTCGAAAAAAATACATCCACCCATATATAAGGAGAAGAAGATGAAAAAGTTTACCTGGTTTGTTACCCTTGTTCTTGCTTTTGCGCTTGTTTTGAGCGCCTGCGGTACTGCCGCCACCCAAGCCCCCGCCGCTAAATTCCGTGTGGCTGTCGTAATGCCCAGCAGCACTACCGATTTGGCATTTGGTCAATCCATGTATGATGCCCTCGTCAAAGTTCAGAAAGAAATGGGCGCGGATAAATTTGAATTCGTTTATTCCGAAGGCATGTTTGTTGTGGATGATGCCGCCGCCGCCATCCGTGACTACGCCACTCAGGGCTTCGACCTGATCATCGCCCACGGCTCACAGTACGGTTCCTCTCTGCAAGAAATTGCCCCTGACTTCCCCAAGACCAGTTTCGCCTGGGGTACCACGGTAGATACATTTGGACAGCCCAACATCTTCGCCTACGAAGCCTTGTCTCAGGAAGGCGGCTATGTCAACGGCGTGTTGGCTGCAACGCTTAGCAAGAGCGGCGTTATCGGCGTTGTTGGACCCATTGAGACCGGCGATGCAAAACTTTATATTGATGGTTTTGCGGCTGGCGTAGCGGCGACCAACCCGGATGTCAAAGTTAACGTGAATTATATCGGCTCCTTCTCAGATGTAGCGCTTGCTTCTGAAGCTGCCACCACCCACATCTCCGCTGGCGCCGATGTCTTGACCGGCTCTGCCCAGATGGTTGTTGGCGCTATTGGTAAAGCCGAAGAAGCCAAGGCTTTGTGGTTCGGTACCCAGTCCAATCAGGCCTCTCTTGCTCCTTCCATTGTGGTAGCCAGCCAGGTATACCATTGGGAAGTTATGCTCAAAGAGATGATCGCTCTCATTCAGAAAGGCACCCTTGGTGGACAGTCTTTCACTGCCAACCTCGCCAATGGCGGACAGGTCATCGAGTTCAACTCTGGTTACTCCCTGCCTGCTGACGCTCAGGCTTTGGCTGATAAGACCATCAAAGGCATCATTGACGGAAGCATCAAGATCACTCTTCCGTAGTTTGTAACTTTTCAGCGTTCTTTCGGGGGCTTAGCCCCCGAAAGAACGCTCTCTGTTATTTTTAGGATGGCACCCATGACTGAAACCGATAAACTTCCCTCTGGACGGGATCGTATTCAAAGTCTGGAAATGCGCGGCATTACCAAGAGATTCCCCGGTGTGCTTGCCAGCGACCACGTTAATTTCGACGTGAAGTCCGGTGAAGTCCACGCCTTGTTGGGTGAAAACGGCGCGGGCAAAAGTACGTTGATGAAGATCCTGTACGGGTTATATCATCCAGATGAGGGTGAGATATTAATCAACGGCAAGCCGGTCAGAATTTCATCGCCCAATGATTCCATCAACCTTGGGATCGGCATGATCCACCAGCATTTCATGCTGGTGCAGACGATGACCGTGGCCGAAAATGTCGCGTTGGGATTGCCATCCTCCCGCGGCGTGCTGACAGACCTCGACCGCGTCTCAAAGCGGATTATCGAATTAGCCAATCTTTACGGACTTAAAATCGACCCATCTGCTTACATCTGGCAATTATCCGTGGGTCAGCAACAACGCGTTGAAATCATCAAAGCCCTTTATCGCGGCGCGGCATTGCTCATCCTTGACGAACCAACCGCAGTTTTAACCCCGCAGGAAGTGGATGAATTATTTGTTATTATGAATCAAATGGTCAGAGATGGGCATGGGTTGGTTTTTATCTCGCACAAATTGCATGAAGTGGTTGAGATTAGTCAGCGCATTTCTGTTTTGCGTGACGGACGTATGATTGGCACGCGCCTCACATCTGAAACTACAAAACAAGACCTTGCCAACTGGATGGTCGGACGCGAGGTTGGCTTTACCCCTGACCGTGGACTGGTGGAATGTGGCGGTCCACGACTGGAAATTAAAAACATCTCCTGCGGCAGTGATCGCGGCACGCCGGGTCTGCGCGGAGTTAGCCTTGATGTGTGCTCAGGCGAAATTTTGGGCATCGCCGGCGTCTCAGGTAACGGTCAACGCGAACTGGCTGAAACCATTACCGGTTTGCGAAAAACAACGGGCGGGCACGTTATTTTGGAAGGCGCCGACATCACCGGCTTCGACCCCGCCGCAATCACAGATCGAATGCTTTCCTACATTCCCGAAGAACGTATGCGCGACGGCATGATCAAGGATTTCACAGTTGCAGAAAATATGATTTTGCGCGAGCATGAAAAAATGCCCTACTCGCGTTACGGTTTTCTGAATCTGCGCGAGATATCTCAACATGCCGATGCATTGATCAAAAAATTCCATGTTAAGACGCCTTCGCGCGAAACCCATGCCAAGAATCTTTCGGGCGGCAACATCCAAAAGATTGTCCTGGCACGCGAAATCTTCCGCACGCCGCGAGTCATCATTGCCGCGCAACCCACCCGCGGATTGGACATCGGCGCGACGGAATACGTCCGCGACCAATTGCTGGAACAGCGTAAGCAAGGCGTGGCGATCATGCTCATTTCCGAAGACCTCGATGAAATCCTCGCGCTATCTGATCGCATCGCAGTCATCTACGAAGGGCAGGTCATGGATATTGTCCCGCGCGCAGAAGCCACCCCTGCAAAACTTGGTTTATTAATGGCAGGTGTTCACCCTGAAGCTGCATAGTCGCGTTTCAAACACGACTGCCATCTATTTTTACTTTAGTACGAGTAGTAAAATACATCATCGGTTCGGTGGTCGCTGCGCGTGCGAATGCAGCAGCGGCGTTGGGCGCAAAACGTCCCATCGAAAAGTACCGCCGCTTAGCAAGAAAGAGGAAACCACTATGAACCTTTGGCAAGAATACAAACGCCCCGCTTCCATCTCGGAAGCAATTCAAGCCCTCACATCTGCATCTGGTTCTGTCATGCCCATTGCGGGCGGGACAGACTTGTTGCTTGATTTGAAACAGGGCCGTCACGCCCCCGTTAACACATTAATTGATTTGACCTTTGTCCACGAGATGAAACTGCTCGAAGTGAGAGGCGATGAACTCTTCATCGGCGCCGCCGTCGCAGTCAATCGCGTCGCGCTCGACCCTTTGGTTGGGACTCATGCCCAGGCATTGGTCGAGGCTGGGAATTTGATCGCCGGGCCGCAAGTCCGCAACACGGCTACGCTTGGCGGTAATGTTGCTCACGCCCTTCCCGCCGCAGACGGAACCATCGCACTCACCGCGCTCAACGCCCAAGCCGAAGTTGCCAGCCCTGCGGGAATGCGCCGAATGCCTTTCACTTCGCTCTTTGCTGGTCCCGGCAAATCCGCGCTCGATAAAGGCAAAGAAATCATCGTTGGCTTTTATTTACCACTTACCAAGAACCATCAAGCCTCCTGCTTCAAACGCATCATGCGTCCGCAGGGTGTGGCTTTGCCTATTTTGAATTGTGCGGTCTGGCTTGAGCGCGAAGGGGATGTCGTAAAAGATATTCACATCGCCGTCGGCCCCGGCGGACCCATCCCGTTCCGCGCCACCGAAGCAGAAGCAACCCTGCGCGGACAATCCTTTACCGAAGAGACTTTCGCTCTCGCACTCGAAGCCCTGCTCGGTCAAGCCAAATTCCGTACCAGCGCCCGCCGCGCCAGCGCAGACTATCGCAAACATATTGTTGGCGGCTTGTTCAAAGATGTGCTGGATGCCGCGTGGGTGAGAGCAGGCTAAGAATTGGAGTCCAACGACTCCTGTCGTTGGACCTCGAAAGTCAGGAGACTTTCGACTCCATTTATTAAGGAAACTATTATGAACAATCAAATCAACCTTACAGTTAACGGCAAACAACAAACTTTGGAAGCCAAGCCTGGCGAGACTCTTTCTTCGCTCTTGCGAATGCGCCTTCATCTTACCGGCACAAAGATTGGCTGTGAAGAAGCCGAGTGCGGCGCGTGTACCGTCCTTGTGGATGGCGAGCCGATGATGTCTTGTGTCTATCCCGCCGAGCGCGCGGATGGCAAGACCATCGTCACCATCGAAGGGCTTGCGCAACGCGTCCACGAAGAAATGAAACTGCACCCGTTGCAGGAAGCATTCGTGGAGCAAGGCGCAGTCCAATGCGGATTCTGCATCCCCGGACAAATTATGACGGCGTATGCCTTGCTCAAGCGCAACCCGAATCCAAACAGCGAGGATATTCGTTTTGCGCTCAAGGATACACTTTGCCGTTGCGCGGGCTATCCTTCGATTGAGAATGCCATCCTTGCCGCGGCTCAGGCTTTGCGGACAGGCGAAGCCGTTCAGAAGCCGACGCATATTCCTGATTCAATTCACGAACATAAAACAGTCGGTCATAGCCACTTGCGCCCCGAAGCAGTGGAGAAGGTGACAGGCAAAGCAATCTACACTGATGACTTGACCTTCGACGGTATGTTGTTTGCCAAAGCCCGTCGCGCGATGATTCCGCATGGCTTCTTAACCAAACTCGATGTCTCCAAAGCCAAAGCCCTTCCTGGCGTAGTGGCGGTTCTAACTGCCGAAGATATCCCCGGCGAGCACAATCATGGACTGGTTATTTACGACTGGCCTGCGATTGTGGGTGTTGGTGAACGGGTGCGCTATGTTGGGGATTCAATCGCCATCGTTGCCGCCGAGACTCAGGATATCGCCGACCAAGCGTCGGCGTTGATTGAGGCGGAGTTCGACCTCCAGCCTGTTATCACGAATCCAGTTCAGGCTCGTCAGGACGGCGTTCCGCAAATCCACGAGAAGGGAAATCTGCTCAAGCATATCAAAGTCCGCAAGGGTGACATGGATGCGGGTTTTGCGAAAGCTGATTTGGTTTTTGAACACACCTTCCACACGCCAACCACCGACCACGCGTTTATCGAACCTGAGTGCAGTATTGGCGTGCCGCTGCCCGATGGTCGCATGGAAATTTATGTCGGTTCGCAAATTCCGTATCAGGATAAAACACAGGTTGCGCGCGCGTTGGGTTGGAACGAAGACCGTGTCCGCGTGGTGGGGCAATTGATGGGCGGCGGCTTCGGCGGCAAGGAAGACATCATGGGACAGATCCATGTTGCGCTGCTTGCGAACGTGACTCAGCGCCCCGTGAAATTGCTCTTTGACCGTCAGGAAAGTTTGCTGGTACACCCGAAGCGACATGCCACGCAGATTCGCGTCAAGATGGGTGCGATGAAAAATGGCCGCCTCGTTGCGGTGGATACCGAACTGTATGGCGATACGGGCGCGTATGCGTCGCTCGGCGAAAAGGTGATGACCCGCGCCACCACGCACGCGGCAGGTCCGTATGATGTGGAGAATGTCCGCGCCGATTGCTACGCCATGTACACCAACAATCCGCCCGCGGGCGCGTTCCGCGGATTTGGCGTGACGCAATCTGCGTTTGCGGTTGAGTCGATGATGGACATGCTTGCTGAAAAATTGGGCGTTGACCGAATTGAACTGCGCCGCATGAATGCGCTGCATGTTGGAAGCATCACCAACACAGGACAGGAATTGAAAGAGTCGGTTGGCTTGATGGAATGTATTGAGCGGGTTGAAGGTGAAATGTTGAAGGTTTCAGGTTTGTCTAAAAAAGATTTATTCAAGCCGCGCGTGACACCTGATAACTCGAACCTTGTCCGTGCTTGGGGCTTTGCTTCGGCTTATAAGAACACGGGGTTGGGCGGCGGCGCTCCCGATAAATCTGGCGCGGATGTGGAACTCTATGAAGATGGCACATTCCAGGTCCGCAGTTCAGCCGCTGAACTTGGGCAGGGACTTGTGACCGTGATGCGTTTGATTGTTTCCGAAGAATTGGCTGTCGCGCCCGAAAAAGTGCGCGTGCTGGTGATGGATACCGACTTGACCCCGAACGGCGGACCAACAACCGCTTCACGCCAGACCTTTGTCACAGGCAACGCTTCGCGCTACGCCGCAAAGACTCTGCGTGATGAGATCACCGCCACGATGGCGGAGAAATATGATGTGAAGCCTGAGCAGATTCGCTTCGTTGATGGCGTTGTGCATGTCAACGGGCATTCGATGACATGGGTTGAAGTTTACAAAGAAATGAAAGCTATAGGAAAAAATCCGCTGGTGCGCTACGAGTATGAAGCGCCGAAGACCAAACCGCTCGGCGAAGGCGGCGACATGCACTTTGCCTTCTCCTTCGGCGTGCAAGCGGCTGAGGTCGAAGTCAACAAGCTGACGGGCGAAGTGCGCGCGCTGAAAGTCATCTCAGCCAACGATGTGGGCATGGCGGTCAATCCGCTTGGCTTGCAGGGACAGATCGAAGGCGGCGTGATGATGGGACTTGGCAACTGCCTCACCGAGGAATTCATCGTCGAGAACGGCAACGTGGTCACAGATCATCTTGCGCGTTATCGCGTGCCTGGAATTATGCTCACGCCTGAGATCACATCCATTGTCGTTGAGCATCCAGTGGAAGCGGGTCCTTACGGCGCGAAGGGCGTGGGAGAAGTGTGCAGTATCCCAACCACACCCGCGATCACAAACGCCATTTACAATGCGGTGGGCGTGCGAATTGACAGGACGCCCGTGGATCAGGAGATGATCGCGAATGAGTTGTGGGAACGAAGTAATAAGTAATGAGTAATACGTAAGAAGTAACAAGTGAAGACCTCCGAGTTCTCGAAGAACTCGGAGGTCTTTTGTATTAAGCGATGAGGTCGCTAATTTATGGGTTTGCAGAGGCGTTATAATCGAAAAAATTTATGTATCTTGCGGTAACATTTGAGTGTGAACTATGAACATCATTGACATGAAAACCCTGATTTTGAACCAAGTACTCACCTATGCCGTTTGCATGATCGTGGCGGGTTTATTGTGGCAACAAAATCGCCGGCGTTTTCAGGGGATTGGTTTGTGGCTGGCTTGTTTTGTGATGCAAACCATTTCGATTGTGCTTATTGCGCTGCGCGGCGCTATTCCTAATTGGCTATCCATTGTCCTTGGTGGCAGCGCAGTACCGATAGCGGCAACCACGTTGCTGTACATTGGTTTGGAAGAATTTGTTGAGCGGCGCACCCATCAATATCACAATGTTTTGCTCCTGCTTGTGTCCGGTGCGATTCATGCTTATTTTGCATTTGTTCAACCCAGTTTGGCGGCGCGGAATGTCAATTTCTCCATTGCGGCAATCATACTTTATGCGCAGATCGCTTGGTTAATGCTGCATCGAGTTAGCCGCGAGATGCGTCCTATGACAGGAAAAATTGGCTGGGTGTTCATTGCTTTTTCTGTGGTCAGCCTGGGGCGGATTTACTTTAACTTGACCGAACCGGCAGGAAACGATCTGCTCAAGGCTAACAGCACATTTGACACAATGATGTTCCTGGCTTATCAGGTACTCTTCTTTGCGGTTGCATTTGGACTATTCCTGATGGTAAATCAGCGCCTGTTTTCGGAATTGCAAACGCAGCAGATTGCCCTGCAAAAAAGTGAAACCCGCTACCGCCAGTTGGTGGAATTTTCGCCCGACGCGCTTTTTGTATTTCTTGACGGTAAGTTTGCCCTGATCAATTCCGCTGGGCTGAGGTTGATGCGGGCAACGCATCCAGATCAATTACTCGGCAAAGCCGTGCTGGATGTTGTGCATCCCGATTATCGCTCCATCGCCTCCAACAGGATTGCGAATGTTCTAGCGCGGGGGGAACAGGCGCCTTTGCTCGAAGAGAAGTTTATCCTTCTGGATGGCGCCATCATTGATGCGGAGGTCACAACCGCGCCGCTTGAATATCAGGGACAGCCTGCGCTGCAATCCATTGTGCGTGATATTACCAAGCGCAAACGCGCGGAAGCAATACTGCAACTGCGTCTGCGCCTCCTTGAATACGCTGCAACCCATTCGCTCGAAGAACTCATGCGGCGGTCTCTGGACGAAATAGGCGAGCTAACCAACAGCCCAATCGGCTTTTACCATTTTATAGAACACGACCAGAAAACGCTATCACTGCAAGCCTGGTCCAGCCGCACCTTGCGGGAATTTTGTCATGCGGAAGGCAAGGGAATGCACTACGATCTGGATCAGGCTGGGGTTTGGGTGGATTGCATTCGAAAACGGGAACCTGTGATTCATAATGATTACTCCGCGCTGACTCATCGTAAAGGATTGCCACCCGGTCATGCGGAAGTTAAACGGGAATTGGTGGTCCCCACCATAAGCAACGGTCAGATTGTTTCCATTATGGGCATCGGCAACAAACCCGCAGATTATGATGAAAATGATGTGATGCTGGTTTCTTATGTCGCCGATGTCATCTGGAGCGTTGTTGAAAGCAAACGCACTGAGGCGCAACTGCATACATATCAGGTGCAATTGGAAGCGCAGAATCTTGAACTTCGCAAACTCTGGCTGGCAATTGAGCAAAGCGGTAACACGGTGATGATTACAAATGCCCAGGGCGCAATTCAGTATGCCAACCCGCGCTTTGAACATACCAGCGGCTACCTGTTAAGCGAAGTCAAAGGTGAAAATCTCCGCTTCCTGAAATCAGGGCAACAAACTGAAGATTTTTATCGGGATTTATGGCAGACCATTACCAGAGGACAAATCTGGCGCGGCGAGTTTCATAATCGGCACAAAGACGGTTCTCTGTACTGGGAATCCGCGACAATTGCTCCTGTTCAGGATGATACAGGTCAAGTCATGAACTATATTGCGATTAAGGAAGATATTACCGAGCGCAAACAACTGGAAGCCAGCCTGGAACGGCTTGCCACAACAGATTCTTTGACCGGCGCGCTGAACCGCCGCCAACTGGTTGCTGTGGCTGATCGTGAATTGGAACGCGCCCACCGTTACAGCCACCCTACATCCGTTATCATGTTGGATATTGATCATTTCAAGAGAATCAACGATCGTTATGGACACGCCATTGGCGATCTTGCCATTCAACGCATGGCGCAAGTTCTGCGCGAAAATTTACGCGCGATTGATTACCTTGGGCGTTATGGAGGCGATGAATTTACGATTGTCCTGCCGGAGACAAACCTCTCGGAAGCCGGTAAACTTGCGGAGCGCATTCGCGCGAGGGTTGAAAACCAAACCATTTATAGCGAGGATCAAGTGGTGCAGTTGTCCATCAGCCTTGGGCTGGTATGTGTAACCAGCGCCGCGGATGAACCCTGGGCAAGTTTTGATACTGCCATCCAACTTGCAGACAAGGCGCTTTACTTGGCCAAAGCAGCCGGGAGAAACCGCGTTTGTGTATTATGAAAAAGTAATGAGTAACAAGTAATGAGTAACAAGTAAAAAGCCCGCGTTGAGCGAAGTCGAAGTGTAAAAAGGACTCTCAAGCCTTTCAGCCTGAGAGTCCTTTTAAAATGGTATTGACTTAGGGTTTGTAAATTATTAACTTCCTTCATGTCGTTGCGAGCCGCCGCTTTTGCCTTTTGGCGGCGAAGCAATCCCCGTATTTTTTCAAGGGGATTGCTTTAGGCGAAGAACAAGAGCGCCCTCGCAATCACATCATTCCGTAACAAGTGAGGGAATTTATTTTTTTTGTAAACCCTTAAAGACTGTTTAATAACTTCACCACGAAGTCACCAAGACACAAAGCCACAAAGTTTTTCCCTTCGCGTCTTTGAGACTTCGTGCCTTTGTGGTCAAAAAAGCGGGATTATTAAACAATCTCTTACGTTACGCGGCTTTTGCCTTGCGGGCCGGGGCTTTGTATTCGGATTTTTTCTTCAAGCCCAACGCTTGCACTTGATCGGAGTTTTTGCCAAATTGGGCGATGACCTGTTCTTTGACAGCCAGCATGGTGTTGTGGAAATCCCATTCGGCGGCGGCTGCGGCGTCGCGGGCGGTTGCCAGCGCCACCTGCGCGGCGAGTTCTGCATCCTGCGCGGCTTTGAGCGCCGTGTATTTGGTCGTGACCGCTATCTTGGCATAGGCCGCGTTGGCAGGGGCGTAGGTGGCGATTCCCTGCAATGCCGTGTATGCGTCCAGGTCGGCTTGCTGTTGGGCGGGTGCGATGCGTTTTGTCTGATCTTTTGCCATTTTTATCTCCTTTTTGGCATTTTCAATGGATTTCAGGCGGTTTCCCGCCTGTTGACAACATTTTCCTTAGTTCGCCTGCAATCCTCCTTTGTTGGATTGCAATTCTCCTTACTTCGCCTTTCATCCTCTTTACTTCGCCTGCAATCTTCCTTACTTCGCTTTCAATCCTCTTTACTTCGCCCGTTATCTTCCTTAGTTCGCCCGCAATCCTCCTTTGTTGGATGGACATCTTCCTTTAGAGGATGGCGATCTTCCTTTCCCATGTTCTCCTCCAAAATCGCTCGCTTGCCCCGCGCGCTTTTGCGGGGTTGATTTTGGGGGAGATGCCCGATAGGACAGAGGGGCGGATCTTATGCTCTGCGCTTGCCAGCGCTGCCCCCTCCGGCTTCGCCACCTCCCCCATTTTCAAAAACCGAAAATGGAGGAGGAAGAACTCTGGATTTGAAAAGGAATTTAGTTTTCATAAAAACTTTCGATGTCATGTTCTCCCCCAAAATCGCTCTTTGATTTTGGGGGAGATGTCCGATAGGACAGAGGGGGCGGGCTTATGCCTTGCGCTTGGCACACTCCAGACTTAGTTCTTATACTTCCTGAAATTCCTGACTAATTCGTCAAACGACCTTGGTGCATACTTTTCAAATTCTTCTTCTTCGACAAAAACGTAATCGAAACGGATTTTATTTTGCGCGGCGTTTATATCTTCACACCATTTTTTCAAACGTTCCATTTTTAGCGGAACGTCTAAATCTTCAAGTCCTTTGGTTTCAACGATATAAATTTCTTTCGGACTTGTTTTCACAATGAAATCGGGGTAATAGTTTGAAATATTTCCATCGGCATTGACGTAATCAATTCTGAAATTCACAGCAAAATAATTTTTGGCATAGGAAATGATGTCGCCACATCTTTCAAGGAAAGATGCGAACAATAATTCAAGGTGGCTGTCTCCAACGATTTTGTTGAAAACGCTTTTTTGCGCCATGAGATAACCTTGTTCTTTGACAACAAACGGGCGGGTTTGCCTGAGTTTGATGTAGTCGCGTATCTCCGCGCTTCCTTTATCTTGTATGGTCAAATCGTTAATTTTCTTTTTGAAAGTTTCGATAATCGTTTTGGTTGCTTCAAGTTCGGAAAGATTGCGAATGGTGTTCAGATCGTCAATATCCACAAGCGAAGTAAATAGATGTTGCCCGATAAATTCCTTCACCTTGCCGTATAAAATATCGTATCCGCTGACAAGACGTAAATCTTTCATAATCACTTGGGCAAAGTAGCCAATCACGCTTCGATAATCGGTCACAAGGGCGGAATCAAGAGTTGTGCTGTGATTAATTTCGCCCGTTGTAATATCTTTGAAAATAATCTCGCGCATTTCTGCTTCGGAAAACTTTTTATATTCAATTTTCTTGTTGTCAAAGGAATCAAGCGCAAGGTCTTCAAGCCGTTTGTATTCGCGGTAAATGCGCGGTGTCAGAACGGGAATTTCAATATCGAGTTTATCAACATCCTTTTTGACATTCTCGTTATCCACTTCAATAATAATGGGCGCGTGTGCGGCTGTGCCTGCTCCCATCGGTTTCCGTTCCAGTTCCACGCCTT
>JFJP01001947.1_pt1 | contig 18832 bp, 23 predicted proteins | sample 431651 | NCBI WGS metagenome assembly JFJP01 (sample SAMN02602958, study PRJNA72255) | Microbial mat metagenome, whole genome shotgun sequencing project. | biome: fresh water; feature: sink hole; material: water; isolation source: purple microbial (photo- and chemosynthetic) mats found in...
GGACGGCTTTGCTGGCACGTTCACTGTGAAATGCGCGCTGTAGCTTTCCCCGCTGCTGTTTGTGCGACCTGGCGAGCTGCGCAAGGCGAAGTGGGCGGAGACAGACCTGGAACGTGCCGAATGGCGCTACCACGTCACCAAGACCAAGGTTGACCACCTTGTCCCCCTTGCAACACAAGCTGTCGCAACCCTGCGTGAACTTCACCAGTTGACCGGCTGCAGTGAGTACGTCTTTCCCGGACGTGACCCCAAGCTACCGATGAGCGATGCCGCGATCAATGCCGCGCTTCGTCGCATGGGCTACGACACCAAAACAGAAATCACCGGGCACGGCTTCCGTGCGATGGCGAGAACCATCCTTGCGGAGGAACTGTGCATTGCGCCTGAAGTGATCGAGCACCAACTTGCGCACAGGGTTTCTGACGCGCTGGGCACGGCCTACAACCGCACCAAATTCATTGATGATCGTGTGGCGATGATGCAAGCGTGGGCTGACTACCTTGAAAAGCTGAAGGCAGGTGCGGACTTGTTGCCATTCCAGCGGGCAGCATGATCAAACCTCAAAAACATACAAATATTTATATAATATCGACATGAAACCGCTTCGATTCGCTGGTGCATCCATTGACGACCTGAGACGTTTTCCTTTGGACGCCCGGCGCGAGGCGGGTTACCAACTGACCAAGGTTCAGCACGGCATGGAGCCTTCCGACTGGAAGCCGATGCAGTCAGTTGGCGAGGGCGTGAAGGAAATACGGATTCGGGATGAGTCTGGCGCGTTTCGCATCATCTACCTGGCAAAACTTGCCGAAGCTGTTTATGTGCTGCACTGTTTCCAGAAGAAAACGGAACAGACCAGCCAGAAGGATATTGAACTGGCGCGCAAGCGCTTCAAGGATTTGATGAGGGAACAGACATGAAGGCCAAGGAATTCACTGACGTGTGGGATGCCATCGAGGACACCCCCCAACAAGCCGCCAGCATGCGCGCCCGTGCCGCCTTGATGATGGAACTGGAAGCGCTGATCAAGGAACGCGGCATGAGCCAGAGCGAGGCCGCCGCGTTGTTTGGCGTTACGCAGCCGCGTATCTCCGACCTGATACGCGGCAAGATTAACCTCTTTTCACTCGATACCCTGCTGGATATGGCAACCACCGCTGGCCTGGCACCGGTCATCAAGTTGAACAAACCGAGGAAGCGGCAGAAACGAGAGCATGCCGTGTTGGCGGCTTGACATTCAAAGAGGCTCATCTACTGAGCCTACAAGCGAAGATACTCAAAGCTGATATGACCCAGCAGCCAACCCGTTACCCACAAACCATGCAACCGCCATGAATGACTTATTGCCTTGGCTGATCGTTGCCGGCCTGATCTGGCTGGTGTGGAAGATTTATGGCGGCGACAAGAAATCATCGACCAGCGGCGTGGTTCAACCTGTTGTCAGTTCCCCGCCCCAGACCCGACTCCAGACCCAGACCCCGCCAATCGTAAATTCCCCGCCCAAACAAGACCCGCAAACCCGCCACATTCAGAAAGCGCTCTCCTTTGCCAAGACCCAGCATCGAGAACTTGAGAAAAAGCAACGTGAGCATGCCGCCTGGGAACGGAATTATGGGCTGGCGCAAGTTCATGAGCTGGATAAGCTGGGCGGTGTGGAATTCGAGAAATACCTGGCTGGCCTGTTTCGCAAACAGGGTTTCAAGGTCGAGTTGACGCCATGCACCGGCGACTACGGGGCTGCCCCTCTGCTGATCAAGGACGGTAAACGTATCGCTGTACAAGCCAAGCGCTATGCGGGCAGTGTCAGTATCGCGGGCGTTCAGGAAGCGCTGTCGGGCATGGCCTACTACCACTGCGAGGCCGCATGGGTCGTCACCACCGGCACGTTCACCCCCAATGCCGTCGAACTGGCGGAGAAATCGAGTGTACGGCTGATTGGGCGCTGACCGGCGTGAGAAGGACACAGACATGAACGACATGGCTGCGCTTCATGGCCTGGAAACCGTCGCACGGTTGATAACCGGCGCAGTGATGGGGGAGCCTGCACACGAAGCCGACAACGCGCCCGACACACTCATGGAAGGCGCGACGAACGGCAACGAAGCCGAAACCATTGCGCGCCTGGCTGCGCTGCCTCCGGTGGAATATGACCGCACACGTAAGACGGAATCCGAAGCCCTTGGCATCCGTCCTGCGACCCTGGACAAGCTGGTGATACAGGCGCGCAAGGTTGGTAAAAAGACCGGCCTGGATTTCGACGATATTGAACCCTGGGCGCATCCGGTCAACGCGGCTGAACTGCTGACCGAAGTATCTGCAACGGTGCGGCGCTTCATCATCTGCCAGCCCGAGACCGCCGATGCTGTGGCCCTGTAGGCGTGCATGACGTGGTTCATGGATGAGGTTCAGATAGCGCCCCTGGCCGACATAACCGCGCCCGAGAAACGCTGTGGCAAGTCGCAACTGCCTTTCCTGTTGGGCAAGCTGACCTACCGGCCGTTGACCGCCAGCAACATATCTCCGGCGGCGCTGTTCAGGTCGATTGATGCCTGGAAGCCGACCTTGCTGGTCGATGAAGCCGACGCCTTCATGCGCGATAACGAAGAACTGCGCGGTCTGCTGAACTGTGTGGTTTGATAAAGTAGAGAAGTTATTTCGCACTCGTTCCTAAGCGTAATTTCATTACCTGGAAATTCAGCGCATACCATTCGACGTAACTGAATTTGACCCTGGCCCACCCCTGGCCCCTTTGATTATTCCGACCATGTATCTTCATCGCAGCAAGGCCTTATTACTTTTCTTCGTCATCTTCCTGTCCTGGATCTGGCCCGCTGGACATGCGTCGGCCTTGGATCTGGCCTCTGCCGTAGCGGCTGTTCCCAACCCACGGGCCGAATCCCGCACTTGGGTTGCCGACCCAGCGAATGCCATCCGACTCGGCCGCGACGAGATTAACGGTCTGATCCAGGCCCACGAAACGCAAAGCGGCGTCGAGATCGCTGTGGTCGTGTTGCCGACGATCGGCGAGTTCATCCCCAAGGAGTTCGCTACCGCCTTGTTCAACCACTGGGCGGTGGGTAAAAAAGGGCAGGACAACGGGGTTCTGGTGCTCCACGTCCTCGACCAGCGTCGTATCGAAATCGAAACCGGTTACGGTCTGGAAGGGAACTTGCCTGATGTGAAGTGCCACTGGATCGTCGAGGACATCGCCATCCCCTTCTTCAAGCAGGGGAGTTTTTCCGATGGCCACTACGAAATCGCGCGAGCCTTGATCACAGGCATCGGCAATCCCGACGCCGAACGCCAGACGTTGACCGGCCATTCAGCACGGGCCCCCGGAACCAGGGTGGACTCGCCACCTGAGCCCTACGAGCTGCCCTATAGCCATGCCAGCCTGGGTGATTTCCACAGTGATTCGCCTCTTTCCGCCCTCTCGATCATCTCCCTGGGCAGCGGCCTGTTCATGCTTCTGCTTTGGCCGGTGCTGTCCCATCGCCATCGCCTCGTCCACCCCGATCCGCTCGACCAACTGGACCATTTCCGCAAACGAGCATGGTTGGTGAAGGCGGGCGCGGCGGCGATCGTTGTGGCCCTGCTGGCCTGGGAATGGCAAAGCCTGGCATCGCAATGGTCCGTTCTGTTCGTCTTCCCGGGTGGGTTCCTGGTCAGGCGCTATCGCGCCAGGCGCCTGGCCAGGCTGCGCGACCAACCGCGGCTGGACCCGAACACCGGCGAGGCGATGCGACGCCTGAACGAAGCCGACGATGACGCTTATCTGTTGGCCGGTCAGGTCTGTGAGGAGAACCTCGGGGCCAAGGACTACGATGTCTGGGTTTCCCCTTCAGGCTTCTATCGGGTCGAGCAATACGATGGCGCGCATGGCTTCGAAGCATGTGAAAAATGCAGCTTTCACACCCTCCGAAAAATCGGCACGCGCATCATCGATCCGCCCACCACCAACGCCCAAGGACTGGCCGAGGACAGTTTTACCTGTGCCCATTGTGGCTACGCCAAGGTGGTCAAACGCTCCCTGCCCAGCCTGGCCTCATCCAGCAGCGACGGGAGTTCCAGCGGCGGGGAATCTTTTGGCGGCGGCAGCTCCGGCGGCGGCGGAGCTGGGGGGTCTTATTGAATCAAACTGCACGTAATCGGTGGCAGACCAAAGTTTCTGTGAATCTGAAGCTACGGCCCCTCAAGATGACTGCCGCGATGGCTGACCGCATACTCAGTGATACTGCGCCGGAGGGAAGCGCGGCATGAGATGGCGGCTCAGCGTGGTTTCACCGACTTGCCAAGGGCTGGTCAGCAAGTCCCTTTTGCGTTCGAGATCGGTGGCGACGAGAACGTCCAGGTAGCGTTTCATCCCGACTATTTTTGCCATGACTGGAAATTAGTCACGACTTTCTTCCTGTTTATTGGCCTTTAGTCGCGACTCTCGTCAACGCCGCGCTCACTTCACGACCGCCCCCTCGAGTGGCATCCTTGCATCTTTTATCCCCTGCAACTCGCCGCCATGCTGACACTGCACCAGACTCTCGCCAATTTCACCATTGACCAACTCAAGCGATTCAGTCACTTGTTACCGGATGCCACTTTGGTTGGCCGCAAGGATGAGTTGGTTGCGGCGGTCATGCACCAATATCAAGGCTTGGGTCTGTCCAATTTATGGCGTCGCCTGGACGAACTGGAGCAGACTGCTGTAGCTGAGGCGCTTTACAGCGTGGGCGGTTATTTCGATGGCCATAAATTTCTAGCTAAATATGGCAAGAGTCCGGCGTTCAGCGTTAAAACGGATCGCCACGATCGACCCACATTGCTTGCCCTGTTCTTGTTTAACGAAGAAGGTGGTAGCTGCGTGCCGCTCGATCTGCGCGAGCCGCTCAAGGCCTTCGTCAGCGCGCCCAAGCCTGCGCGCCTGAAAACGGAAGAAGTGCTGCCCGATGTGTCCGATGCATCGCCGATTGTCGTTCGGGTGATGGAAAACGAGGCGCTGAGCGATCTGCCCAGGGTTCTGCGTCTGGTCGAACAGGGCAAGGTCAAAGTGAGTGACAAATCACGCTTGCCTGGCGCGGCCACGACTCAATTGCTTGCCAGCCACCTTTCCAATGGCGATTTCTACGCCGAGCCACCGAAGAAAAATGCGTGGGATCAGGAGATTGGTGCAATCAAGGCGTTTGCCTGGCCGATGCTGCTGCAAGCGGGCGGACTTGCACAACAGGATGGCACTAAACTGGCTCTGTCCCGGAGCGGTCTCAAAGCACTGAGTGCGCAGCCCGCCGAGGTGTTGCGCGGACTCTGGAACAAATGGCTAAAGAACACGCTGCTGGACGAATTCAACCGAGTAGATGTCATCAAGGGCCAAAAAAGCAAAGGCCGCGTCATGGCGGCGATCGCGCCGCGCCGTGCGGCGATTGATCAAGCCTTGCGCCACTGTCCGGTGGGCGCTTGGATCAAAGTCGATGAAATTGGCCGTTTCATGCGCGCGGAGGAAATCGATTTCTCGGTCTGCCACGACCCCTGGCGGCTTTATATCAGCGACGCACACTACGGCGCGCTGGGCTACCAAGGTTTCCATGACTGGGAGATTCTGCAACTGCGTTACCTGCTCGCGGTGCTGTTCGAATATGCCGCACCGCTCGGAATGATCGACATTGCCTTTATCAACCCGGAGGGTGCGCGGAAGGATTTACACGGCCTATGGGGTATCGACGAACTACGTTTTCTGAGTCGGTATGACGGATTGGTCTATTTTCGACTGACCGAACTCGGCGCTTATTGCCTTTCCCTGCGTGACAACTACACACCCTGCCGACCGCCCAGCTCGCTCAAGCTCTCTATCTTGCCCAGCCTTCATATCAAGGTGGCTGACGGACAGCCCAGCATGGAAGAGTCATTGCTGCTGGAAACCTGGGCGACACGGGAAACGGAGGCCGCTTGGCGGCTTGATCGAACCCGAGCTACTGCGGCTGTGGAGCAAGGCCATGACATCACGGTTCTGCACAATTTCCTCATCGCCAGCGAAGATCAGCCACTGCCGGACAGCGTCGAGGCGTTCATCAAGACGGTTGCGCAACAGGGCGGTGCGTTAAAAACGGTCGCCAGCGCTTTGCTGCTTGAATGTAAAAGTGCTGAGATCGCCCAACAGATTGCCGAGCACAAGGAAACCGCCAAACTCTGCCTGCCCGCCGGCCCTCGCCACTTGGCTGTGCGAACAGACCAAGTAGAGAAATTCCGCGCCGCCCTGCATATTTTGGGTTTCGGCTGGAAAATCTGATTTGTTGGCTGGTGCGCGGGTGTTGGATATCAATCAGATATCAGTTGGATAGACACATCCCGCGCGCGACCGACAGGTTTTGGCTCGGGCGATTGCCGAACGTCGCGCAGCGAGATTCGGTCTTGCATCCGGTTTTGACTCAACGCCAGCATCATCCCGCTTGGCGGGTAATATCCACCCTCGCCCATTCAACAGAAGCCATCGCCGTATGCAAAGAGAAGATCAGGATAAAACCCAATATGCCATCGCTGCGGCGGTTCAACTGCCGGGGGTGAGTGACGCTGAATTCGAGGCGTCGCTGGCTGAGCTTCGCGAGCTGGCGAAGACGTTGGGGTTCAAGGTGACCCGTACTTTCGTGCAAAAACGTGCCGGCTTCGATAAGGCAGCGTATCTGGGCATCGGAAAGCGGGGTGAGATACGCCATTTCGTCAATAACTTGGCTGACGACGAGTTCGACTTTGACGTGACCGGGATTGATACCGACGCACTGGTCTCGGCCGAGCCGATCGATGTAATCTTAGTCGATCACGAAATCACGCCGTCGCAGGCGCGCAATCTGGAGAAGGAAGTTGGTTGCCAGGTGATGGATCGCACCATGGTCATCCTGGAAATATTCCACCGCAATGCGCGTTCTCCCGCCGCTCGGGCGCAGGTTGAGATCGCCCGGCTGGGTTACTTGGCGCCGCGTCTGCGCGAGGCGGCGAAGCTTGCCGGGCCGCAAGGGCGACAACGCAGCGGCACCGGCGGCCGCGGCGCTGGCGAATCGCACACCGAGCTGGACAAGCGCAAGAACCGTGACCGCATCTCCGAACTACAGAAAGAGATCGTGGCGCTGGAACTTGAGCGCAAGACACAGCGCGCTCGGCGGCTGGCGAATCAGAGTCTGGCCAGCGTCGCGCTGGTCGGCTATACCAACGCAGGCAAATCGACCTTGATGCGGGCGCTCACCGGCAGCGAGGTGCTGGTTGCCGACAAGCTGTTCGCGACGCTCGACACCACCGTGCGCAGCCTGCATCCGGAAAGCATTCCGCGCGTGCTGGTCAGCGATACGGTTGGCTTCATCAAGAATCTGCCGCACGGACTGGTCGCGTCGTTCAAGTCAACGCTGGAAGAAGCGCTGGATGCATCTCTGCTGCTGCACGTCATCGACGCCAGCGATGCCGGTTACGAGCGTCAACTCGAAACCACCGACCAAGTCCTCAGCGAGATCAATGCGCAGGAGGTGCCGCGCATTCGCGTGTTCAACAAGATTGATCACGTCGGCGACGCGGAGATGCAGGCTGAATGCGAGGCTACACTGCGCGCCCGCTTTCCGGATTGCATCGTGATGAGCGCCCGCCGCCCCGACGATATCGCGAAACTGCATCACGCCATTGTGGCGTTTTTCCAGTTCGATCAGGTCGAGACCGAGCTGTTTTTGCCTTGGTCAAGACAGCAACTACGCGGGGAAATATTCGCGCAGTGCGAAGTGCTGGCCGAGCGTGCCGACGAAGCGGGTGCGTTCTTCAGCGTTCGCGGCGATCCGGCAGTCTTGGAAAGACTACGTGTGCAATTCGGCCAGACCGACCAGTAAGCTATTTCACAAAGCCGGACCGCGCCGCTCCACCGCAGGTTCCGACCCGAAGATATCGTCGAGTTGCAACAGCAGGCCGCCGCAGATTGGCAGCGTTACCGTATCGCCGCGCCCAAACACCGCCGGCTTGCCGTATGCGCCGGCTTCCAGGCAATACCATTCGAGGGTCAGCGTCACCGGGTCGGCCAGCCAGTAATGCTGAACACCACTGCGTTCATACAAATCCCGCTTCACCAAACGATCCATGCGACCGGTGGATGGTGACACCACCTCCACCGCCAGGTCCGGCGCGCCATCGACATATTTGCCATTGGTCAGTTTGGCGGGATCACAAACTAAAACGACATCAGGTTGTACGACGGTATCGGGGGCGAGAAGGACGTCGATCGGCGAGTCGAATACTTCGCAGGCGCAATCAATGTTTCCGCGCCGAATATCCTTCAGGCAAAGACGCAATCCGAAATACAGATTCCCGGTTATCCGCTGATGTTCCACCACCGGCGCCGGTGCCATCAGATACGCTTCACCGTCAATCAATTCATAACGCTCGTCGCCTTGCCAGCTCAGGTAGTCGGAAACAGTGTAAGTATGGCTGGACTTGCGGATGGCGGAGCTCATGGCCGTTTCCTCTGGTGGCGGAATGATGGCGTGCATGTTAGCCCACCCAATCCCATGACAGCTTGACGACCGAGCGACTACAAATCCTGGCGCGGGTTTTTCGCCAGTAACGCGCGATGTTGTTGGTTGCGCTGCGCCGCTGTTTCATCAATAAAACGAATCACCGATTTGTCGACCCGGCCGGCGTAGCGCTCGGCTTGCAGGGAGCCTTCCGGACGGTTCCAGCGGTAGATCCGGTTTTCGTAAGCCGCGCCTTTGAGGTTCTTTACGGCTTCCGTCTTCAAGCCGGGGGTTCCGAATTTCTCGCTCAAGGCAGCAATCACTGGTTGGAAATTCACTTCCGGCAGGTTGATGGTGATGCCGGTCAAGCCGCTGTCGTCGTAGAAGAAGAACAGTGAGTCGATCTGCGCGCCGGCGATGGTTTCCTTTTCGCGCGCACGCAGACTGCACACCTTGTCGGCAATCGGCGTGGTAACCACGCGGCAATCGAACTTCGGGTTGCTGGCAATCTGGGCCAGGCTGGAGCCAAGTTCGACACCTTTGAAGCTGAGCTTTTCACCGGCGGCCAGCGCTGGCACAGCCGCCAAAAGCACCGCGACGGTGATCAATATTGTTTGCACGTTCAATCCATTTCCTCTATCCAGGCCATTTGAATGGCCTCCAGAATTTTCTCGCCGGAACGGTTGGCGTCATCGTCGAATTCCGGCAGCGCCATCACCCAGCGATGCAGGTCGGTGAAGCGGATGGTGCGCGGGTCCACTTCGGGATGATGTTCGACCAGGGCGATGGCGATGTCGAGGGTGTCAGTCCATTGCATGGTTCAGTGTCCTTCCTTGACCATATTGATGGTGTATTTCGGGATTTCCACGACGATGTCTTCCTTGCCCATCAGCGCTTGGCAGGACAGACGCGAAGTCGGTTCCAGACCCCAAGCCTTGTCGAGCAGATCGTCCTCGGTTTCGGTTGCTTCCGACAAGCTGCCGAAGCCTTCCCGCACGACGACGTGGCAGGTGGTGCAGGCGCAGGATTTTTCGCAGGAATGCTCGATGTCGATGCCGTTGTCGAGCAGGAGGTCGCAGATGGATACGCCTTTCTGTGCGTCGATAACCGCGCCATCCGGACACAGTTCGACGTGGGGCAGGACGATCAATTGGGGCATGTAACTTCCTGTTGTATGGCTTGTTTGAGTTGACTGGGCAGCGCGGCAAGCACGCCGTCCCAGAATTCGACGCGTGCTTCTACGGCTTGAATGGCGGCGGCTCGCGCTTCTGCAACCTTGAGCGGATCACCGCCACACAACGCGTCCAGCAGACGCAGGGAAAGCGGTGCGTGGAAGTCTTCATCCAGATGGATATGGCGTTTCAGGTAGTAATGAAACACCGGCGCTTGCTCTTCGCTTACCGCCATGCGATTCAGGAAGGCGCGGAACATCGCTGGAATGATGTGCTCGCGGCCCAGCGCCAAAGCGGCGGCCACCGTATGCGGCTGGTTGGCGTCGATATAGGCGAAGGTGGTGCGATTGAAGTTGGCGGATGGTGTCGGGGCGAGGCCGCTGGCAAGCGCGGCGGCAATGCCGTCACGGCCGGCGATTTCCACGAAGCGAGCCGGGATGTCCGCATTTGCGCCGATTTCGCGCATCGCGCCAAGATACAGGGCGAAGTGGCTGGAGAATTCTCCCGGTGCGTCGGGGCCGGCTTCATCGGTCTCTTCTTCCAGCACCAGTTCATTGATGAAACGCTGCACGGTGGCGTCGGCACCCGGCGTCCACGGCCAGCGCGCGGGTGCGACGGTGTGTTGCAGGTATTTGATCAGCGACATGAAATCCCATACCGAATGGACGTGGTGCTGCATGAACACGCGCAGATCTTCGACGGTCTCGACGGCGGCATAGATCGGATGTTTATCCAGACGATCTTGCAGGGAGGCGATAAATTCAGGTTCAAACAGACTCATTTCAGAACTCCAGTTCGTCCAATTTGTGGCCGGTCAGGGCTTTCTTCACGCTCTGGTCCATGCGGCGCGCGGCGAATTCGACCGTTCCTTTGTTCAAGATTTCGGTGGCACGCTTGACGGCGACCAGGTCTGCGCCTTGCAAAGCCAGTTTGAGGTCGGTGACACGCTTTTCAATGGCCTGCAATTCTTCGGCGGTCATCAACAGCGCGCCGTTTTCGGCCAATGCCGCCTCGGCGGCTTCTACCAGGCGCTGGCCATCGACGCGGGCTTCGGCCAGGTTGCGCGCGGTCATGTCGTCTTGCGCATGCGCATAGGAGTCGCGCAGCATGCCGGCCACTTCATCGTCGGTCAGGCCATAGGAGGGTTTCACTGCGATATGCGCTTCGATGCCGGTGCCGGTTTCACGCGCGCTGACCGACAGCAAACCATCGGCGTCGACCTGGAAGGTGACGCGGATACGCGCCGCACCGGCCACCATCGGCGGAATGCCGCGCAACTCGAAGCGCGCCAGGCTGCGGCAATCGGCCACCAACTCGCGCTCGCCTTGCACGACATGGATGCTCATCGCGGTCTGACCATCCTTGAAGGTGGTGAACTCCTGCGCCCGCGCGGTGGGAATGGTGGCGTTGCGCGGGATGATCTTTTCGGTCAGCCCGCCCATGGTTTCCAGGCCGAGCGACAACGGCACCACGTCGAGCAGCAGCCAATCATCGTCCGCCTTGTTGCCGGCGAGCACGTTGGCCTGAATCGCCGCACCGAGGGCGACCACCTTGTCCGGGTCCAGATTGGTCAACGGCGACTGGCCAAAAAACTCGCCAACCGCTGCCTGAATGCGCGGCACGCGGGTGGAACCGCCCACCATCACGACGCCTTTGACATCGCTGGCTTGCAAGCCGGCATCGCGCAGCGCTTTACGTGTCGGGGTGAGGGTTTTCTTGACCAGACTATCGGTCATTTCGTTGAACGCCTGTTCCGTCAGCGACAGGTCGATCACCTCTCCGCTGCTCAGCACGGCTGTAATCTGCGTTTGCGGATGTTCGGAAAGCATCTCCTTGGCATCGCGGGCGCGCGCCATGAGCAATGTTTTATCGTGATCGCTGAGGGTGTGCAGGCCCGCCTGCTCCAACATCCAGCAATACACTCGCCGGTCGAAATCGTCGCCGCCGAGGGCGGAGTCGCCGTTGGTGGCAAGCACTTCGAAAACGCCCTTGGTCAGCTTGAGGATGGAAATATCGAATGTGCCGCCGCCCAGGTCAAACACCGCGTAAATGCCTTCAGAAGCATTATCAAGTCCATAGGCGATGGCGGCGGCAGTGGGTTCGTTGAGCAGGCGCAGCACATTCAAGCCGGCCACTTTGGCCGCGTCCTTGGTGGCCTGGCGCTGGGCGTCGTCGAAATATGCCGGCACGGTGATCACCGCGCCGACCAGTTCACCACCGAGCGAGGCTTCGGCACGCAGTTTCAATACCTTGAGGATCTCGGCGGAGACTTCAACCGGGCTTTTGACCCCGGCCACCGTTTTCAACTGCACCATGCCGGGTGCGTCGATAAACTGATACGGCAAAATGGAAAGATCCGGGATGTCCTTGATGCCGCGCCCCATGAACCGCTTCACCGAGGTGATGGTGTTGTGCGGATCTAGTGCGGCCTGCACCTGCGCGCCGTATCCGACTGAGGTCGTGCCATCGGCGAAATAACGCACCACCGAAGGCAGCAAGCCATGTCCCTTTTCATCGTTCAACACGACAGAGACGCCATTGCGAACGGTGGCAACCAATGAATTGGTGGTGCCGAGATCAATGCCGACGGCGAGTCGATGCTGGTGCGGCGCGGTTGAAAGACCGGGCTCGGAGATTTGAAGTAGGGCCATTTATTGAGCGGTGAGCGTGGGTACAGCTACGTTAGTACAGCTTGATATTTGCCGCCGATGGCGAACATAAAAAAAGAGGGCTGGTTTGAATCCGGGCTTATTCGATTTCCTCATAGGCAGCATCGACTTCTTGCAGAAGTTTGTCCATGAACCGCACTTTGCGCAGCACGTTGCCAGCCTCGACAAAATTTTTCTGCTCATCCAGCAGGTGACCAAGTTGGCTTTGCAACCCTTTTGCCTGCAACTGCAGTTCTTTTTCCAACCCTTGCAACGCCGTCATGTCGCGATTTTCAACCGCGTCCATCAACGCCTCGCGCCATTCCATCTGCTGCAGCAGAAAATCCGCCGGCATCGAGGTGTTCTTCGCATCCATCGCATCGACACCCTGCAATTGCAGCAGATAGCGCGCGCGATCAAACGGCTTGCGCAGCGTCTGATAAGCCTCGTTGACGCGGGTGCTCCACTGCATCGACAAGCGTTGCTCGGCTTCACCGGCGTGGGCGAACTTGTCCGGATGTATCTCCGCCTGCATGCCGCGATAAGCCTGATCGAGTCGTTCGGCGTCGATGGCAAAGGTCATCGGCATGGCGAACAGTTCGAAGTGATTGCGGGAGAAATCGAGGGTCATGGTGGCAAACTAAGTGGGTTATTCACCGGTAGGAGCGTCCGCTTGCGGCGCGAATAACCCAATTTTTGGCGGTTATCCCGCCGCAAGCGGAGGCTCCTACAAGTCAAACATTGAACGACTCGCCGCAGCCGCACTCGGATTTGACGTTCGGGTTATTGAACTTGAAGCCTTCGTTCAAGCCTTCGCGGACGAAATCGAGCTCGGTACCTTCGAGATAGCTCAGGCTCTTCGGATCGATGAACACCGTCACGCCATGACATTCAAAGGTGAGGTCTTCCGGGTCGGCGACATCGGCGAACTCCAGCTTGTAAGCCATGCCGGAACAGCCGGAAGTGCGCACCCCGAGCTTGAGGCCGACACCGCTGCCGCGCTTGGCGAGGAAGTTCTTGATGTGCGTCGCGGCGCGTTCTGAAAGGGTTACTCCGGTAGCAACTGTCGTCATGATCGGCTCCCCGTCGCTCAAGCGGTAACCGGCGGGTTGCAGGCGGTGTACTCGCTGCTGCCGGCGGTGTTGCCATGTTTCTGCTTGTAGTCGGCAACGGCGGCCTTGATCGCGTCTTCGGCCAGGATCGAGCAGTGAATCTTCACCGGCGGCAGGGCGAGTTCCTCGGCAATCTGGGTGTTTTTCAGATTCATCGCCTCATCCAGCGTCTTGCCTTTGACCCATTCTGTGACCAGGGACGACGACGCAATCGCCGAACCGCAACCGTAGGTTTTGAACTTGGCGTCTTCGATGATGCCCTGATCGTTGACCCGGATTTGCAATTTCATCACATCGCCGCAGGCCGGCGCGCCGACCATGCCGGTGCCCACGCCAGCGTCATCCTTGCCAAATGCGCCGACGTTGCGCGGGTTTTCGTAGTGATCCAGAACCTGTTCGCTGTATGCCATGATTATTCTCCTAGCCTAAGTTGTGCACGCCGCTTAGTGCGCGGCCCACTGCACCGTATTCAAATCGATACCGTCTTTGAACATTTCCCAAAGCGGTGACATTTCGCGCAACTTGCCGATCTTTTCGTGCAACAGCTTGATCGTGTAGTCGATCTCTTCTTCGGTGGTGAAGCGGCCGATGGTGAAGCGGATCGAGCTATGCGCCAGTTCGTCGTTACGACCCAGCGCCTTCAGCACGTAGGACGGTTCCAGGCTGGCCGAGGTACAGGCCGATCCGGAGGAAACCGCCAGGTCCTTGATCGCCATGATCAGGCTCTCGCCTTCGACAAAGTTGAAGCTGATGTTCAGGTTGCCGGCGATTCGACGTTCGAAATCACCATTCAGATGCACTTCTTCCATGTCCAAAAAGCCTCGATAGAGCTTGTCGCGCAGGCTGCGGATACGCTCGGTTTCGGCGCCCATTTCCAGCTTGGCGATACGGAAGGCTTCGCCCATGCCGACGATCTGATGCGTCGCCAGCGTGCCGGAACGCATGCCGCGCTCGTGACCGCCACCATGCATCTGCGCTTCCAGGCGCACACGCGGTTTGCGCCGCACATACAAGGCGCCGACGCCCTTCGGCCCATAAGTCTTGTGCGCCGAGAAAGACATCAGATCGACCTTGAGTTTGCCCAGATCGATTTCCACCTTGCCGGTGGCTTGCGCCGCGTCAACGTGGAACAGGATGCCCTTCGAGCGGCACAGTTCGCCAATCGCGGGAATGTCCTGGATGACGCCGATTTCGTTGTTGACGTACATCACGGAAACCAGAATCGTGTCCGGGCGAATCGCCGCCTTCAACTCTTCCATGTCGAGCAGACCATTCGGCTGCACACCGAGGTAGGTCACTTCGTAACCTTCACGTTCCAGTTCGCGGCAGGTATCCAGCACCGCCTTGTGCTCGGTCTTTACCGTGATCAGGTGCTTGCCCTTGCCATGATAAAAATGCGCCGCACCCTTGATGGCGAGGTTGTTCGACTCGGTCGCGCCCGAGGTCCAGACGATTTCCTTCGGGTCGGCATTGACCAACGCCGCGACATGCGCCCTCGCCTCTTCCACCGCCTTGTCGGCGTCCCAGCCAAACACGTGTGAACGTGAAGCCGGATTGCCGAACATTTCGGTCAGATAGGGAATCATCTTCGCTGCAACGCGCGGATCAACCGGCGTTGTCGCTGAGTAATCGAGGTAAATGGGGGTCTTGACCATCTTTGTATGCTCCATTAACCGTTAACGACTGTTTTGTGTTCCATCCCGGATTTGAGTCCGATACCGGGTTTGATATCAGCGGAACCCACGATGCGACGCCCCTCGTGGGCATGCGCTGAATGTTTATGACCGGTCACAGCGCCTTCAACCTGCTTTTCAAGCTGCTGATTGACCAACTCATCCAGATTGACTGAATCGAGGTAGTCGTAGATGCGCGCGTTCAGGCTCATCCAGAGGTCGTGCGTCATGCATTCGCGATCATCATGGCAATTGCCCAGGCCGCCGCATTGGGTGGCGTCGATGGGTTCATCAACAGCGCGAATGATGTCGGCCACAGTAATATCGAGCATGGATTGCGCCAGGGTATAACCGCCACCCGGGCCACGCACGCTGTCGACAATGCCTTGCCGACGCAAACGGCCGAACAATTGCTCAAGGTAAGACAATGAAATTCTCTGCCGCTCGCTGATGCCAGCCAGGGTAACTGGCCCACGTTGATGGCGCATGCCCAGATCGATCATCGCCGTTACCGCAAAACGCCCTTTGGTGGTCAGCCGCATGATTTGCCTCGTTGTTGATAGTTGGATGTCGACACTCTACTAATCCCGATTAATTTGGTCAACTATTCAATTTGCAATACTGTCAGTCAACCATTTTGTTTAACGAGGCGGCATCGAAGTGGTCATCCATCTTTTCAGCTTCCGCGCCACTCACCACATGCCCGCTCAAGCGCGCCAACTCCGCCATGATCCAAGCCAGACGCTGATCCGTGTTGGCTGAATGATCGATCAAACCATGAATTGCTTTCACCATCGGGTCGTTCATGTCACTGGAAACCGCATAAGCCGAAAAGCCCAGTTTCTTCGCCACTTCCTCACGCGCTTTATCCACTTCGGCATCAAGAATCCGGGCTGGAATACCGATTGCCGTCGCGCCATCCGGCACATCCTTCACCACCACCGCGTTGGAGCCGACTTTAGCGCCTGCGCCCAGCGTGATCGGACCAAGGATTTTCGCGCCGGCGCCGACAATCACGCCCGGCAGCAAGGTGGGATGCCGCTTGCCTTTGTTCCACGAGGTGCCGCCAAGGGTGACACCGTGATATAGCGTGCAATCGTCGCCGACCTCCGCCGTCTCGCCGATTACCACGCCCATACCATGATCAATGAACACGCGGCGACCAATAATTGCGCCGGGATGAATCTCGATACCGGTCAACCACCGCGCGCAATAGCTGGAAAAACGCGCCAACCACTTCAGGCCCGCGCGCCAGAATCTATGCGAAATCCGGTGCAACAGAATGGCATGCAGGCCGGGATAGGTGGTAAGCACCTCAAATGAAGTGCGCGCAGCCGGATCTCGGTCGAACACAACGCGGATGTCTTCTCGCAATCTGGCGAACATTCGAATATTCGAGAATTATTTAAAGGCCGGAAGTATGCAATTCCCGACTAATCGGGTCAATTTCTGACACGACCAGATGAACCCTCGGCGTGAAGAAAGTAGCCTGAATGCAGCAGTCTTTGCGCTGACTTACCAACCTTGGCGGACAATCTTCCCAGCGGCGCGGATTTATTTACCCCTTTCACTCATTTCACCTATTTCACCCATTTGCACCAACAGACGAACTGCCCGCCGTTTCCTGGTTGATCAATTTCAATTTCCCGAAAAATCAATCGCTTCGAGTGTCCCGCCGTTTCCGCGCGGCGTTGAGTATTCCCCGCCAGATCGCCACTTCCTCCTTTTCCAGCCCGGCTCTGGCGAAGAATCGACGCAAGCGCGGCATCAGCCGCTTTGGATTGGCAGGATCAAGAAATTCAATTTCCACCAACACTTTTTCCATCTCGTTCAGCAGACTTTCCTGCGCTGTGTGCGACGCGGATTCAAATTCCGGCAGTGGCAACACCGCGTCTTCCAGCGTACAACGCAACTCATAGGCCAGCACCTGCACGGCGGCGCCCAGATTGAGCGAGGCGTAGTCCGGGTTGCTCGGAATGTTGAGCAACCAACGGCATTTCATCAGTTGCTCGTTCGACAAACCAAAGGTCTCGGAACCGAACACCACTGCCACCGGGCCGCTTTGCGCCATGGCCAACAATTCCGGCGCGGCCTGGCGCGGCGTAAAGGCGGGGTGCGGCAAATCTCGCCGGCGCGAGGTACAGGCGGCGGCCAGCACCGTGTCGGCCAGCGCTTCTTCCAGGCTGGAGCAAATACGGGCATTTTCCAGCACATCGACCGCGCCGGACGCGCGCGCGCGGGCTTCATCGTCGATGGCGCACTTGGGCTCAACCAGCGCCAGATCAGTCAATCCCATCACTTTCATCGCCCGCGCCACCGCGCCCAGATTGCCGGGATGGCTGGTTTGCAACAATACGATGCGGACTTGGTGAAGAAGAGAAGGCGGGTTCAAGGTAAAATTCCGATCTGAATTTTGTAAAAGCTGTCGCAGGGTTGTCCCTTTCAAGGGGACAATGCTGTTTTTGGAGAGGTTCAAACTCTTCCAAATGTCGCTCATGCAACGCATGAGCGCGGATTGAAACGGAAAATCATGCTCCCGATGCTCAACACTGCGGTCAAGGCCGCCCGGCGCGCTGGCGTCATCATCAACCGTGCGTCCGACGATGTGGATCGATTGACCATCCACTCGAAAGGCGAGAACGACTTTGTTACCGAGGTCGATCAAAAAGCCGAACAGGCGATCATCCAGACCCTGCTCGACGCCTATCCCGACCACGCGATTCTAGCCGAGGAGTCGGGCGCTTCCGGCGCGCTGGGCGAAGCTGAATATCAGTGGATCATCGATCCGCTCGACGGCACCACCAACTTTCTGCACGGCTTTCCGCAATATTGCATTTCCATTGCGCTGGTGTATCGGGGTCAACTTTCCGTCGCGGTGATCTACGACCCCGTTCGTAACGACCTCTATACCTCCTTGCGCGGTCGCGGCGCATTTCTGAATGAGCGGCGCATCCGCGTTTCCAAGCGCGACAAACTACAAGGCGCACTGATCGGCACCGGTTTTCCATATCGCGATTTCACCCACCTTGACGCCTATACCGCGATGTTCAAGGATCTGGTGCAGAAGACCTCCGGCTTGCGTCGTCCCGGTTCCGCCGCGCTCGACCTGGCCTGGCTGGCCTGCGGCCGCACCGATGGCTTCTTCGAGATTGGTTTGAATGCCTGGGATATCGCTGCGGGTTGCCTGCTGGTTCAGGAAGCCGGCGGCCTGGTCAGCGACTTCTCTGGTGAAGAACATTACCTGCAATCAGGCAATGTGGTAGCCGGCACACCAAAGGTGTTTGTGCAGTTGTTGCAGACCATCACGCCGCATTTGACGCCGGCATTGCGCGGAGTTGTCGAACAAGACTGAACGGCAGAGTACGCACGGCGCACCCTCCGTCATCCCTCCGACCTGCGCCGGAGGGATGACGAATCAGCCATCATGCCGCCGGTGTCACCGCCGCCGTATTGCGCAAGCGAATATGCAGTTCACGCAATTGCTTCTCGTCGACCACGTTCGGCGCGCTGGTCATCAAACATGAAGCGCGCTGGGTTTTCGGGAAGGCGATGACATCGCGGATCGATTCGGCGCCGGTCATCAGCGTCACCAGTCGATCCAGGCCAAAGGCCAGGCCGCCGTGCGGTGGCGCGCCATACTGTAGCGCGTCGAGCAGGAAGCCGAACTTCTCGCGGCGCTCTTCCTCACCGATATTGAGCGCGGCGAAGACTTTTTCCTGCACTTCCTGGCGATGAATACGGACTGAACCGCCGCCGACTTCC